>Ga0315290_10003139_pt1 | contig 11820 bp, 23 predicted proteins | sample YL17G12_0_MG_FD_203627 | JGI IMG/M metagenome (GOLD analysis project Ga0315290, IMG submission 203627) | Sediment microbial communities from Yellowstone Lake, YNP, Wyoming, USA - YL17G12_0 | ecosystem: Environmental > Aquatic > Freshwater > Lake > Sediment | place: USA: Wyoming | collected...
TATCATCGCTCACAGTCTTATCTACCGTGGGCGATGGCAGATTTACGATTGTACGGACCATGACGATGGAGAAGTTCAAGACCCACGCCGGCCCCAAGAGCTTCGACGACATCGTGTCGGAGGTCATGAGGAAGCCAAAGGAGACGCAGGTCCTCGCGGCCAGGGCGGTGCTTCCGGGTGAGCATCCGGACCCAAGCGCAACCGTGAACATAGGTCCGGCGGACTTCGACCGTCGCTTCGAACTCATGAAGCGGCGGACCGCTCCCAAGGAGTGGGATGTGGATCTGAACGCCTCGTGGGAGAAGGAGTTCCAGTCTTATCACTCGACCGTTGCGACCGGCCCCGTCGGCCCTACCGGACCCTATCCTATTGCGCCCGGGGCGAACGGGCCCGCGGGCCCGCTCAACACCCACATTCCGACGGCCCCCGCATCCTCCGGCATCCTTCCGGAGCGAGATAGGGCGGAGGTCGACCTCCGCAAGGCCATCCGAAGATGTCACAAGGATGGGGTACCGCTCGAGCGCATGGTGGAGATATTCAGGCTGGAGCTTGTGGACGCCGTACACGACGACTAGCTGAATACAATTGTATGTAAATTGACACAATGTGGCACAAGGCCGGGAAAACTTCGGCCGTTTGACTTTTCCTCAACCTCAAAATCCGGAGGTGGCAACCGATGGCCGAACTGGAGGTCGAGGTTCAGATAGCGGAATATATCACGGTGTCCGCGGAGGACAGCCTTTCGACCGAGTTCGTGGACTCGGACGGCCGAAGGCGAGCTTCCTGCGGACACCGTAAGACGGGGCGACCGCACGACGTCGTGGCGAGGATATGCTACAAGGACGGGCGCAGGTGCTTCGTCAAGGGGAACACGAAGGCTGGACGGCGGCTTGTGATGAGGCTGAAGGCTGCCTGACCTTGGACAGCGAGTCCTGAATCCGTTTGAGGACGAGCTCGCGGACGACCCCTCCTTCGACCAGATTCTGGACGGTGATGGGGCTGGACCCGATGCGCTTGGCCGTCCTGTCCAGTCCTTCAGTCCTGACCATCATAGTGAGTTGTGACTTCCAGGGATCCTTCATCTTGTTCCAAGCCTGACGCATGGCCGGACGTTACAGCTCACCCCTCCGGCTTCGTTCTCTTTATCGACACCTTCGGGAACTTCGCCGTCCCCCGGCACGGGAAATCGTCTTTCGGAGGTATAGAGTCTCTTCCGGCTGTCGGAGGCTTCTGTTCCACGACCGTCCCGCAGCGGGCGCAGCGCCATTTGAACCATAGAGACGAGCGGGAGGTAGACTCACCGGCCGTCAGGATCTCCCATTCGTGGTTCCCGCCCTTTTCGTCCTTCACGACTTAAATGAACGGATTTGAAGGCGAGCGGTCAATGTCTCGCGGACGACCTTCGTAAACGCGAATGTCGTCAGCGTACTATCGGCCATGGATCCGATCAAGAGCGTGAAGGACTATTTCGAGAAAGTCGTCATTCCGACCATGAGGACTCTCTTCATGGCGATGTTCGGGCCGGCCCCTCCGGACAGCCTACCGCCCGGGGAAACACCGCCCGAGTCAGGGGGGCATCCATACAGAGCCTCAGAGCCGCCGAAGCCCATCGCCCAGCCGGCCGAGGAACGGGAGATCGTCGTCACGTGCGAAACGCGAGGCGATGCCGACCGTGACAAGCAGATCGTTGAGGCCATCAAGGTCCGGACAAAGCGCCGGGCCATCAGATACTTCAAGGGCCTCGACAGGCCGGAAAGAGGAAAGGAGATCAAACACCGAGTCACCGACAGGAAGGCCGACGAGATAGAGTTCGGTTATTTCAGGAGGTCTGGTAAGCCTCTTCACATCAGGTGGCGAAAAGAACCGCATGCAGAGATACAGGATCAGAAATAACTGGGCCGGAAGGCTCAAGGTGCGAGAGCGCCGAAAACCCCGACAGACCCCGGGGCCAAAGCCGAACTATCTTTGATGGCCGTAAACGACCTACTTAATGAAGGTCGCGTGGCCGTGAGCTGAAAGCCCGCCCGGTGGTAGACGGGACTCGCAGAGCGGGGAGCGGCGTTCAGTCCGGAATGGCTCGGTGAGAAGTGCAGTGCCGTTTGAAGGCAGAACGTCCGAGACGGGCGAAGGTCTGATGCAACGCGGACCGAAGAGGAGAGACTGCACGTGCTCTCTCCTCTTCGGTCCGAACGGGAGGTACGGAGTTGAGCTGGCTAAGAGACCACTTTCACGAGTTCGTATTCCCGGCGTTCATGGCCGCGGAGAAGAAGAGCACGGAGATAGGAGACCCGTTTAACGTGCGGGCGTCCCAGCACGCTCCGGAAAAGCTCCCGTCCGAGCTTCGAAAGCTCTGGACGCTGTGCAAGGAGAACGAGGTCCCCTGGGAGTACGACGTTCGGGAGGTAAACCAGCACGGAGGAATCTCCAAGTACAGGGAGCGGGCGAAGGTCGACCACAACGTCCTGAACACGACGCTCGACTCGGCGATGGCCGCCATGAGGCATGAGGGTTGTGACCGGCTGTTCCTGGGAGGCCGTGACGTCTGGGCGTTCGCCGTCATGTGCGAGCGGCGGCGAATTCCGTACATGTACGTGCCAGAATTAAGCCGCTATGTGTCGAGCCGGCCGGAGGTGAAGCCCTTCCTCGAAGAGCGCGGATTTAGAGGCGAGAAGGAGCTGTTCCTCGACACAGGGTACGCGGGCTCCATTCCGAGGAACCTGGCGGCGCACTTTCCCGGCAACAAGTTCAAGTTCCGGCTCATGTCGCAGACAGAGCAGTTCACCCACCACTTCGCCCAGGAGGGCGGTGTCTTCGACACTGCGAAGTCTCCGCACCGGGAGTACAGGGAGGGAAAGAAGGAGCGATGGAAGCGGTTCCCGAACCAGCTATTCCCGAACCGGAAGGCCGCGCGGGACGAGGCCATGTTCCAGGAGTACGTGGCCAAGTATCAGAAGAGCGGAACGTTCTCCGAGCCGATGAGAAGCGCGCCGATAGGGCACGCGCCGACCGTGTTCAAGGAATGGCTGCACAAGCCGAACGTCTGGCGCTACGACGACTCTAAGACCCGCATGCTCTGTATGACGGACGGTAAGGACGCCGTCGGGGTTGGGATCCAAGATGTCAAAATCGCCCCAGGCTTCTACGAGTGGTGGAAGTCGCTCAAGAAGGGTCCGGCCTGGGTCCCACCGAACCACACGATGGGCGAGATAGTCCAGTACCTTTCGGACAAGAGGACCATCCAACGGGCCGCGCTCCTGACGAGCCAGCTCTGGCGCGGCATCCCGAGCTGGAAGGCCATGACGGTCGAGAAGCCGGCTCCCGTCAAGAACAAGTATTTTGACCCGGCCGCTAACGCCGTCCTCAACACACAGGGTATTCAAAACTTCACGATCGGAGGGGTGAACACCATCTCCATGAACTCCGCGACGTCGACCTCCAACATCGTTTACTCGTCGGCAAACACGTCGGTCGGGGCGAACTGGGTTCCCGTCCCCGACGGCTTCGTCATGGCCAAGGGGAAGGACGACGAGAACGGGATGCCGACGCTGGAGGTTACGAAGGCCCAGATGAACCTGTTCGAGGGCTTCCCGTTCAAGCCGAAGCCAAAGCCGACCGAGGACGCGAGCGGACAGCTCGGATTCCCGAAGGAGGTTTTGGAGGCGCCGAAAATCCCGGAGGTCGTCAACGAGATGGCGGCCAAGGTGCACACGTTCTCGGACGTCATTCAGGGTATTCATTGCGGGTGCGGCCCCGAGGAAGCCTGCGCGGACTGCCCTGTCGACGTGCTGGGGGACAGCGACGAGAATATGACGGAAGAAACCTTCAACGCACTGCCTCAGGCAGTACACTTCATGGTCACATGACAACTCCCGGATCGGTCGTAGCTCTCATCGAGAAGGACGGTCTCGTCCTGTCCGTCACGCGCAGGAACAAGCCCGGCAACCTCTCCCTCGTGGGCGGCTCCATCGAGCCTACGGACAAGAATCCGTACGAAGCCCTGGCTCGCGAAGTGCGCGAGGAGGCCGGAATCAATATCCTCGAGGCCGAAAAAGTGTTCGAACGCGTCGACGAGACCGACGGGAAGGTCGCATGGTGCTACCGTGTGAAGTTCTTCACGGGCGAACCAAAGACCGTGGAGCCCGGGGTCGAGGTCGCGTGGGTCAGACCGTCGGACCTGCTGACCAAGGCGTGCACGTTCGCCGAATACAACCGCAGGCTGTTCCACCAGCTCGGCTTGACGAGCGACGGAACCTGCGCGAAGAGCGCGGACGGCCGTCACTGCGAGCACTGGTGGGATGACAGCGGACCGTGCTGCGTTTGCAACTACAACGGTGACTTGGACAATGAATGAGGAAGCTCAAAGTCCTACCACCCATGCAGTGCGACGACGACTGCGGTGAGTGCTGCGGCCCTGTCATGGTCACGGAGACCGAGTTCCAGCGCGTCGCCCGGTTCGTCAAGGAGCACGGAATCGTCCCGGTCGACAACCCGAAGGAGCTAACGTGCCCGCTCTTCATCGACGGGAAGTGCTCAGTCTACTCGGTCCGCCCCATGATCTGTAAGGCCTACGGGCACGCCGACATGGAAACGCTCACATGCCCGCGCGGGTATAACACGAACGTCCCGAGGGAGCAGGTGGATCGAATGCTGCGGAGCAACGGCGAGCCGACGAGGTTCCTGCACGACTTAATCCCGGGCTTCGACGAACGGGCCCGGGCGTGGACGGCTCAGCGTAATCTGAGGGGATGAACCTATTTCCACATAAATATCGGGCGGGCGACGTGGTCGGCGTGGTTGCGGACTGCATGGCGGACTGCGAGATCATACGCCGGCTCCGCAAGCGGCCCGGGAAGGTCCTGAGCTACGTCGCCCGTGCCGTGATGATTCACCATCCGCGAACAAAAGAGTCGTTCTTCGGGAAGAACAAACAGTTCCTCCTCGAAGAACGGCGTGTCACCGTGCTGCTCAGGAAGCATGCCAGGGCCTGAACGCTCTCCGCAGAAGTGCTGCAAGTGCGGCGAACCGTGCACTGTGGTGTACGATTGGAGGACCGACCCGGCCGCCCTCAGCGGACCGCCAGGGTTCGAGCACCACAACCCCTTCCGCCGAGCGTACGTTGAAGGTCAGGAAATAGAGAATGTCGTCTACGAATGCCCAACGCACGGAGAGCTCCACGTCCTCCCGGACGGAGCCCAGTGGTTCATCGACCCGGACACGTGGGTCGAAGGGCCGAACGGACGAAAGCTCTTCCGCATCTGACCAGATCGAGTGGTGGCTGTCGTGGCTCGTCCACTGGGCTCAGTTCAAGGAGGTCGAGCTCACGCAGAAGGAGCTCGACGAAATGTCCGAATACTCGTGCTCCGAGCCCACAGGGATCGTCTATGGCAAGCGCTGGAAGAAGAACGTGCACGCTTATAACCCGGCCGCGCGCGGGAGGGAGCCCGCCTGGCTCATGGGAGAGTATTCCGCCGGGACGGACCCGACAAAGTACCGGACTCAGTACCGGCGAGTCCAGGTCGTAGAGGTCAAGTCTGAGAAGAGAGTCCGAGTGGCAGTGTAGGTCGAACCACCTCCGGCGTACACTCGGCCGGAGGTGGTTCACATGGAGAAGCGAAGCCTGACGGTGACGGACGCGCGCAAGGGGAAGATCGTCACGGAGACGAACTTCCGGAGCTACGACTACGGCCTCAACACGTACGTCGGCTGCGAGTTCGGATGTAAATACTGCTACGTCCGGTTCTTCATCAAGGACGAGAAGCCGTGGGGCGAGTTCGTCCGGCTCCGGAACCATCTGGAGAATAGGCTCCCGAAAGAGCTCCCGGGGGTCGCCGGGAGCCGGCTCGTCATGGGGACGATGACCGACCCATATCAGCCGGTCGAGCGCAAGCACCGGCTCACGCGAAGAGCGCTGGAGATGATCGACGCGTCCGAGAGGAAGCCGTCCAAGGTCGGAATCTTCACGAGGTCGCCCATCGTCCTTGACGACCTCGAGCTCATCGCGCGCATGCCGAAGGCCCGAGTCCACTTCAGCGTCACGCCGTTCACACGGGACATCATGACGAAGATAGAGGGAATCCCGGTCCAGACGAAAGCCCGCTGGGCCGTCGTCCGCAAGCTCAAAGCGGCGGGAATCCGCGTCCACGTCAACGTCGCGCCGGCCATCCCGGTCGTGTCCGACGCGCTGATCGAGGAGTACTGCGCAGAGCTCGTATCGTGCGGCGTCGACGAGTTCTTCGTCGACCCCATGCAGACGTACTCCGAGGCGTTCAGGGCGCTCGGGGAGGCGATGGAGGGAGACCCGGCGTGGCCGGAAGTCCAGCGGATCATGACGGACAAGAAGGCCTTCGCCGCGTGGAAGGCCGAATACCGGCTGGCGTGGCGGGACACATGGACGAAAGCGGGAGCGCCGGAGAAGACGCTCGCCATTTGGTGCGACCACGCCAGCCACACATGGGAGAAGCTCCTGACGGGCGAGGTACTCGACATGAAGAACTACCACGGGGATGCGCCGGCCGGGGATGCGCACAGTGGACGAACAATTCCCGCACAACCAGTGTAGATTACACTGCCATTGTCCGGTAGCTATCGGCGACGGACCGTCTTCTTCCGGACCTTCACCGGGACGACCGGGGCAAGCGGCTCCTCATGGCGGAAGACGACCCTGTCCGCGGGCATTCGTCGGTCCACCACGACCTTGGCGTTCCAGACGGTCCCGGAAGGGCCCCCGAACTCCTTGAACCACGACGGGGCGGAGCGAAGCCGGACTTCGACAACGCGACAGTCCTTCTTCTCTATCTCGGCGAACTCTTCGGCGAGCCAGACCGGTGAAAGGAACTCCGGCCTTACACGGCGCTTAACCGTGCTCGTCGCCATGCTGATACTCGTGGACCTGGGACATGATGGCGACAAGGTCCTCGTGCTCCAGGCCGTCGAGGACCTTCACGGCCTTCATCGTGTCCGCGTCGACCTGCTCGAACCCCTTAAGGGTAAACGGGCCCTTCCCGCGCTCGACTCCGGCCGCCACCTCGAGCCTCCAGACCCTGTCCTTCGCCATACGGCGACGTTACAGTCAGCCCTTGGAGCCAGCGTCCTTTGCGGCGCCCATCGGGGCGGGCTCCGGCGGCATCGGGCCGTGCGTGATCGCAGGGCGGAACAGAGACCAGATGAGGCCGGCCGCGCAGAGCGCGAATAGCACCGCGCCGAAGACCTTGATGGCAGTCCCGTACTTCGCAAGCCTGTCGACCATGCGAAGGCCAGGCGACCAAAAGCGTAACCCTCTCATGGCGGAGCTTGAGCAGACCGCGTAGCGAAAACGCGATATTGGACCTTTCGGGCGTGATCGCATGTAGGATAAGCTCGGCCGAGAGGGCGCTGTAACGTCGGCGATGGAGCGAATCGTCGAAGCCCTTCCGGTCGGTGCGGCCTCGGTCTTTGACTGCGACCGAGGCCAGGAAATAGTGCACGTCGCCGAAGACGGGACAGTGCGGACCTGGACTTGCCCGTACTGCGGGCCGAAAAAGTTCCACGCGCCGCGGTTCAAGGCGACGCGAGCACAACTGTTACAATTGGAACACCAAATCTCCGCCATGGTGCCAAAGGGCACAACGCTGAGAGTGCTCGAGTGCTCAGGGCCGGACGCGGACGGAGTCCAAGAGTGGACTGCGCACGCGGCGGTCGAGGCCAGCTCGCCCATGCTGGCCGGGGACTGACGGTGAAGGTCACTACGACCATAGCGTCGACTCCCACAACCTTCACGATAACCGTCAACCCGAGGAACTGCGGGGGCTCCTGGGGCCAGCCGGCCGAGCCCGAAGTCCTCCCACCCCCGATGCCGAAGAGAGAAGGTCCGGACCCGGCGCAGCGCAAGAAGTCGAAGGCGGCCCGGAAGGCGCGAAGGCGAAACCGGTGAAGGCGCTACGCCACAAATGGCGCCGGTATGGCGACCCTAAGCCCTCCACCCCGACCACGACCGCGTGGACGTGGCGCTGCGCCCGTTGCGGAAAGGACGCCTCGACGTCCCGATGGCGCCGGCGGCCCTGGAAGCTCGACCCACTACCGCCGCCCAGACCCCCGTCCGGGGACTGCGGCACCGAGCTAGTAGACCGAGTGCATGACCGTTAGAGGCGCTGCGCCCTTTCATACGACGAGGAGGACAACATGACCCATGATGAAGCCTTCGCCGCCGCCCAGAGTGCCGTCCGGGCCGCAAGCCTCCCGGGAGCCCGGCCCACTTCACCCCAGAGGGACGAAGAACTGCGCAGCGCCTTGGCCGCCGCCCAGACGGCCGTGGACGCCCTGACCGCGCTCGAGACCGAGCCCGGAACGCACCAGCATAGGGGCTTCGCCCAACACTGGGCCGCGGCGAAAGCCCACTGGGAGAGCACCCTGGAGGGCGCTGCGCCCTTGCCGGCCGAGACCTTCGTCCCCCCGGCCGTCGAGAGCTCCGAGCCCCATGTAGCCCCTCCCCGCGGCTCGCCGGGCTGGCGCCGCCCCCTGTAATGTCCGGCCGTGAGCACAATCCCGTCCAAGAAGTCCCGAGCCCTGCACTGCGCCGGAAGGTCGTTTCGCTGGACGGCCCGCTCGGGCAAGGGCCGCCTCATCGGGAACTCCGGCCCAGGCCTTAGCATCACCGTCCAGGAGGACGGCCAAAGCTCGGTCCTCCAAGCCCGGCTCTGGTCGAAGGCCTTCGCCGCCATGCACGACTACGACCAGGAGCACGGGCAGCACAGGGCCACGCTCCGCCCGTCCGACGTCGAAAAGCTGGTCCTGCACGCCCTCGAATCCGGCTGGGACCCCGCGTCCAAAACCCCGTTCACCCTCGTCGGATCCCTGGACCTCGGCGAATACACCCTCGGCTAAACCGCATGTCCTGCGACAAGTTCGACCCGGACTGCGACGACTGCCGCCCAAAGCTCCTGGATTGGGACTCCGGAACACTCCTCCCCGACGACAATCTCGAGGCCCGGGTCCTCCTGAAGGTCTGGCGCGAAGCGCCCGCCTCCCAGAAAGAAGGGTTCTGGCGCTGCGCCGCCAAGGGCAGCCGGGACCCGGCCGACGCCGAGCACGCCCGCAGCCTCTGGACGAAGGTCTCCGAGGACACGGAGGCCGCGTATGAGGAAAGGGACCGGCTCCGGGCCTCGAACTAGAGAGAGGGCGCGACCGGCTCCGGGCCTTTCACCAGGGCAACCCAAAACGACTGCGGACCTTCCCACCGGCCAACGGAGTGGACCCTCCAACCCTCTTGCATCATCTTCGTCACACACTTCTCCAACTCCTCGACCGACTGACAGCCCGGGTTACCCCGCACAACGATTTTGAACATAGGCCAGAATACAACCGGGGACCCGAAAGCGGGACCGTCGAAAGGGTATACCCTCCCAAAGAAGGGCCGTCCCCGCGAATATCAAACGAATAGTTCGGAAGTCGGGGACCCAGGGAGTTCCCCACGCATAAGCTTTCCCACCAAGAAGGGTTTACCTCGCCATATCCCTATATACCATGGGAAGGGATATATTTCCAGGTATATCCCCTACCGGGTATCCTACACTATCCTCCGGGCGGATAATTCCTTCAAGGTTCCCTTTCCCCTTTGGGGAAAGGGAACGAACTTCCGGAGCCCGGAATTGTGCGTCAAGCCCGCGAGCTCGACGACGCGGCGCGTCAGCCGATCGTCTCCTCGCAGACCGTCCCGCCGACCGATCGGACGGCCGCGCGGAAGAGGGCGACCTTGCCGCCCGTCAGGCCCCACGTCCCGTCCTGCAGCGAGGCGACGCAGATGGCCGAGCCCTGGCGGTGCACGACCATCGCGCCGTTATCCCACAGGTCGACCTGGTACTCGCGCTTGGAGAAGACGAGGGGAGAGCGGGAGAGGAGCTTGTTCATGCTCCCTTGTACGGCGGTCACCCGCCCATCTCCTCGCGCTTTCGCCGCGCATCCTTGGCACGCCGTTCTCTCGCGTCCCAGCTCTTGGCCTTGCACTGCAGGAGCATGCCGAGCACCACGAGGGACCGCGCCTTCTTCTGCTTCCTCTTCTTCGCCATGGTCGCCACCTCCGCTCCCTGGTACGGGCTCGGAGGGGCGACTTGCGGACGTCAGCGCCAGTCGCAGCGCTTGTAGGCACCTCCGGCCTGGGAGGGCTCCCACCCTCCGCACTCGTACTTCGTCTTGGCCCGCCGTGCCACGGGACGGGCCAAGGGAGCCTCTTTCGCCCTGTCGGCCAGCACGAGGACCGCCGAGGTCTCGAGGACGACGGGAGGGCTCTCCGTGAGGACCGCGGGGGCAGCCGGCCCTTCGACCGCCTGGACGGGCGGGACGACGGGGGACCAGGCCGCGTAGCAGAGGGCCGACACCGCGAGGACCGAGAGCGCTGCGAACACCGAAACGAGAACCTTCTTCATGGGCACCACCTCCAACGCCTGATACCGCGATCAGGGCGCGATGTGCGCCCCGTCGCGGTTCTTGCGTCAGACCAGGCCGTGCGGTGCCAGGAGGCACTCGACGCCGACGATCTCCTTCGAGAGCTCATCCCAGAGCCGGGTGAACGGCTTGGCCGTCGCCATCTTCTCGACCAGGCACTCGCGGCTCTGGACGAGGCAGACGATGTCCTCGAAGCCCGCGTCGCCTCGGTGGAGCCCGTGGCCTTCGAGGAGCCCCCGGATTCGCTCCTCCTGGTCCTGGACCTCGCCCCACGTCTTGCCCGACTGCATCACCGTGTCGCGTGAAAGCTCCGTGTTCATCGTCGCCACCTCCAACCCTTTCTACTCAGCGGCGGTTGAGGTTTGCGAAGGCCTGCGCTCGGCGTGCGGCCGTGATCGAGGCGTCGTCGAGATCGCGAGCGCGGCGGTTTTCCACGAGCTGGTACTGCATGACGCACCAGGTCGTCATGTCGGCCTTGCACTCGGCGTCCAGGGCCTTCAGGCTCTCGTCGGCGGCAGTGTTGATCGAGGCTTGCTGCATCTGCAGGCAGCCCGTGCCGAGAGTCGCGAGGACCACGAGAAAGAGCGCCTTCTTCATGAACACCACCTCCAACGCCTGATACCGGTCCGGAGGCTTGACCTCCGGCCGGCTAGGCTCGCCGGCTTAGAAGCCGGCTGCGAGCTGAAAGAACGCCTGCTGGTCGCAGGACCGGTCCGCCGCCCGCTGGTCCTCGACCTGGACCCACATCTCGGCCTCGGCGTGGCCGAAGAGCGCCGCGGACCGCATGTTCCGGTCCCCCTCGTCCCAGAGCGCCGCCTCGTGCTCCTCCGGGACCGCCGCCGTCAGGTCCCAGCAGCGGACCGCGCGCGAGACCAGGACCGTGCCGAACCCGAGCTGCTTCACCTTCTTCATCGTCGCCACCTCCGCCCTTTGGTACGGACGGAGGGGCGCGAGCTACGGCCTACGCGGCCTCGGCGTCGTAGTCGCCCTCGAAGTACCCTTGGTCGCGGCACTCGCCCGTGCAGCAGCAGCACCGGCACTCCTGGTCGAGGTTGAAGAGCCAGTCCTCGTACGTCGCGACGTGCGCGTCGTGGTCGTCCCCGAGGGGCTCCCAGTGGGGGGCCTCCGTGAGCGTGGAGCCCACCGCGAGGATGCCCGAGTCCGCAAGCTCCGAGACGATCGCCATCGTGTTCATCGTCACCACCTCCGCCCTTCGGTACTGGCGCCCGAAGCCGACCTCCGCCCCCGCCCCTCGCGATTGGAGGTGGCTTGGGGCAGGGGCGGCAGTCGAGAGGTAAGTCTTGTCAGCGCTGGGGTACGCTCAGGGCATAGTACCCGATGCCGCTCTGCTCCGACGTCTGGACGATCCTGTACTGCGCCGGCTGCTCCGTCGTCGCGGGCTTC
>Ga0315290_10003141_pt1 | contig 11819 bp, 25 predicted proteins | sample YL17G12_0_MG_FD_203627 | JGI IMG/M metagenome (GOLD analysis project Ga0315290, IMG submission 203627) | Sediment microbial communities from Yellowstone Lake, YNP, Wyoming, USA - YL17G12_0 | ecosystem: Environmental > Aquatic > Freshwater > Lake > Sediment | place: USA: Wyoming | collected...
TCGGTTGGCTGTTCTGTCATTCTTACGAGTGTTTCTATCTTCCTTGCCAGTTACTTTCGCTTCTTTCTTTGCAGTTTTTGCCTCTGCCTTTCTTTCGCGGTTTTCTTTTCGTGATGCTCTAGATGCTAAAAACATTGGCTCAGATAACGAGCCTTGTTCAACTTCGGGTTGGTATGGTGCGATATCTCGCATAAATTTTGCCCACTCATTTGCTGGGAGTCCATCAAACTTATCCTCTCTTACATAGAGTCCTCCGCCTTGAGAATGATTAGGAATAAAAATATAGGGGTTTGATATTTCTCCGTTTTCGTTTAACGGATATCTGCGTGTATGTGCGCTTACATTAGAAGTATATCCGGATACTTGTACCCGTCCTCTTCTACGTTTTTTTCCTTCTGCTAATTGTAAATACATATAACAAAGTTTTAGATTCTTTAATTATATGCTTCGCGCTTTACTGATTGTAAATTAAAAACTATTTTTTTGATTCTGCAAATATATTATTTTGTGGTATCAAAACATTATGCCAGGATCTTGAGCTCTTGCCATTTTTGGTATTAAAAACAAGTCCAGGACTTCCGGAACTCTGTACTTTATGATACCATTTACATTTTCCACTTTCTCCATTGAACTGGAATTTTTTGAGTAAGTGGATAATATCGTTCTTTATTAAATTTACGATTTGTTAAATCTAGCGTTTGATTTTTACCTCTCCATTTAATTTCAACCCATATATGTACCGGACATTTTTTGGAACGTCCTGCAAGTACTATATTAATATTGTCCCATCCTTGAGCGACTAATAAAGTTACTAATGCAATAGAGAAACAATCACAATCTCCTGCTCCCGGTATTCCGTGTTCGTTATCTTCTGTTAAAAGAGTTGGTAAGCATTGTAATAATTCAACATCTTTCGGGTCGTTCTCATAAGTACACCGAGCCAACAGCCAGTTGTATAATTGTTCCGGATTTTTAAATTGAGGACATTCATTTAATGCAAAGTCTAAGCCATCAATAATCTGAATTTTTATTGATTTCAAAGTATCGTTAATATCTTTGTATTGGCGTTTTACTACTGCCATTATTTTTGTTTTTTTATAAATGGAATTTCACTAGAAGGCAAAGCCTCAAAAGTAATTGCAGTATGAAAGATTTTTTTTAAAAGTTCAATTAAATCCTCTGCTTCTTTTTTGGTACGAAAAACTTGATAGCCTCTTGTTTCTCCTCTTCCATAATGAAGTCCGCGCTCATGTTCCCAATAAAGAAATTTGTTGCAATATTTACCTCTTATAAAATAGTCCATTAAATTTATGTTGATATTATTTCGCTCTGTAAATTGTTGCAATGCGTTCGCACATATCTATTATATGCTCCTTTATAACGTCATCGCATTGTAAAATTGTTACATTCCCTGCTTTGTTAATCACAAACATAACAAGCGGTTTTTGTTCGGTTTCTTGTAAGTGCTGATTCCATTCTCTTAATAGTGTGTCGGTTTCTCTATCTACTACCATTTGAATATTTTTTTTAAGTCGTAAAGCAATTCAGTTACATTTTTATCTACTGTAATATGGTAGTGAACTTTTTTGCGTACTGGCTTTTTTATTATTACTCTCTTTTTAATTTTTGGTTTTGGAGTATCAATTAACTTTAATAAAATATCGTGTTCATATTTCATTAATTTAAACTCTTCCGCGTTTCCTCCTTTGTCCGGATGCAATTGTTTTGCAAATCTCAAATATTGCTTTTTAATATTCTCCGGAGTGTAAGGTGCTAAAAAATACATCTGAGCAAATCTAGTGCAAAAAAAAACCGCAAACAAATGCGGTTTCTTATGGTATTAAAAGAATACAAGTGATCACTCAGCTGCATCGCTTTTTGGTATCAAATTTACTATACGTATAGTGCCGGTATAGTAAATTTTGATACCATTAATTCATTTCGTACTCTAAACAGAAAGGACAAAACATTTTACCTTTATACTCAGATAACTCACAATCTCTATCTCCACACTCTTCACATTCTTTTTTCAAAACAACTTTTTTCTCAACTTTAAATCCCATCAATTTATCAAACACATCTTTAAACTCATAAATAGTTGTTGCAATGGATGCTCCTTTTGTGCGTTCTAAATAAAGTTCATTCTCTAACTCTTTTACTTGTTGTTGTAAAGTTGTATGCTCCAGTAAAGCGATATTGATTGCCTTGTTAAATGATTTTAATTTTTTACTTTCCATTATACTCTCCATTCCTTTTCCGGATGCCGGTAAAATTCTACAATTGAATTTGTGAGAATACAAGCCATCAATTAATTTTTTCTCCGGTGGTTTCGGAGTTGATTTTTTTGCAGTTGTTTTCTTAACTGCTTTTTTGGGTGGTGTCTTTTTGCTTCGCATAATTTTATTTTTTAGTGTACATATTAGTTATATATCCCTGCAATTCAATTAACTTTTCATTAACTATATTGATAGTGTCTAAATCTTCAATGTGAGGCTCTATTTCATCACCCTGCATTAAACGAGTAAATATTGTAGTATCGCAAATCATTTCATTTTGAATAGCAATTTTTAATCTAAAAGAATAATCATTTGATTCAATTGTTATATCTGTTTTTTTACCTAGTCTAGTAATAAATGTTTTTCTTATTATGGTTTGAGTTGTCATTTTGTTGATGCTTTTTTATTGCGTTCCCAATCCGTACTATTACATTTCGGGCAAACTATTTTTTCAAAATCCACTTTCGGCATACTTGCAGAAACTCCCCAAGCGTGGGTACAACTCTTACAAACAAGCCAAGTATAAAGCGGAATAATATCTTCCATCATAGTTGGTTGATTTTAAAAATTCTGAATGTTTTTAACTGCTCTGCTTGGTAGATGAGATTTTTTATTTTTATATCTCGTATCTCGCATTCAATTGATAATATTTTTTCTAAATGCAAATACAATTTATGTAGTATCAAATCTTCAATAGGATTCATCAATAAAATGTTTATTCGATTATCAATAAAAGCATCTATTATACACTCATTTGAGAAGTCGCGTAGTTCATGGTTACCCATTGTTACCTCCTTCATTTAATAAACGAGTATGAAATTTTAAAAAATCTTTCGCATTTTGATATTGCGCCTCAAGGATGTTTTTATTCATAGCATCAAAGCCAATATCTGCTAAAATTATATCAATATTAAATTTGTGAATTTGTCCTACATCAATAGTAATTTGCTTTCCCGAAACAAGATTTTTAAAATCTTGTTCAGTTAATTGTATTTTATATTTGCTCATTCTTACCTCCTTTCGATTCTAGTTTTGATAAAATACATTTTCCGTTTATATCAAATGCTAATTCTCTAATAGGTTGAAACATTCCTTCACTCATTAAACTATTCCACTCCAGTACACAAGTATCATAGTCCATTACATCGGTACTTTTATTTTTTGAGAGCGTTGCAAATATTCTTACTTTCTCAATTGTTCCATCTTTGATACATTTCAAAATCCACTTGCAAAGTTTTCCAAATCCAATTTCTTCGTGGTCTTTTCCAATTGGTTTTCCATCAGTACCATAAATCTTATTCCAGTCGTACGAAAACATTGCTTTTGGAAACTGATTATCACAATATTTAATGGATGCTTTAAAACGCGAGTATTGAGGTTTCTGAGCCTTTCTACTTGTTGCGTTGTTTGTGTTCATTTGTTTGATTGCAGGATTTATCAAATCTGCAAGGCTGTTTGTTTTTCGTGTTGCGAAATTTTCCATTTTTTTGAATTTTGAGGTTTGTTACTTTAATAAACTAAGTTTAAAAGGTACTGGGGTACTGTAAAAGTTCAGTATGTATAGTACGTCCAGTACGTACAGTACCTTTCGCGAGGCAAAAAAAAACCTATTCAATTTTAGGGGGTTAATCTCCCTGCTCTGTTCCATCGTCCACTCTGATAGAAAAAAGTAAAATTGAATAGATAAGTGTTGCGCACCGCGTATCTACTATATGTTGAGAGTTTTATATCTGTTTCGTAATAGAAAAACCATTGTAGAGAGATTTGCTACAATGGTTTAGAGTGCTTGTAAAATATGGTTGTTCAGAGCGTAGCCCTTGAAAATCAATAGAATTAAGTAATTGAGTGGTATATATAAGCGAAAACGCTTGTAAAAACAAGCGTTTCAAAGGATACATAATATTAATTATAAGACAAAGTGCCGAATAACCCCCTATAAAGCAATTATTTACAGAGTTTACTTCAAAATAGCGTGTTTTGAAAGATGCTAATCCCTCTATAACCCTTGAAAATACTGATAGTTTGTTAATAAGTGTGTTCATAGTTTGTCATTCTTTTGCAATACTAATTTACGAATAAGCCCTTTTTATACTTACCTTAGCATCGTTGTTTATCAACACTCCTCTGTTCGGTCATACTTTTGCGAGATTTTCCAACAGAATAAGCCCTTCTAACGTGTTTAGAGGGGCTTTTTAGTGCCTAAAATTGTTCATAAATAAGTGTTTTCCTACTATCAACCCGCGACTAGGACGCATTTTTTGCGCGGAATAACATCAATACACCGCAAAAAGTGTATTTATTCCGTACTCAAATTGCATCGAATTAATGTTTATTTGGATTAAAATCTATTTAATCGTGGTATCAAAAAGTACTCAGCTGCTAAATGCCAGGACAAAGTTTTGATACCATAAATTTCGATATCGGAACATGATCAGGAAGAGCTCAGCGAAATAATGGTATCAAATGGTATTACTCTCCAGTACTGGAGAGAATGGTTGGATATTAAATAATTTTATTATTATTGCATAGATAACCACGAGAGGCTATAAAAAAACAGAAAGGCAATACTGCGCTCTTATCAATGTTGTTTGAGATAAGATGAAGAGAAACGGACAACTCTGTTAGCCTAAAATGAAGAAAGCCCTGTATAGCAATATACAGGGCTTTTAAAATAATTAATAACTCAAAAATATAGGGTATTACACTAACTCTCCTTTGAAAGACTCCAAAATATCTTGTGGAATTTGGCGCAAATCTAAAAGATGCGTTTCAATTTCGTTCTCATCGTTCACTATATCCACATAAACGAGCGTAGCCTTTTCCGGCTGTTGTACGTGGGTAGAGATTTCAGCATCTTTATACTTGTCATACATCAAATTTGCAGAGATTTCTTTAGCAATCTCTTTACGTTGCTTTGTTTTTGGTGGCAATTCCTCGCCTCCACTTGCTTTTTTTGGTGGTCTTGGTGATTTTGCTTCCTTTTTAGGAGCGACTTTCTTTGGTGCTACCTTTTTAGGTGCTTCTTTTTTCTTTGTTGCCATTGCTTTTGATTATTTACGTTTGAAAAACACTAATAAGCCATGTATAATGATTGCTCCGGAGAGTGTTTTAATTCCGTAGTCAATCATTTTCTTTGTATCCGGCTCTAAAGATACAGTAATATCAGGTATTTTAATCTTACCAAAAGGATTATTAAACTCTGGTAGAATATTTCTTACTGGTTTAGTAGTTCCACCACTTTGCGGAGGCACATAATTTGAGCCACCGCCACCAGTAGGAATATAATTTGGATTAAAATTATCTATTCCAGTATTGATTGCATTAAATAAAGTGTTTTGCAAATCGCTGTTAGCGGATAACACTACGATTTTTCTTTTTCTTCTCATTATATAAATATCCTGCTGTTGCTAATAATAGTAATCCACCAATAGAAAAGCCAATAATCATTTTTCTATTTCGTTTTTTTTTTTAATTACAACTCCTTGTATCTTATCCATCTCCTCAAGGCCATAATTTTTAATTATTTTCGCGAGTTCTACTGCATAAACTGGAGATTCACTATATCCACTCTTCTGTAATGCTAAAAGTTGCTCAGCTGGATTCTTTGCATCAAATACTCCTGCTTTTGTATAACGTGGATTTACTTTTAAAAAAGTAGTATGGTCTGCAATACTATCTTGAATAGTTGGATATACTCTAAAGTAGTTTACTGGTTGCCCATCTTTAGGAGTATTGAAAGCCATTTTATCTCCTTTCCAATTTTTGTTGGCTTTTATTCCAAACGCATTATTTGCTTTTACAAAAGTAATTCCCTTTCCACTCTTTCCATTTCTATCAGCACTCTCAATTATCATTTGCGCCATCTTAACACTAGGGAAATAGCCAGTACCTTGCGTGCTATTTATAACAGCATCGCGATATTTTTTTATAAAATCAATTCTATCTTGGTTGAGTGCCATTTTTAAAATCTGTATCGAATACCTCTATTAGCTAATGTAATTGTATTAAGCGCATTTATCTCTTCGGGTTCTAACTTCTGAATGAATGAACCTAGATTAGCCATTTCATCGGTGCTAATTCCATTACTTGTATCTAATCGCATTGCAAACGCTTTTATTAATTCCAATATATCTCTATCGTTATTCATTTGAGAAAATATTTGATACACTTGTGCAGGGTTTGGATTCCATACATTCAATGCTTTGTATAAACGGTCTGCAAATAATTTGTAATTGGTAGCAATAGAAGTTGGTTTTCCTTTCGCTCCTTTTATATCGTCCGTTACTGTTTTATCTAATTCTCTTCCCTCTCTTCTTGCTTTTCGCTCATCTGCATTTTTCATTAATGCACGAATACCAAAAAAACTTCCTACAACTACAACAATAGAAGCAATCGCGATTGCTCCCTTTTCTCCGGGTAACATTGCCATACTATTTCAATTTTAAACGTGTCATTGTTACGATTGTACTCAATCCAATTACTATACGTTGCTTTTTGTTCTCTTCAATTTTTACTCCTTTATATTCTTGAGAAAAGATTGCTAACATATCTCCAAACGTATTGCATTTTTTTAACTGCTCAATGATCTCGTGCGATAACTTTTTTTCTAGTTGTGCATTGAGATTTGAGATTATTAAAGTCTTTACAATTATTCCCACTTCGGAGGTAACAACATAATATTTTTTTAAAAGGTTCAACATCTCTTCAAGTGTTTTACATTTTAACATTTCATCTTGTAATTGCTTTTTCATAGTTGCTCCTCCTCTTCTGATTCTAATTGAAATTCATCTGCGATTATATCTGCAAGTTCTGGACGTTGCTCTGAAATGTAATCATACATCTCATTAAATTTATCATCCGTTAAAGCATCCATCTCATCAAATAGTTGATTTAATTGCTCTTCGTTATTTAAATCCATATTCATAAAAGATAACTCCTCTTGTTGGTTTACTCTTCTACGATTTGTTTTAATAACTATTGGTGGCTTTTTTTCTTTACGAGATAACATTTTTTCTTGCAAATCCATTTTCCGATTTTGCATTTTAAAATACTCATCAATAAAAGGAGTAACACTAGGTAAAGTTTTTTCCGCCCAACTTGCAAGGTTGTTTGTTCCATTGTTCTCGTCAAGTGGTTTACTTTCTGCCTCTTCTAAATCTGTTTCTAGTTCAGATACATACTCTTCTAATTCTTTTACTTTTTCTTTTAAATTTACATTCTCAACTCTGAGTGTAGAAAGTTCCTCTATTCTCTTGAGTGCTTCGGGCAAAGACAAAACCTCTTCTCTTTGTGATTCTGTTTTTGATTTTACAATAATTTCCTGCTTTGGTGTTTTGTCTTCTTGCAAATTTTCTTTTGGTGGATTTCCTTTTTGAATAATATAAATATCGGGTTTAGCTTTTCCACCAAGCGCGGTGGTTGCTAAGATTTTATAAAAGCCATCAGGTTGCGCCATCAGTCTTTTTCTAATCTCATCCCACTTGTTTATAATTTTTGTCTTAGCAGGGTTATACGTTACTATACGCTCTCCCTCTTGAGATTCTAGGGCTATATGTTTATAGCCTGTTTCGTCTATTAATCTTTTCAGATTAGCATCGAATTTGTGAATTGTGTTGTTCATTGCTTCGCGTTTTGGTTTTTATTTTGGTGTACTACTTACTAGATTATCCATATTCAACATTTGTTGTTTTATAAATTGCAATCTCATTTGTTCATACTGCACTTTATAATCTTTATATATTGGGTCTGCAATTATAAAATCACAAAAAGCAATTGCATCTCTTAAGTTTTGTATTGTAAATTCGTACATCTATTTTATGAATTTGGTTTTGAAATTGAAAACAAAATTTTCCCTTGCAATTGGTACGTAGGCATTTGCCAAATAGATAACAACCCAAAGGCTTGTAAATCCTAACTCTGTTAGAAGTGGTAAACCTGAAACAATATTTTTTGTTTGTACACTATTGCCTCCACCTAATGCAGTTGGATTAAGTACTCCACTAAAATCTGCAACACTTACAGCCCCCACAAATTCGGTAGATGCAAATAAATCTGTAATTGATATTGGAGTATTATCAACCATTACTGGTGGTGGTGATTTGAAAAAAGCATAATTAAAAATTGGCTTCACAGCTGCATTATTTGAGTCAAAGACTGAAATACTTTCTAATATTGTAGAATCTCCAAATCCTTGTGATACTCCAACAAGTTCAAATACAGTTGGTACAATATCATTCAATACATCTCCAATAGTATATACAGTTGCATTTGCAGGACGAACAATATTAATTGTATTATTAAAAAGATATGTAGCCAATTGAATATTACTATTCATTTGGTTTAAATCATTCAGAATATATGGTAAATAATTAATGGTTGCAGGAGTAAGAGCAGTTTGCAAAAAAGTAAATAAAGCTAATGCACTTCCTACAACTGGAGAGGTTATATCTTGCCATTTCAGTATATAAAAATTTGGCTCGTACACATCAACTCCTTTTGCAATTTGACTTTGTGAGGAGTCATACATATACACTAAATCATTAACTGAATCTAATTTTATCTTAACTAGATTTTTTTTGGTATCTACAAAATTTCCATCGTCAAATAAAAATTGAATTACATCGGAATCAACCCAATTAGTTATTTGTGTTATATTTCTTGTTACTGACATTATTATTTTCTCTTTCTGTTAAATGGCTCTTTTACTAATACGTAGCCAATTGTGACAAGTGGATAAGTAAAGTTTCCATCTGCTTCATCAATTGCAGGAGGGTGCAAAAAAGTTTGATTATTTATATCGCTTAAAAATTGTTCTCGCCAACCATCTACTAAAGGCAAATCAGACTTATCCCCATACGGAATATACTGCGACCCTGCTAATCCTAACTCCACTCTTCTAACTACGTTTTGATTTGGCGCAAGGTTTACAGTTCCGTAACCAAGAGGACCAGCTGGCTCGGCTGTTTTATTTGATAACTTACCAGCATTTAATACCCAAGTCATAAAGTCCTGCAAACGCCATATATCAATATGTACATCAGTAGTATGTAATTGATAGCAATTAAATTGTACTCCACTCTCACCGATTGGCATTAAATAATCTACTCCCTCAAATTGCTCTATTTTAAAAGGAGAGCGAATGTTATATAAATAACTTTCGCTTTGAGATTTGAAACGTAAATGATGTACGCAATTTTTTAATGCTTCTTGAATATCAAAATTTACATCTAATGGATTTCTATCTACGAAATTAGAAAAGTAAAAATCTGTGATCACTATATAACAATCCTTTGCAACTGGTAGCCTCGCGCTTCCAGTTGTTCCAAGATTCCAAGTATAGTATTTACCTACTCCGGAATGAATTAACTCCGCTAAATTCGTTGTAATCATCTTAGATATAGTGTAATTGTAATACTCCAGTTAATCCTGCGGCACTCGTAATCTCAATATCAAAAGAATCTTTTCCACTTAGCGGTTGAGAATATTCAAAGTATTGAGATTTGATACTTTGAGAATTATCTGAGGAGTGTAAAAAAATACTTCCATTATCAATAAACAAATTATTATTTATCGCAATATTGAATGTATCTGCATTATCAGTAGTCGGAGTAAAAATTAATCCTAAGAATAATTTTATATCTCCCGGCAATTGAATATTTTGTACTTGAGATGTTCCTGCTCCTGCTGTAAAAGATACTCCCGTTACTCTCTTTTGTTGAGAGATATAATTTTGAATTTGTTCTATACTCATTCCAGAATTAGAACCCGGAAAAGTTGGCGCACCAGTTCTCGACTTACCAACTGAACGTGCATTATTTTGCGGACGTTGTATAATTGCTTGTCTTGCACTAGCACCATTTACCATAACTGGCAAACGAGATGAAGAGCCACCTCTTTGCGGTGTGAATGTTCTACGTGCCGGTTGATATATTACTCTTGATTTTGTTGCCATAATTTTTAAATTAAAAAGTTAGAAAAAAAAGCCGAACGGATTCGGCTTTTTTCGGCAATAGCCTATTGCTGTTTTTGTTAATTTTGCGCGAAGCATATTCGCTCCAGCTGAGCGTTTTATCCTTAGTATGTGCCTTTAGGAGAAAGGATTGTACCCATTCCTCCAATGTGACAACCAATAAATAAATTCGCAACAGCTGCACCCGGAACAAGTCTAAGTGTAGAAGAGAATTTAATCAATGGCATAATAGTAATATCAGTTTCTAAGTGCATTACGTTATTATCTGTATTCCATCCCTTACGATTAAATTCTGCTTGGAACTGAGTTAAACTCATTGGCTTTAAAACTCTCACGTTATCATTGAACCAAGCGAACTGAGATAAGTATTGTCCAGTTAATGCGGCTTGTTCAAAGGTTTGAATATTTGTGATGTTTCCTGCAACTTGTGTTGCAACAGTAAACCAAATACGTTTGATTACCATTGACTCGCCAGTTTGCAACTCATTTTGCGTTAAGTTAGTAAATGGAAAACTTCTAGCATTTACATTCTCAAAAAAGTTAAGTGTTGTACCCGGTGCGTATGGCAAATAATCGAAGTACTCAACAGTAGTCATCTGTTGGTCTTTAATTCCTTTGTTTCCCATTCTGTTAGATGCACTTACTAACTTTTTGATAGATACGCTTTGCGTGTTAATGCTTGGGCGTGGTCTTTGTTGTACTTGTCTACGTATGTTTAAACCTCTCATTTGATTTATAGTTTTTTAGATTAATTTTTAGGATTGATATTTTTGGATAAAATTATTGTCTGTCTTGTTCTACGTAACTTGGATATGGTAAGCCATTAGCTAAGTATGTACCCTCTCCAAGTTCGCTCTCTTCCATTTCTGAAAGTTCGTCATCTGAATACAACTCCTCTAAGTAATACACATTCCCGTCATCTGCTAAATACATTGGCGTTCCATTCTCGTCCATATATTCCTCCTCCTCTTCTAAAGAGTCCTCATCAGCCCAATCGCCATCGTCATTCATTCCTTGCATATCTCCGGCTAATTTATAGCCCCAAATTGTTGCAAGTGAATTACTCACTCCATCCATTTTCAAAACTGTTCCGGCAACAAAAGAGCCACCTAATAAAATAACATGTTGCGACCATTTCGGCAATGTTTCTAACATTGGCTCAACAGAGCGAACGCCATAACCTACAACCGCGCTTCTTAACATTCCTTTTCCGGTATGTGTTGCACTTGCAGGATTCATCATTTCAGATAAGCCCATTTTTGAGCGAGATGCTGAACGTCTTTTACTACGTCCTTTGCTAACTCTTCGAGAAACCGATTGGCTCATAGGCTTACGGCTGTTACTTTTTCTTTTACGTTTTCTTGTTGCCATTTTTTTAAATATATAAGTGAAGATTCCCAATTGATTAAATTACTATGCTGTTTTTCTTGTACTTGCATAGATGCCTCCTGCAAGTAATACGACTGCTCCACCAATTAAAACATATTTCATTGTTGGACTCATTCCAGTTCCACTATCTCCTCCTCCACCATCTCCACCACCTTCATCTCCTCCGCCTTTTCCGGTAAATTTTC
>Ga0315290_10003153_pt1 | contig 11802 bp, 10 predicted proteins | sample YL17G12_0_MG_FD_203627 | JGI IMG/M metagenome (GOLD analysis project Ga0315290, IMG submission 203627) | Sediment microbial communities from Yellowstone Lake, YNP, Wyoming, USA - YL17G12_0 | ecosystem: Environmental > Aquatic > Freshwater > Lake > Sediment | place: USA: Wyoming | collected...
TCCGCTGCTATTGGGCGGAACAAGCCATCCTCGACGGCACCTGGATGCCGCCGCAGGTCGAGAAGGTGAAATGAGCCAGCCAATCAACCACTATAGGAACTCAATGATGAAGATCAAGACACACATCTTGCTCGCCGCCACGTTCGCGGTCGCCGCGCTGGCCGCGCTAGCGGCCTGCAACTCCGCGCCGCCACCGCAGCCCCCGTCCGGGACGGCGGCGCAAGTCCTGCCCCGGCCCGAACAGCCCTTCGGCGGCAAGATTGGCCGCACGTCGAAGGACTCCACGCCGGACTTCCCCAAGGGCGTTGAAGCCCCGAAGGGTGCACCAAACATTCTCGTCATCCTGACCGATGACGTCGGGTTCGGCGCATCGTCAACCTTCGGCGGGCCGATTCCGACCGTCACGATGGATCGCCTGGCAAAGGCGGGGCTTCGCTACAACACGTTCCACACCACGGCGCTCTGTTCGCCGACGCGCGCCGCCCTGCTCAGCGGCCGCAACCACCACAGCGCCAACACCGGCGTCATCATGGAGTTGGGCACGGGCTACCCTGGCTACAACTCCCAGATGGCGAAGAGCAACGGGACGTTCGCCGAAATCCTGAAGCAGAACGGGTACAACACATCCTGGTACGGGAAGAACCACAACGTACCGGACTGGATGACCAGCCAGGCCGGACCGTTCGACCTCTGGCCGACCGGCCTGGGTTTCGAATACTTCTACGGCTTCATCGGCGGCGACACCAGCCAGTGGAATCCCGCGATCTTCGAAGGGACCAAGCCGGTCGAGCCGGCGGCCGAGTCCAAGGACTACTTCTTCGACAGGGACATGGCCGACCACACCATTGCCTGGCTCCGGATGCAGCACGCGACCGCGCCGGGCAAGCCCTTCCTCGCCTACTACGCGACCGGCACGGCGCACGCGCCGCATCACGCACCGAAGGAGTGGATCGCGAAGTTCAAGGGGAAGTTCGACCAGGGCTGGGACAAGGTACGGGAAGAGACCTTTGCCCGGCAGAAGGCGCTTGGCGTCGTTCCGGCGAATGCGAAGCTGACGGAGCGTTCCGCCGGCATCCCTGCGTGGGACAGCCTGAACGCTGACCAGAAGAAGGTCTTCGCCCGCATGATGGAAGTCTACGCGGGAGCGCTCTCGCACGCCGACAGCCAGATGGGCCGCATCCTCGACGCCATCGAGGCGGAGGGTGAACTCGACAACACGCTCGTCATCTACATCCAGGGCGATAACGGCGCGAGCGGCGAAGGCGGCATGCAGGGTCTGCTGAACGAGATGACCGTGTTCAACGCCATCCCGGAGGACTTCAAGGAAGTCACGCGGCGCATGGACGAACTCGGCGGCCCGACCACGTTCAATCACTACCCGGTGGGCTGGGCGCACGCGATGGACACGCCGTTCCAGTGGACGAAGCAGATTGCGTCGCACTTCGGCGGCACGCGCAACGGGATGGTCATCTCGTGGCCCGCGCGCATCAAGGACAAGGGCGGCCTGCGCACGCAGTTCGCCTCGGTCATCGACATCATGCCCACGATCCTCGAAGCCGTCGGGGTGCCCGCGCCAACGAGCATCAACGGTGTGGCGCAGAAGCCGATCGAAGGCACGAGCCTGGTGTATACGTTCGACGATGCGAAGGCGCCGTCGAAGCACACGACGCAGTATTTCGAGATGTTCGGCAACCAGGGCATCTACCACGATGGGTGGGTCGCCGCGACGACTCCGGCCGTTGCGCCGTGGGACTCCGCTGCTGAGGCCGAAGGGCGATTGCCATCCGTCCTCGACTACAAATGGGAGCTCTACAACGTCAGCGAGGACTTCTCCGAAGCGAACAACCTCGCGGCCAAGGACCCCGCCAAGCTCAAGGAGCTGCAGGACCTCTTCTGGAAGGAAGCCGACAAATACCATGTCCTGCCGATCGAGAACAGCAGGATTGACCGCTTCGATGTGAACATCCGGCCCAGCCTGACCCGCGGCCGCCACGAGTTCACCTACTACGCGGGCCTGGTGCGCATCCCCGAGGGCGCGGCGCCGGACACGAAGAACAAGTCGTGGCAAATCAAAGCCGAGGTGACCATCCCCGCGGGCGGCGCCGAAGGCATGCTGATCACGCATGGCGGGCGATTCTCCGGGTGGGGGCTGTATCTGCTCCAGGGCAAGCCGGTGTTCTGCTACAACCTCGCCGGCGTTGCGCGCTATTTCGTCGCCGGGAAGGACAAACTGGCGCCGGGCGCGCACACCATCCTGTATGACTTCAAGTACGACGGCCCGGGGCTCGGCAAGGGCGGCGTCGGCACGATCCTGGTGGACGGCAAGGCCGTGGCGTCGGGCCGCATCGAACGCACGCTGGCATTCCGCCTCTCGCTCGATGAGACACTGGATTGCGGCGAGGACACCGGCACGCCCGTCGCCGAGGATTATCGCGTCCCGTTCAAGTTCACCGGCGAGATCAAGAAGGTCGTCATTGAGCTGGCGCCACAGCCGTTGAGTGCGGCCGACCACGCCAAGGTGAAAGCCGCCGAAGCCGCCCTCGCCGCGGCGAAGTAATTGGTGGAAGCGCTGTGCCCGCCGTCGCGAGGCGGCGGGCGCAGCGCACTGGCAGCAACCGAGAGCGCACAACTATGAAGAGCAACGACACGCCCAACTTCGCCAAGGCTACGGCGGCCAGGCACAGCCTCTTCGCCGCCGCGCTCGCGGTGGTCATTCTGCTCGGATGGACGACATCGACCGCGCAGGCGCAGGTGGCGGGCAAGAAGCCCAACATCCTCTTCATCCTCGTGGACAACCTGGGGTATGGCGAAATCGGTGCGTACGGCGGTGGAGTCACCCGCGGCGCAGCGACGCCTCGGATCGACCGACTGGCCAGGGACGGCATGCGCTTCCTGAACATGAACATGGAGACCCAGTGCACGCCCAGCCGCTCCAGTCTCATGACCGGTCGTTTCTCAGTTCGCTCGGGCACCTATGCCGTGCCTTTCGGGGGCGTTCCGGAAGGGTTGACGCAATGGGAGGTCACCATCGCGGAGTCGCTGTCGGAGGCGGGGTACGCGACGGCGCTGCACGGCAAGTGGCATCTCGGCAGCCATGATGGCCGGTTGCCCAACGACCAGGGGTTTGACGAGTGGTACGGCATCCCGCGCACGACGGATGAGTCGATGTGGTCATCCTCGCCGGGTTGGTCGCCGGATGTCGTACCCCTTGAGAGGATCATGGAGGGCAAGAAGGGCCAGAAGAGCGTCGCCTTGAAGGACTACGACGTTGTGCAGCGCCGGCTCATCGATGCCGAAATCACCAAACGCTCGGTCGCGTTCATGGAACGACAGGCCAAGGCGGGCAAGCCGTTCTTCATGTATGTGTCCCTGACGCAGCCGCATCTGCCCACCCTGCCGAATCCCGCGTTCAGCGGCAAGACCGGCAATGGCGACTGGGCCGACATGCTGGCCGAGATGGACGCCAACGTCGGGCAGATGCTCGACGCGGTGGACACGCTCGGCATCGCCGGCGATACCATCGTGATCTTCACCAGCGACAACGGATCGGAATTCATCAAGCCCTGGGACGGATGGTCGGGTCCGTGGCGCGGCCAGTATTTCACGGCGCTGGAGGGCGGCATCAGGGTGCCGTTCCTGATCCGCTGGCCGGGCCGGGTTCTGGCTGGGCGAGTGAGCAACGAGATCGTCCATGGCGTGGACATGTTCGCGACGCTCGCGAAGATCGCGGGCGCCAGGGTGCCCACCGACCGGCCCATGGACAGCGTGGATCAGTCCGACTTCGTCCTCGGCAAGTCCCAGACGTCGGCCCGAGAGGGTTTTCCCATCTGGTGCGCGGATCGTCTGACCGCCGTGAAGTGGCGCAATTGGAAGCTGCACTTCTACCGGCAGGACACGATGTTTGACCCTCCGGTGAAGCTCGGGATTCCGTTCATCATCAACCTCTTCACCGACCCGCGCGAGGAGAATCCAACGGCCGACACCTGGGTGGTGACGCCGATGTTGAAGCTCGTGGGCGCGTTCAACGCGACCACGAAGGATCATCCGCTCATTCCGATGGGCACGCCCGACCCGTACATGCCGGTGAAGTGAGGCGCGACGGCGCACACCCACAGTGGAGATTACGACATGAGGCACATCAAGCAGACCCTGACGCTGGGCGCAGTCCTGGCCCTGGCCATCCTGATGGCCACCCCTGCGCAGGCCCAGTACAACGGGAGCCACACGCTTGGCGACTTCGGCGTCCAGTCGGGTTCGCAGCCCGGACCCGGCCTCTATGCGTCGATCTTCTGCTACCGCTACAACGCCGACACCTTGAAGGACCGGAACGGTGACCCCGTCGCGTTGTCTCCCGGGGCGCCCGGCGGCAGTCTCGGCATGAACGCCTACGCCCCCATTCTCTGGTACGTGAGCAAGGTCAAGATCCTCGGGGCCAACTACGGCGTCATGGCCGTGATCCCCTGGGCCAACGGGGCCCTGGAGGCGCCCGCCCTCGGGCTCAACGAGCCCACCGGCACCCGCTTTGCGGATCTGTACATCCGCCCGCTCGACCTTGGCTGGCACACCAAGAAAGCCGACTTCGCGGCGGGCTTCGGGTTCTATGCACCGAGCGGCCACTACGTGGACGGCGGCAGCGACAACACCGGGCGAGGCATGTGGACGTCGGAGCCCTTCGCCGGGGCGACGCTCTACCTCGACGCGAAGAAGACCGTCAGCCTTGCCACGACCGCCTTCTGGGAGCTTCACGGAACCAAGAAGGACAGCGACACCACGGTCGGCCAGATCCTCACCCTCGAGGGCGGACTCGCGAAATCGTACCTTGGCGGTGGTCTGATCGTCGGCGCGGCCTACTACGCCCAGTGGAAGGTCACGGCCGACAATCTGGGGGTCGCCCGGACGTTTCCAGGCGTCGGGACCATCGGACCAGCGCTTGACAACAGCAAGCACCGCGTCTTCGCCCTCGGGCCGGACGTGACGCTTCCGGTGGCGACCAAGAAGAAGCTGTATGCGCTCGTGAACGTCCGCTACTTCTGGGAGCTGGGCGCGCGCACCAAGACGGAAGGACAGACGCTCATCATCGCGGCGACGTTCCCGATCCCGAGCGTGAAGCTCCAGTGATAAGCATGACGCACACGCGACGCACCCGAAGAACACTGCTGGCAGCCATCGTTTGTATCGTCACGATGGCCGCCTCGGCCCAGGCGCAGGAGCTGATTCCCAACGCCTACGCCATCGCGCCGGTCGGGATGAACGTCGTCACGGTGGGGACCTCCTTCAACAAGGGCGACCTGGCGTTCGACCCCTCGGCGCCGATCGAGGACGCCCGCGCCACGATTCTCGCCTCGACACTCGGGTACGCCCGCGCGCTGAACATCGCGGGAAGGTCTGCTCAGGTCCTGGTGGTCGTTCCCTACGCCCTGGGCGATGCCCAGGGCCTGCTCATGGGCCAGTTCCAGCAGGTATCGCGATCGGGACTGGGCGACTCCGTCGTGCGAGTCGGCGTCAATCTGTATGGTGCGCCGGCGATGAGGCTGAAGGAGTTTGCCGCCCACCGGACGAAGACCAACATCGGCGTCAGCCTGATGGTGCAGACGCCGCTCGGTCAGTACTATCCGAACAAACTGATCAATCTCGGCAATAACCGCTGGGCCTTCAAGCCGGAGGTGGGACTCACCCGCGTCCGGGGCGACTGGACCTGGGAGGTATACGGCGGCGCGTGGTTCTTCACCGACAATGCAGACTTCTATGGCGGGAAGCGGCGCGAGCAGGCGCCCATCGTGTCAGGCCAATTCCATCTTCTCTACACGTTTCGCCGAGGGCTCTGGCTCGGCGGAAACGCGAATTTCTGGACCGGCGGCCGCGTGACAGTCGCCGGTGTCCAGAACCTCGACCTGCAGACGAACTCGCGTGCGGGCATCACGTTTGCGATGCCCATCAACCGCCGACAATCCGTCAGATTCGCGTACAGCCGCGGCGCGTACACGACGATTGGCGCCGCGTTCAACTCGCTCGGCGTCTCGTATGGCTACGTGTGGGGCGGAGGGCTGTGACGGCCGCAGACGGCAAGAGGCGCAGCTTGCCGGTGGCGGTTGCGCCCGGGTTGCGTCGCCTCGCATCGCGTTGCCGCGTTCCGCAGACCGTGCGTTTGGAAACCTAAGAAATGGCCCTATTTAGAGCCTCTTGGCCGCCGCCTTGCGAAGGCGGACCGCTTGCTCCCTCCATCGGACGTTCGGGCGCCGGCCGGCTTCGCTAGAGCGAACCGTCAGGCGTTTGTTTCCGGGACTCTTTCCCCAACAACCCGCCACCGCGCCTCGATGGTGTCAGCCGACAAATCGGCGCCGCACGCCCACTCGACGAAATACCCGCCGTTGGTCACGTTCTCGAATTCGTGCTGATTCCGTAGCGCCTCAAACGCCTGATCTCCGAGGTAGGGTCGGACATCGAACGTACCAACCCGTCCATCGTCCGCGACGATCGCCAATGTCCAATCGGGTTGTGGACGCAGCACCTTGATTCTCATTGATCGAGCCCCTTGATCGGGAACGGGGTTTTGCCGTTCACCGCCAGGTTCCAGTCCGCCAGGAGATCATCCTGATGAATCTCGATCCACGCGATAACCAGCTTGTGCTTGTTCGGCGGCAGCTCATCAGCCTTCGCACTCCCTCCATCACACGGTCGAGCTGCCGCTGGCTGCGCCAGGTCGTACAGGCGAAGGCGAAGGCTGCGCGGTCACGCCAACAGCAAGACCATCGGCGAATTGAAGTCGTCAGTTCAGGCGGGAGGAGAATCGTCGAACAGTTCTGGTCGCGCGGATCGCAATGCCGCCCGCACGGCACGGCCCGCAGCCACTGCCGCGCGGCACTCGTCCTCGACGTATGAGGGACCGCCGGGATACCGCGCGACTGTGCCGCCATCGGTCAGTTGCTGACGAAGGCGTGGCGTCAGGATGTTCGCGAGGGCCTCGCGGATGTCGCTCTCCTGTTTCGCCAGCAGACGATCGAAGTTGTGCGTGTACTCGAACGGTTGGTTAGCCGACGTCAAGATCGCCTTCAGAAGGCGCTCCGTCGCCCCTGCAGACAGCGCGACGGCCTCGTTCCACATTTGCCGCTCGAACGCCATCGCCGCCAACTCCAACTGCCGGTCGGCAGCCGCCACCCATTCCTTCGCGAGCTTGCGAGCGCGATCGTCAAGCGGCATACAACTCGATGCCTTCGCGGTTGGCGGGATACTCAATGGTACCCACGTAGTCCCGCCGCCACGCGTACTCGGAATGCGTGGTGATCAGGAGGTCGTAGTCGATCGGCACTGATCCGATCGCGACTCGCATATCAACGAGGGCGGCTCGGGTCGCGGGCTGCTCATCGGGCAGCACGACGAGGATGTCGAGGTCGCTGTCCGGACCAGCATCGCCGCGCGCATGTGACCCAAACAGGATAATCCGCTCCGGATTCCACGCGCGTAGCGCCGTCACGATACGCCTCAGCGTCGCGGCACGAGCACTGTCCAAGTCGTTCAGGCCGGCGTCCACGGCACGATCATACTCCGGCCCAGAGCAGAATGGGGGCCGAACCACGACCCGCGAACTCGCCGGACGAGCGCGAGCGAGTCGGACTCAGGAGGCTGAGAAGTGCGGACGTTCGGGCGCCGGCCGCCTTCGCTAGAGCGAACCGTCAGGCAGCTGTTTCCGGGATTCTGTCACCAACAACCTGCCACCGCGCCTCGGTGGTGTCAGCCGACAAATCGGCGCCGCACGCCCACTCGACGAAATACCCGCCGTTGGTCACGTTCTCGAATTCGTGCTGATTCCGGAGCGCCTCAAACGCCTGATCTCCGAGCTAGGGTCGGACATCGAACGTACCAACCCGTCCATCGTCTGCGACGATCGACAATGTCCAATCGGGTTGTGGACGCACCACCTTGATGCTCATCGATCGAGCCACCGAGGTGATCGAGTGCCTCGCATAGGTTTTACGCCATGTGACGTCGCCTACCAAGCTGGCTGGCGCGGGCGGCGGCCTTCGGTTCGTTCCTCAGACACGAATCGAGTGATGCCGTTCGAGGCCCGGCCACGTTCACCACTGGCCGTTTCGGGCTCATCCGACCGCCTCGAGATGCGGGCGGATGACACGCGCGACGCTATCCACGTCGGCGAAGCGCCGGGCTCCGGTAGAGGCCGCGGCCTGCGCGGGTGATCGCGCCCTGCTCAAGGAGGCGGCGAATCTGGGTTCGCGAGACTCCTGCGCGCTCCAGGTTTCTGGAGCGAACGATGCCGGCCTTCTTCAGTGCGGCGACGGCTCGATCGACCGGGCTTCTCGGGTTCACAAGACTTCGGCTGTCGTTCATGACTGCCGCTGAAGGGACGGTGTGCGGGGGACGAGGGGCGAGGGGCGAGGGGCGAGGGAAGAGCTTGGCAGGGCGTGGTCGGCGCTGTGTCATCCGCGCCAGGACGACAGAACGGCTCACTCGGACCGACGCGTGTTTTGTTTCAGCACACTGAAAAATGGCCTTGACTAATTTTCATTATCGGGCACAGAGGACATCCGGGACCTCGGCGGCATCCGGTCCGCGATCGAGGTGGAAACGCTCTACCACCTCCTGCCGTCGAAAGTCGGAAGTCCCCTCTCGGTGCCGTCGCTGGCCCAGGATCTCAAGGTCGCCTATAACACCGTTCAGAGCTGGCTCGCGCTCTTCGAACGGTTCTTCCTGACCTTCAGCCTGCCGACTTGGACGTCCCGAGTCGCGCGGGCGATCCACAAAGAGCGCAAGGTCTACCTCCTCGACATGCCGCGGATTGACGATCCCGCCGCGCGCTTCGAGAATCTCGTGGCTCTGGAGCTGTGGCGCGCCGTCGGTGGCTGGAACGCGATGGGGCGAGGCGACTTCAGCCTGCACTTCGTCCGCAACAAAGAGAAGCAGGAAGTGGACTTCCTGATCGTCGAGGGGCGCAAGCCGCTCCTGCTGGTCGAGACCAAGCTCGCCGACGACCAGCCGTCCAAGTCCCTCGTCGCGATCCAGCGACAACTGGGTGTCCCGGCGGTCCAGTTGGTCCGCGATGCGGATTCCTACCGTACGTCGAAAAGCGGCTCCCTGCCTCTGCTGGTCGCTCCGGCGTGGGCATGGCTGGCGGGCCTTCCGGAGTGAACCCCGGTCGACGCGGCTGGCAGCATCCGTCCGGTGTTACCGGGCACCGGTTTGCATCCTCGTGAACGACACGTCGAACGTGGCCTGCTCGACGGCTTGGAAGTAACGGCCGAAGCGCTGATCTCCGACTGCCTCGTAGGTCAAATGGGTCGGTTGCGGAGCGGAGGCGGGAAGGTTTGGTTCCTTCGCGGCTCACCTGTCGTCCGCGTTTGCGAAACCCTCCGGCAACGATAGTCGCCCAAGACGAGCCCATCAATTGGCTGCGGCCGACGATGTGTGGGGTGACCTACGACCCCGCGCTGAGGATGCGCCCGACGAAGTTGCGCACCCGGATGAGCGCCGTCTCGACATCCGTGTCTGGCAGTTCGAGTTCTCGTGCGAGTTGCGTGAAAGGTGCCGCCCAATGCGACGGCACGCCGTCCAGATTGGGCGGCCAGCCATGCGTGTTCCGACTGCCGAAGACCAGCTCGCAGGCCCGGCGAAGGGCGGGATAGTCGTGTGAAACCAGCCCCTCCATCAGGAGCAGATCGACCAGGTCCCGGAATCGTTCGTTCTGCTTGCCGGGCCGCGGCGGAAGGGTCATGCCATGCAGCTTCTGCGCAACGTGAAACCGGAGAGGGAGGCACGGCAGCTGCGCTGGGCCGGTCACACCGAAGGCGTCGGTGAGGGCGATGGCGTCCACCCACTCGACGTCCGACTCGCCGGCCTCCTCGCGAGCGACATCGACGCTGATGCTGGTCCATGGCTGGCCCCGATACGTGACGGCGAACTCCATGTTGACCGCGCCGTTGTCCAGCAGCATCGGTTCGCCCTTGCGTCGGAATGAGAAGCCCTGGTCGGCAACGCCCGTCACCGCCTGCTCGAGCGCATCGGAGAGGTCCGCCTCCGCGTCGCGCAGGACGACGTCGATGTCTTTGGTCGCACGGGCTCGTTCGCGCAGACGCAGCTCCAGCGCAACGCCGCCCTTGAGGATGAAGCGGGGTCCAGCGGCACCGATTGGGCGCTCAAGGGCTCCGGCCATGATCATGTAAGCCACCCACGCGCGAACCCGGCCTTCGGCGACGCCAACTTCCCGAGCGTGTGCCTGCGCGTACCTCGCCAGCACACCGGCCGACGGTGGAGGCCCGGTCGGTCGCCTCCGACCTGGCGTCACCTCGCACCTCGGCGTCTGGCCGCGGCACGGCGACGGCTTGGCGCCGTTCCGAGCAGCTCTCGCTCCAGGGCGTCAGCCTCGGCCAGGCCCAGAGCCCCAGATCGCCGCCCATCGGCGATCGCCGTGCCAACGATCTCAGAACCAAGGTGGCTCGCATGGGCATCGCGAATGGACCTGGCGGGAGTGGTGACGGGCACGCCTTCAACGCGTTCGACATCGTCGGGCGCGAGGTCTGCGTAATGGATGACCAGCACCTTTGGAACCTGGCGTCGAAGGCGAACGGTGGCCGGCAGTGTCAGGTGAATTCGCGCCGGGTTCACATCAGACAGCCCGTGAATGGACAGGGCCGATTGATGGGATACCACGCCGACCACGTCAGGCCGGCGGACTTGCGGCCAGAGGACCGCCGCCATGTAGTGCCCGAGCCGAGACATGGGGAATCGGGTGAAGCGGTACACGCCTCGCGTTTCGCGCTGGATGTCTCCCTGTCGGGCGAGCTGCACCAGACGGACCTGGCGCAGGCCTGCCGCTCTCGCCTGGGCCGCAGTGAAGTAGCCGCTCTGGTCTTCGGCGATCTCGTAGAGCACGGTGTCCCATTGGCGCTTGTGCATGGCAGCACTTGATGGCAATAATATAACGTCTTTGAGTATTAATGCCAACCCTAACACGGACATCGCCGATCTTCAAGTCGCGCGAACGCGAATTGGAAGCCAACTTGGAGCCTCCATCAGGCGGCGCCCGTCCACAACGGCAAGTCCCGTTGGTGGCGAGCCTGCGCGGCCAACAGGGACGCCGCGTGGTTGCGCCCGGGTTAGGTCGACCGCGCCTCGATGGTGTCAGCCGACACATCGGCGCCACACGCCCACTCGACGAAATACCCGCCGTTGGTCGCGTTCTCGAATTCGTGCTGATTTCGTAGCGCCTCAAACGCCCGATCTTCGAGGTAGGGTCGGACATCGAACGTACCAACCCGTCCATCGTCTGCGACGATCGACAATGTCCAATCGGGTTGTGGACGCAGCACCTTGATGCTCATTGATCGAGCCCCTCGATCGGGAACGGGGTTTTGCCGTTCACCGCCAGGCTCCATTACGCCAGGAGATCATCCTGATGGATCTCGATCCACGCAACAACCAGCGTATGCTTGCTTGTGCGTCAACGCCTCCGCCGGTACACCTCGCGCCGATGACCAACGGCCAGAACCAGCACGAGCAGTTCGGCGTCACGGACCTCATAGAGCACGCGGTAGTCACCCACGCGCAGCCGATAGACTCCCTTGACACCGGCCAGCAGCTTCACGCCTGCGGGCCGAGGCTGTTCCTGAAGCGCCAGGAGTCTCGCGTCGAGTCTGGTTCGGATGTGCGCTGGGAGCGCGAGAAATGCCCGCTCAGCCGACGGCGTGAAGACCAACCGATAGCGGGCCACCTATGCCAAGCCGGCCTTGCGCCGGACCTCCTCGTAGGGCACGCGACCACGCTCGCGACGCGCCTTCCGGGCGGCCTGCGCGT
>Ga0315290_10003156_pt1 | contig 11798 bp, 11 predicted proteins | sample YL17G12_0_MG_FD_203627 | JGI IMG/M metagenome (GOLD analysis project Ga0315290, IMG submission 203627) | Sediment microbial communities from Yellowstone Lake, YNP, Wyoming, USA - YL17G12_0 | ecosystem: Environmental > Aquatic > Freshwater > Lake > Sediment | place: USA: Wyoming | collected...
ATTGCGCCCGGTCGTTGAGATCATGTTCGGGGATTTTGTCACATTGATCGCCGACCAGTTGGTAAACCATGCAGCAAAATTTCGCTGGATGTACAACGACCAGGTTCGGGTACCCATTGTTGTTCGGACACCCATGGGCGGACGTCGTGGCTACGGCCCGACCCACAGCCAATCCCTTGAAAAAATGTTCCTCGGAACTCCTGGTTTGAAAGTGGTCGCGCCTAACACCCTGGGTGATCCAGCGGAACTGCTCCAAGCCGCCATCGCAGATGATGACCCTGTTCTGTTTGTCGAACATAAACTGCTTTACACTCGTCCCTTGCTTGAGCCGGGAAAAGGGGAAATGGCGGATTGGATTATCGAACGGGGGCGAGGCGCATTTCCTTGTTTTGTTTTACGTACCGCGTATCAGCCTGTAATTACCATCGCAACCTATGGGTATAACTTCGAATTGGCACGTCAGGCAGCGAATGAGCTGATGCTCGAGCATGAGCTATTTTCAGAAATTATCCTCTTTTCACAATTGAGCCCATTTGAAATGGGATTATTATTTGAATCGCTAGGACGAACTCACCGGTTATTGACCGTCGAAGAGGGTGGCTTAACCCTTGGATGGGGTGCTGAAGTGGCTGCCCGGTCTTTGGAAGCTGATATTTCCGGGTTGAAAGTAAAACGGGTGGCAGCGCTTGACCTGCCGATCGCGAATTCCAAAAATCTGGAAGCTGCCATCCTGCCATCCATTGCGGACATATTTCAAGCAGCTCATTCACTAATAGATTAAAAATAAGAAAGCCCGGATTTCCACTTAAGGAAATCCGGGCTTTCTTTAACCCAAAACCGCCAGAGGGCTTGCCCAGAGCCCGGCGGTTTATAGAGGAGAATGCTTGATTGTTATTATACGGATCGAGTTAAGCGTCAGATGAAGAATGACTTAATATTGGATTAGAGTTATTCAATTGCTGAGAGAATTTCTTCCAAAGAAATCGGACCTTCCCGCACGACCACAGGTTCATCACCGGTGCAGTCTACAACCGTGGATGGTATTCCTCCAGGCGTTACTCCACCATCCAAAATAAGGGGAATCCTGCCATTCAATTGCGCATTCACGCCCTTTGCGGTAGATGGACTTGTCTGTCCTGACATGTTAGCAGAAGTGACTGCCAAGGGTCCAGTCAACCGCAGGAGTTCCCTGGTGACATTCAAGTTAGGGATACGCACACCGACCGTCGGCAGGGGTGAAACCACATCGGGTATGGTGGAATGACGGGGGACGACGATGGTCAATGGTCCCGGCCAAAACCTTTTCCCAAGCTTTATCGCAAAATCATTGACCCCCGATGACACCCGATAGATTTGATCCACATCGCTGACCAGAATCGGAATGGCCTTTTCCTGTCCGCGGCCTTTGGCCAGGTAAATTTTACTTACGGCATTCGCGTCAAATGCTATCGCTCCAAGACCATAAACTGTGTCGGTTGGAAAAGCAACCAGACCGCCTCCAGCTAGCACATCCAGCGCGTGAGCCAGGGAATTAGAATCAGTGATTGGCAGGATTAATGTTTGCATGACTATATATTAGCGCATTTTTCGTAAATTGTTATTGCCAATTTTCAAGAAAAATTATCTCTTCCAGGATGGATTTGGATTTCAACCAGCCGATCTTGTCCTGCCAGATCACGATGGAGATGGATGCTGGCGTGAGAAAATGTGTTGTGGGCAATTGAGAGGGTATCCATGCCCTTGCTGGGTTCGATTTCAAGAAGGATCAATCCGTCTGGCGAGATAAAATTTGGTGCGAGAGCGATCAATCTTTTTAGGAGATCGAGTCCATCGCGACCACCGTCAAGCGCCAGCGTGGGTTCTTTCCCGAAAATTGGAAGAGCTTTCATTTTACCCGTTGGAATATAGGGAAGGTTTGCAACGATCAAATCGAATGGTCTTTCAATCGGTGGGAACAGGTCACAACAATAGAAATCTATTTGAGCTGAGACAGATAATTTGTCCGCATTTCGTTTGGCTACTTCCAGTGCGCTTGGAGAAATGTCGGTGGCGGCTAACTGTAAATCCTGATTTCTGGAAGCGAGGCATATGGCAATGCAGCCGGATCCGGTTCCCACATCGATTGCAATACGCGAGGTTGGGTGGTGTTTGAGCCATTCCAATCCCTTCTCAACCAGCAATTCAGTTTCGGGGCGCGGAATTAAAACATCCGGTGAGACTTCGAAATCCAGACCGTAAAATTCCCAGTGACCGAGAATGTAAGGGAGAGGCTCGCCAATGACTAGACGGCTTGTTGAGCTTTGCAATACGTTCTGCTGTTCCAACGTCAGTTCATAATCAAGATGTGCCATCACCCAGGAGCGTGGTTTGGCGAGAATATGCGCCAGCAAGACCTGCGCATCCAGTGAGGCGGTATCACTGTGTGCAGCGAGATAGGTCATCTTAAGAGCTTCTTGAACATTCATCAGTTTAGGATAAGGGGAAATTCACATTCAATTCCAGATTTACGCCAGTTCCTAGGGGTTGAAGCGTTGCAGCTAGAATAATTATTATTTAATTCTCTGTATCTTTCTTCTTCAACGCAAGTAAGGAGAGAAATTCAAAAATAAGGTTAGATGCCAGAATTGACGTAATATCACCATGGTCATAGGGTGGAGAGACCTCGACCAAGTCGAAACCGACCAGGTCAAGTCGGCGAAGACCCCGAACAAGCTGCAAAAGCTGGTAACTGGTCATCCCACCGACTTCGGGCGTGCCTGTACCGGGTGCGTATGCCGGGTCTGCCGAGTCGATATCAAGGGTCACATAGACGGGTCCGGTGAGGCGCGGGAGAGCGTCTTCAAGTACCCCGGCAATCCCCTTTGACATAACATCATGGATACTGATCATATATGCGCCAAGCTTTCGGGAGTCCTTGTAATCTCTCTTTCCGCTGGATGGACCGCGAATTCCAACCTGCACATACTCCCCTTTGCGGATCAACCCTTCCTGCAAGGCATATCTAAAGGGAGTGCCGTGACTGTAAGGTACGGATGCAAACTCAGACTTCCAAGTGTCAATATGCGCATCAATGTGGATAACGGACAACACACCATACTTTTTAGCATGAGCGCGAAGTAACGGCAAGGCGATACTGTGGTCGCCGCCAAGCGATATGAGCGTTGTCCCAGCCTTGATGATTTCGCTGGCGGTCTCCGTGATGGCGTCCATGGTATGGGTGATAGATGTTGGGATGATGCTTACATCCCCGTAGTCAACTACATTCAAGAGGTCAAGCGGTTGGACCTCGAGCGTGGTGTTATAGCCCCACAATAGCAGCGACATTTCGCGTATCTTACGAGGGCCAAAGCGTGTACCGGCACGGTACGAAGTACCACTGTCAAACGGTACACCGAGTATGGCGACATCAACCTCATCCAAATTGCGCGTGACGGGCAGACGCATAAAAGATGGGATGCCCATGAAGGGCTGCAGATCAGCACCGAAGGCAGGATTCTTGTTCATTGGTTACCTAACAAAAAAGCGCAGATAAATGCGCTTTGATCTTGCTAATTCAATTTATTCCTCATCTTCACTCGAACCAACTGACAACCGGTCTGCTTCATCGCGTGTGGAAAGTTCATCGATGAAGATATCGAGGTCGCCATCCAGGACTGATGGCAGGTTATAGGAAGAAACTCCTATGCGGTGATCCGTCACCCGGGATTGCGGGTAATTATAAGTACGGATTTTTTCGCTGCGCTCGCCTGAGCCGATCTGTGACCGGCGGTTGGAATCGATCTCATTACGGCGTTTTTCATCTTCCATTTCATACAGCCTGGCACGCAGCACAGACATGGCACGCAGCTTATTTTGCAGCTGGGACCGTTCATCCTGGCAGGTGATGACCATCCCTGTTGGTTTGTGAGTCAGACGCACCGCCGTGGAGTTTTTTTGCACGTTTTGACCGCCGGCGCCTGAGGAACGGAAAACCTCGATGTCTACATCGGAGTCGGGAATTTGTATATCTACTTCATCAACTTCTGCGAGCACAGCCACCGTCGCTGTGGAGGTATGGATGCGGCCTTGGGCTTCGGTCGCAGGGACACGCTGGACGCGATGCACCCCCGATTCGTATTTGAGCTTCGAGAATGCGCCTCGACCCTTGATTTCAAACGTGACTTCCTTGAAACCGCCAATCCCGATTTCGTTGGCCGACATGATCTCCGATTTCCAACCCTGACGTTCCCCATAGCGTGTGTACATGCGGAACAGGTTGGCAGCGAACAGGGCGGCTTCATCACCGCCAGTGCCTGCGCGGATTTCAAAAATGACATTCTTGTCATCCCGGGGGTCTTTGGGAACAAGCAGGGCTTTCAACTCAATCTCCAGCTTGTCGATCTGAGGCTCGAGTTCGGAAACCTCCATTTCAGCCAGGGAACGTAACTCAGCATCCTGTTCGGTCTGCAGCATTAAGCGTGCTTCATCCAATCGTTTTGAAGCCAGACGGTATTCCCGGGCTTTATCAACGATTAGTTCTATATCAGTGCGTTCCTTATTTAATTCGCCAGCGCGTTGGTAGTCGTTACCCACCTCCATCAACTGGCGGTCAAGTTCATTGAAGCGGTCTTCGATCCCTGAAAGTTTCTCGAGCATGGTTCCTTTGTATGCAGCAGTAGAAAGCTAATTATTAAAAAGCGATAAGAAACGCGGCAGGGTCCGCCGCGTCGCTTGATTATAGCACTTCGGGATATGCTTTCATTAGGTTCTAAATCATTGACTGATAAATGCACCCAGCAGCATGGTCATAATTAACATGGCGGAGATCACCACGAAAATGATCTGCAACCATCTCATCCGCCGTTGATGTGTGTCCATTTTTGGTTTCGAATCTGATTTAGCTTTTGCAGTCTTACTCGCCATTTCCTACCTCTTAATATGATTTTTTAGTTTTGATCGAAGCCTTATTTTACCTGATGTTTTAGAAAAGCCTTGTTGATGGCGGCTTCCAATTCATCGATCATGACCGGCTTGAAGGCGTAGGCATCTGCACCTAATGATAGCGCCTTGTCGACCTGAACATCAGCCGCCTCTGAGGAAAGCATAATGATGGGCAGGTCGTTCCAGTCTGACCGGCGGCGTACGAATTCTAACATATCCAGCCCGGAAACTTCCGGCATATTGATATCGAGGATCATCAAGTCCGGGCGCCCGCCATCGATCAATGCCTGGGCGCCGGCTCGTGCATTAAAAAAGTGACGTGTTTCGAATTCCAGCATTTTCAACATCAGCTGGATGGCTTTTGCCATTTCTTCGTCGTCGTCCACGATCCATATTTTTTTCATCAGTCTAATCCAGGTGGGACTTGATGCTATGCGCAAGAGAATCCGTGATGCCCTTGACTTCTGTCAACTCATCAGTGGTCGCCATACGTATCTTATCCACATCCCCGAAATGTTTCAAGAGGGCTTTTCGTTTTGCAGGACCGATTCCCGGGATGCTGTCCAGCTGGGACGCCATCCCAATTTTGGTTCGACGTTTTCGATGAGCTGTGATCCCGAATCGATGGGCTTCATCCCTGATTCGTTGAACCAGGTAAAGTGCCTGGGAATGCCGCGGCAGCATCAGGGAATCAGATTTGTTGGGAAAAGAAATTTCCTCTTCCCGCTTGGCGAGACCCACGACTGGGACTTTGTCGAATAATTCAAATTCATTCAGAACCTTGACTGCCCGGCCAAGTTGTCCTTTGCCGCCGTCGATAATTATGAGGTCCGGCAAAAATGCAAATGAAGCATCAAGTTTCGTCCCCGGGTCTTTAGTCCCAACTTCCTGCGCGGAACGCCAGCGTTTAAACCGCCGGGTCAGAACCTCTTCCATGCTGGCAAAATCGTCAGGAGCGCCTAGGCTTGTGCTATCAATATTGAATTTTCGGTAAAGCTTCTTATCCGGAACGCCTTGCGAGAATACCACCATTGCCCCAACGGTGGCAATACCCTGCATATGGGAAATATCATAGCATTCGATCCGATTTGGCGGAGTGGTTAGCGCGAGAGACGATTGCAGTTCAGCCAGTGCCTGTTCCTGTTTATGGGTGTCCGCCTGCCACTGCGTGCGCAGCGCCTTCAGCGTCTCAGCGGCATTTTCCGCAGCCATCTGGACCAGTTCCTGCGGCTGGCCATCCTTGGGGACGAAGAGTTCCACCTTTTCGCCGCCGCGCCGCGTTCTGAGCCACTGGCCGATGATCTGGGCTTCTTCGATTTGCTCGGGTAGGAGCAACTGTTCCGGTACAGAAGCGGCTTCTGTATAAAATTGCTGGACAAATCCTGACATTACTTCCGCATCCGCCGTATCCTCCGTCCCTTCAAGGATGAAGTATTCCCGCCCGATAAGCTTTCCGCCTCGAATAAAGAAAATTTGAACGCAGGCTTCACCATCCGCGCGCGCCATGGCGATCACGTCCGAGTCCTTGTAATCGGAGGCAAAAACCACCTTCTGGCGCTCGATGATGGATTGGATGGCTTTCAATTGGTCGCGGACGGCGGCTGCCTTCTCGAACCGCAATTCCTCGGCGGCTTGATCCATTTCCTTTTGCAATCTCTCAACGATGGATTCGCTATGTCCCTCCAGGAATGACATCAGATCATTGATCATCTGCCGGTAGCCATCCTGGGATATCGCAGCTATACATGGCGCGGTGCACAGTTTGATATCATGGTATAGGCAGGCACGTTTGTCCTGCCCGGTAATATCCCTGTCGCAGGTCAAGTAAGGAAAAACGCGTCTTAATACATCCAGGGTTTGATAGACCGCCCAGGCAGATGTATATGGACCAAAATACCGCGAGCCGTCTTCGACCATCTGACGGGTGACGGTGACTTTGGGAAACGGCTCCCCCCAATGGATTTTGATATAAGGATAGCGTTTGTCATCTTTTAATCGGATGTTATAGCGCGGGCGGTGGCGTTTGATCAGGTTCATTTCCAGGATCAACGCTTCCAATTCGGAGCCGACCACGATCCACTCGATATGATTTATTTCCCGCACCAGCCTGCGGGTTTTAGTGTCATGACTGGCTTCGGCGTGAAAATAAGAACGCACCCGGTTCTTGAGGCTGATCGCCTTGCCGACGTAAATGATCGTCCCCTCGCCATTTTTCATTAAGTAACAGCCGGGTTTGGCGGGGAGGGTATCGAGAATACCTTTAATGTGATCTGAAATTACCATCGGATTTATTTTAGCACGGTTGGAGTGGGCATCGTCTTGCCTTCCCTCCTGTTAGCCTGTAAAATGAATCAGCCATAATCCTGCCTGGCAAAGGATCATTTTGTGGGAAACCAACTCGAAATTATGATAGGTGATTTGCTCCGCACGCGGAGGTTTAAGCTGGTAACTGCTGAATCCTGCACGGGCGGTTTGATAGGAGACCGCATCACTAACGTCCCCGGTTCGTCTGATTACTATCTGGGTGGAGTCGTGGCGTATGCTTATGAAGCAAAGGTAGCTTTGCTCGGGGTGAGCTGGGATACGCTTCAGAAGTATGGCGCAGTCAGCCGAGAAATCGTGCTAGAGATGGCGCGCGGTGCCCGGAAAGCCTTGAGCGCGGATATTGCGGTCAGCGTAAGCGGGATCGCTGGTCCCGGTGGAGGCTTGCCGGAAAAACCCGTCGGGACCACCTGGCTAGGGCTTTCTACTCAGGATGGAGAATGGGCGCGCGTCCACTGCTTTAACGGTGATCGGGAACACAACAAATCCAAGGCTGCGGATGCGGCTTTAAAGTTTGTCTTGGATTATTTGATTAACATGGAAACCCTCAAGGGGGATTTTCGCGGAAAATGAAAACGGTGGTCATCATCTCCGCCAATGCCGAATGGCGTGCCACCCGTGACCTGCTTTCCGCGCCGGATGTTCAATCCACACCCATGGGTGAATGGTTTGAACAGGACGGTGTACTTTTCTTTCAAGGTGGTTGGGGGAAAATATCGGCAGCGGCGACCGCGCAATATGTCATTGACCATTTCAACCCAAACATGCTGATTAATCTTGGTACATGCGGGGGCTTTGCCGGGTTGATAGAACCAGGTGAAGTGATCCTGGTGGAACGCACGATTGTTTATGACATTATTGAGCAGATGGGGGACGGCACGGAAGCTATTGCGCACTACACGACCGAACTTGACCTGTCATGGCTCAAGGAGCCTTTCCCGCATTTCGTTTTGAAGGGATTGCTTGTTTCGGCAGACCGGGATATCGTGGTGGAAGATATCCCTATCCTGGTCGAAAAATATGGAGCAGTCGCTGCAGATTGGGAATCAGGCGCGATCGCCTGGGTGGCGCAGAAAAACAATGTGCGCTGTCTCATCTTGCGCGGGGTCACGGACCTGGTCGGCGGGCAGGGTGGCGAGGCGTATGGGAATATTGAGTTATTTAGAGAGAGAACCCGAACAGTAATGAAAAATCTGCTCAATCATCTGCCCGATTGGTTGGCAGCAGTCTATTAGGCAGGCTTCTTTGAAAAATTAGTGGTTCACTGCAAGTGATTTATTTATGTCCTAATCTTGCCCTTTCCTCTTCAATCACACCCTCGTCCAATTTCTTGAACAATGGACCCGGCTGATTCAACTTTTCGCCAGGCTTTAACTCGCTCGGCTTCCACTGCAACCCTTTAATCCCTCGATATCTCAACACCTTGTGCGACCCAAGCGAGTCGCTCACGTCTTCGGTGTACTGCTCACCAAAGAGGGGTGTCTCGTAGCTGAAGAAACTATGCAATCTCTCCGAGGTGAACGGAAGAAATGGGGCGAAAATGATTTTGAGCGAGTCTATGGCTTTCAATGCAGTATAGGTGGTCAGCGCGGAAGCATCCCGGTCGGTTTTGATGGTCGTCCAAGGCGCATTGGCGTCGAGGTAACGGTTAACTTCCGTCGCCAGTTTCATTGCCTCGCCCACCGCAGCGCGTAGATGCACGGCCTCCAGTTCAGCGCCCACTGTGTTGAATCCATTTTCGATCACGGTAAGCAGACTCTTGTCCGAGTCGCGCAATGCGGCGAGATCGATCTCCGGAACACGCCCATCCCAATTCTTGTAGCAGAACGCCAGCACCCGGTTGGCAAGGTTGCCCCAGGTTGCCACCAGTTCGTTATTGTTGCGCGCCACAAACTCAGCCCAGTCCCAATCGCTATCCTTCGCTTCAGGCATATTCACGGTCAGGTAATAGCGCAAAGCATCGGGGTCGTAACGGGTCAGTGCGTCGCGTCCCCAGACTGCCCAGTTGTGTGAGCCACTTATCTTTTCACTTTCGAGGTTCATAAATTGGTTCGCCGGCACATCATATGGGAGGATGAGCGGGATCTCCTCGCCTTTGAACAATTCCATGAAAGTGCTGCCTACGCCCATTAATTCTGCCGGCCAGAGGGAAGTATGGAAGAAGATATTATCTTTTCCTATGAAATGGAATTGCTTCGCCTTGGGATTCGTCCACCACTCGCGCCAGATTTCCTTCTCGGGTTGAAGTTGTCCCCACTCAATCGGCGCGGAGAGGTAGCCAATGACGGCTTCGAACCAAACGTACAGACATTTACCCTCCCACCCTTTGACGGGTACCGGGATGCCCCAATCCAGATCGCGTGTGATGGGACGCGGTTTTAGTCCTTCAGCTTCAATCTTACCCAGAGACTCACCCAGGACGGTGTCACGTAAATGACCGGAGCGTTCCTTTAGAAAATTCTTCACTTCGGGTTCTAGCTTGGATAAATTAATATAGAAATGTTCCGTCTCGCGCAGTTCAGGCGAAGAAGTATCTCCGACAACCTTTGAGCGTGGATTAATCAGTTTGTCCGGTTCTAGCACGTTCCCGCACTTTTCACACTGATCAGAACGAGCATTTTCACTTCCGCAGATATAGCAGGTTCCCTCGATGTACCGGTCGGGAAGAAATCTATTTAATCCCGGTGAGAACCATTGAGGTTCAACTTTAGTGAAAAGAAAACCGTTCTTCTGAAGCGCAAGGAAAATGTTTTGTGAGACCTTGAAATGATTCTCAGTGTGGGTGGACGTGTATAGGTCATAGGAAATACCAATCTGTTGGAAAAGATCAATAAATCCTTCGTGATAAAACTTGTATACTTCTTCGACGGGTTTGCCGAGTTTATCGGCGCTCATCGTCACTGGGGTGCCGTGTGAATCAGTCCCTGTGATCATCAGTACATTATTTGCCTTCAAGCGGTGATAACGGGCGACAATATCTCCCGGCAAATGGGAACCAGTCAAATTTCCCACGTGGATTTCAGCATTGGCATAAGGCCATGCGACTGCAATCAAGATGTTTTCGGGCATTAGTCTCTCTCTTTGTGAGGATGTCAATCCTCAAGCATTCAACTTATTTTCAGTTATTAACCAATTGGATATCAGATCACAAATAAAAAGGCTGTCCGCAAACTGGACAGCCCGATGAGTCGGAGCGCGTAACTTTACGCTACCTGGTCGGCTGCCCAATTGCGGCGAGGCATGGCTATCATGAGGGTGCTCTTCATGAATATCGAGCGGGGGAGCGGTTTCGTGTTCATAAATCGAAGTTTAAACGGTGAAGCCGGGTCTGTCAATGATGGTTATAGATATTCCTTCAACTGTCTGGCACGCCGTGGATGCCTCAGGCGACGAAGGGCTTTGCCTTCAATTTGTCTAATGCGTTCGCGGGTCAGGCCAAACTTCTTTCCCACTTCTTCAAGTGTGTAGACATTGCCATCATCCAGGCCAAAACGCAGGCGGAGAACACGGGCTTCGCGCGGAGAGAGCGTTGTTAGCACTTCTTCGATTTTTTCCCGCAACATGGATTGATAAGCGCTTTGGATGGGAGTGGGGCCAAATTCATCTTCGATGAACATACCCAGTTCTGACTCTTCGTCATCCCCGACCGGGCTCTCCAGCGATAGTGGCAACCACGAAACTTTCATGATCCACTGCACTTTGCGCGTGGATAATCCGATCGCCTCTGCCATCTCCTCAGTGTTTGGCGCCCGTCCAAGCTTTTGTTCCAGCTCGTGGGTCATTTTGTACATCTGGCGGATACGGTCGATCATGTGGACTGGTACACGAATCGTGCGTGCCTGGTCTGCGATTGCCCTAGAGATAGTTTGTCTGATCCACCAGGTGGCATATGTGGAGAAGCGGAAACCCCGGTGATAATCGTATTTTTCAACGGCTTTCATCAAGCCAAGGTTGCCTTCCTGGATCAGGTCGAGGAAATGGACACCCCGTCCCATATACCTCTTCGCGATTGAGACAACCAAACGTGTATTGGCCTTGATCAGATGTTCACGGGCGAGGATTCCATCCTGGATGGTCGCTTCAAGTTCACACCGTCGTGTGACTGGAATCCGACCGTTTCGCATCGAGGATTTTCTTGCGTGAAGTCCGGCTTCGATGCGATGTGCGATGGATAATTCTTCTTCGACATTCAGCAGGGGAACCCGCGACATCTCCTTGAGGTATAAACCAACTGTATCATCCGAGGAGATGCTTTCGACGGGATTGGCCCAGGATTCGAAATCAGCGCTCACCGGCATTTCTTCGGTCTGTGATTCGAATTCCGCGTCATTGTCGAGGATATCCACACCGCGGCGGCGCAAAGCCAGCAGGAGGACACTAAGGCGTTCAGAATCCTCGTTTGCGTCTGGAAAAATTTCCATTAAATCTTCGGTGGTGATATACCCTTGGACTCCTGCTTTTTCAAGCAGCATATGCAGGGCTTCTTTACGTCTTGGAGTCACGCCTGCCTCCGTAATTCAGTAAGAGATACCAGATATTTTATGAGGAAATAATGT
>Ga0315290_10003157_pt1 | contig 11797 bp, 6 predicted proteins | sample YL17G12_0_MG_FD_203627 | JGI IMG/M metagenome (GOLD analysis project Ga0315290, IMG submission 203627) | Sediment microbial communities from Yellowstone Lake, YNP, Wyoming, USA - YL17G12_0 | ecosystem: Environmental > Aquatic > Freshwater > Lake > Sediment | place: USA: Wyoming | collected...
CCCGCTGCACCGCGCCTTCCTCGATCTACACACCGGCTCGCTGCACGCCTTCATCAACGAGCGCGTCGCGATCGACTGCGCCGAGGTGATGCTGGGCCTGCGCACGGAGGTCCCGGGGCTCTGAGGATTGTCTGACTCATTTGCTCCGCTCGCCTGCGGCTCGCTGCGCGCGCCGCTGCGCGGCGCTTGCGAGGACGTTCCGAGCAGGTCGCCCGGGGTGTGCGAGGCCCGTTCTTCGGGGACGGTGCCGGGTGGCCTGCCAGGCGGGGCACCTGTCCTCGTCCCGAAGAACGGACCCCGCACTCCCCGTGGGTCTTTCTTCACGCGCTTCTTCGCAAGCGCGCGAAGCGCGCGCGCAGCGAGCCGCAGGCGAGCGGAGTAGATTAGTTAGACGTTAGACGTGGCCGCGCTTTCCGTAGGCCTACGGCCTACGGAAGCGCGTAGCCGAGCGCGCGGAGCTGGTTCAGCTGGATCTCGTCGAGCTCGAGCGTGGCCGGGGCGGAGTCCCAGATGGCCGGGCTCTCGAGGTACTGCTCCGCCACCGCGCGTAGGCGCCCGGCGTCCTCGGGGCGCACCGCGAGGACGCTCCGCTTCTCGAGCGGGTCCGTCTTCGCGTCGAAGAGCTCCTCCTGCACGGTGTTTCCGTTGTGCACCGTCACGTAGCGCAGGCCGTCCTCGACCACCGCGACCACCGGAGCCGCGACCAGCACGGGCCGGCCCCAAAAGCGGTCGATGTGGGCGATGGCCTGCTGCGGATCCTCGGCCGGCATCGCCTCGTCGCGCGCCGCCGCCAGGATCTCGGGCTTGCGCGAGCGGCCGTCGCTGCGCGGGAGGGCGGGAAGACCGAGCAGATCGAGGATCGTCGGCCAGACGTCGACGTTCTGGGTCCGGACGTCGACCGTGACGCCCGGCGCGAGCCGGAACGGGAAGGAGATGATCCAGGGCACTTCGGTGGTCTCGCGGTAGACCTCCCGGGCGTGGCCCTCGAAGCCGCGCTCGCCGAACGCCTCGCCGTGGTCGGCGGTCAGCACGACGAGCGTGTTCTCGAGGTAGCCGTTCTGGGACAGGTAGCCGAAGAGCTGGTCGAGGATCTGGTCGAGGTGGAGGATCGAGTTGTCGTAGATGTCCGAGTAGCTGGTGCCGAAGACCGCCGTCTCCTGGTCGTAGAGGTACTCGTGGACGTCCATCAGGTGGAGGTAGAGGAACCAGCGGTCGCGGCCGCTGACGCGCAGGAACTCGATCGCCGAGTTCACCACGTCGTCGTCGCTGCCGGCCTCCTTCAGCGTGGGGTTCTCGCGCTTCACCGAGGGCGGAATCGTGCCGGGGCGCGGCTTGTCGTAGATGTCGAAGCCCTGCCCGAAGCCGAAGTTGGGCGCGACCCAGCCGTTGCGGTAGAGGCCCACGGTGTGGAACCCCGCCTGCTTCAGGATCTCCGCCGGGAGCGTCGCCTCCTCGGGGATCACCTGGTCGAAGCGCGTCACGCCGTTGTGCGCCGGGTAAAGCGACGTCCAGAGCGAGGCCATCGAGCACTTGGTCCAGGAGGACTGGGAGAGCTGATGGGAGAAGCGCACCCCCGAAGCTGCGAGGAGGTCCAGCGTCGGGCTGGTGTCGCGGCTGTAGCCGTAGCTCCCGAGCCGCTCGCCCCGCAGCGTGTCGACGAGGACGAAGAGCACGTTCAGGCCCTTGCGCTCGGCGAGCTTCGCGATGTCCTCGGCGTTCCCGGTGGGACGTGGGTCGCCGCCCTGGACGTGGATCGAGAGCCTCGCGAGGTAGATTCCGATCACGAGGGCCGCGGCGATCAGCCACGGCCAGGGCTTCTGGAGCACGGTTCGGCCTGACATGGCCGATCAGTGTAGCGTTCCGCCGTCGCGAGGTGCGATCCGGTAAGCCCTGTCGGCGGCCGCAGCCGCGGAGCGGGGCTATGCTCCTGCGCCATGTCCGACGCCCGAGTCTCCGCCTCAGCGCGCACCTGCATCGCAACGTTTGCCGCCTCGCTCGCCGCCTTCCTGCTGGCGGGCTGCGGGGCCGACGACCCCCTCGCCGGAGTCCGCGAGCTCCAGCTCGAGGGGAACTACCAGGCCTCGCTCGAGCCCGCGCGCGAGGCGTTCGAGCGGCAGCCCGACGACCCCGAGACCCAGTACCGCTACGGGATGGCCCTCGGCCGCACCGGGGAGATGAGCCTGGCCCAGTTCTCGCTGCGCAAGGCGATGGAGAGCCCCGAGTGGCGCGTGCAGGCGGGCCTCGAGCTCGCGGCAATGGAGCTCCTGACGGACAACGCGGAGGGCGCGGTCGAGGTCGCGAACCAGGTCCTCGAGAGCCAGCCGGACCACGTCGACGGGCTGCTGCTGCGCTCCCGCGCCTGGGCGATGAGCCGGAGCCACTACGACCGGTCCCTCGCCGACGCGGATCGCGTGCGCGAGCTCGACCCGGGCAACATCGAGGCGCTCTCGCTGCGGGCGGTGAGCCTGATCGCGCTGTCGCGGCTCGACGAGGCGGAGGAGGCGATGGCGCAGCTCGATGCGAGCGCCCGGGACGCCGAGTCCGAGGAGCAGATCGCGGGCTTCTGCGCGATGCGCGCGCTCTTCGCCAAGGAGAAGGGCGAGCTCGACAAGGCCGAGCAGCTCTTCGACGAGTGCGTGGAGGCGCACCCCAATGATCCGGACGTGGTCAAGGAGTCGCTGAAGTTCTTCGACGAGCAGCATCGGCCGGACCACGGCGTGGAGATCCTGCGCAAGGCGCTCGCGGACGCGCCCGCGCAGAGCCAGATCCGGCGGATGCTCGCCGAGCGGCTGCGGCAGTCCGGAAAGGTCTCGGAGGCGGAGCAGATCCTGCGCGAGGGGACGGAGCTCGAGAATCCCGGGCGGGCGGTCGTGGCATGGGTGGACCTCGCCGACCACTTCCACGCCGTCGAGGACGACCAGGCCGCGGCCGAGGCGCTCAGTCGGGCGGTGCAGATCGCCGGAGCGCAGGCAGATCCGGAGCTGCTCTTCAACTTCGCCGACGCGCTCGTGATGGCCGGCCGCTTCGACGACGCGCACGCGGTGGCGGGCCGCATCACGGTGCCCGCCCAACGCGAGCTCGTGGAGGGCCGGATTGCGCTCGACGAGGGCAAGCCTGCCGACGCGCTGGCGCATTTCAGCGCTGGGCTCCGGCTCTGGCCGGACAATGCGGTGGCCCGCTACTACGCGGCGAGGGCCGCCGAGGCCCTTGGCGACTACGACCGCGCCGTCGCCGAGTACCGCTACTCGCTCCGTGCCGGGTCGGACGCGACCGACGCCCGCCTGCGGCTGGGTCGCCTGCAAGAGGCCTTGGGGCAGAACGAGCTCGCGCTCGGGGCGGCGCAGCACGACAACGACCGCAGCCCGGCCGGCCTCGAGGCCGACCTGCTCGCGCTGCGCGTGGCGGGGCGCAGCGGCAACGCGCAGGCGCTGGGCAGCCTGCTCTCGCGCTACCACGACCAGCCGGCGCAGCGCGCGCAGGCGTTCGCCGCGGCCGCCGAAGGAGTGCGCGACCGGCTCGGCCCGAAGGCCGCCGCGACCGGGATCGAGCGCGCGAAGGAGCTCGATCTGACCGACCCGCGCGACGCGGCGGCGTTGCGGATCTTCGTCGACTGCCTCGTCGCGGCCGGCGAGACCACCCAGGCGCTGGCGGCGGCCAAGGCCGCGCTCGCGAAGCACCCCGAGCCGGCGGTCTTCTACGAGATCCAGGGCGCCGCCCTCGAGGCGAGCGGCGCGGGGGCTGACGCGGTGCGGGCCGCCTACGCGCGCGCCGTAGAGCTCGACCCGGGCCGCTCGGCGCGGGCGCTCGCGGGTCTCGCCCGCCTCGCTGCGGCGAGCGATGTTGCGACTGCCCTCGAGGACTATCGCCTCGCCGCGGCCGCGGATCCACACGACGCGGCGCCCCTGCGCGCCTCCGCGGAGCTGCTGCTCGCGCAGGGCCGCCAGGAGGAGGCGGAGGCCCGCCTCGCCGAGGCGGTGGCGCGCGACCCCTACGACGGCGCGAGCGCGGCGCGGCTCGCCGGCCTGCTGCTCGACCGGGGCGGGGATCTCGACCGCGCGCTCGCGCTTGCGAAGGCGGCGGCGCGCTTCGAGCGGAGTGCGGAGTCCGAAGCTCTGCTGGCGCGGGTCTACGAGCGACGGGGCGAGCCGTTGCCTGCGAAGGCCGCGCCGCCCGCTGCCCCTCAGCCCTGAGGCGCGCCCGCGCCAGGCGGCGCCGGCGACGCCGCCGGATCGGCCGTATCCGGATCCTCGCCCAGGAGGGGATTCTTGAAGGGGTCGAGCTCCGGGATCTTCGACTTGACCGGGGGGCTCAGGCGCAGCTTGCGCATCTTCTCGATCCGCTGGCGCGCAAAGTCCGAGAGCTCCGCGTGGTCGATCCAGGCCTGCGCCTCCTCCGGCGACTTGCGCAGCCACGCGAGCGCCACCGACACGTAGGTGCGGTCGCGACGCTTCGGGTCCTGGACGCGATCGGCCCACTCGAGTGCGTCGGCGAAGCTCTCGCGCGTGCGCCAGAGCGCGTGGGTCGAGTACGCGGGGTCGAGCCAAGGCTCGGGCGTCTGCTCGGCGAGCCACTTCGATGCGGCGGGAAGGTCGACCGTGAACCACTTCCGGTAGGTCTCCTGCACGACGGTCGGAATCTCTTGGCCGGGAGGAAACGTCGAGAGCCAGTGCATCGCCGCCGCTCCGTCTTTCTCCGCCCACGCCATCCCGACGCGCAGCAGCAGGCCGATGCCCCACGTCGGCCCGCGGTGCCGGGCCGCGAAGTCGCCGGCGACCTGGGGGTCGTAGTCGACGACCAGGGTCGCCGCGGTCTGGAATGCGCGCTGCTTGAACGGCGTGGGCTGGCCGTTCTCCAGATCGGGGAGCCCCTCGATCCAGGCGATGGTGGCCTGCGGGCCTTCCCGGATCACGTGCCCGCGGATGTACGCATCGAAGCCCAGGGCGAAGTACTCGTCCGAGCCCGGCGGCGCGGAGACCAGGAACTCCTCGAGGCCGGCGCGGCCCGACTGCTCCCAACCGCGGACGATGCCGACCATCGCCGCGCTAGCGAGGCGCGAATCCTGCACGCGCTGGATCAGCTCGTGGCTTGCGGTCTTCGGATCTTGCCGCGCCCAGGCCTTGACGGCGGCCGAGACCACGGCCGGGTGCCAGCCGATCTTGCTGCCGCGCGCCCAGTCGAAGGCCGCCTCCGGGTCGAAGCGCCCCCACCACTGGACGAGTTGCACGATCTCGACGTCGCCCAGGTCGAGGACCACGCTATCGTAGGCCGCGCGGACCGCCGGCAGGGCCTCGGGCCCGAGCGGCTCCAGCAAGGCGCCGACCCGCGCGGTGCGCTGGAAGTCATCGGGAATCAATAGGATATCGCGCAGATCGGCCGCGATGCCCTCGGGGACTACCGCCCCCGGGACGGCCTTCGGCGGGATCTCGGCGTGAAGCCTCCACTCGGCGAATCCGTAGCCCGCGGCGAGCCCCAGGACGAGCAGTGCGATGGCGATCACGGCTTGGGCAGCGCTCTTCATGGCGTGGCAGTATACGAAGCGCTCCAGGCAGAGTCGATGGGGGCGCTGAGCGGAATGGATCTTCCTGGAATTGGGAAGAGTTTTTCCTTGGAGCTGGAACCCGGCTCTCGGCACGCGGGCTGCTCATCGGAAACACTCATAACAATCAGATACTTATGAGGATCGCCCGCTGCCTCGGATCCGGTACGCTTGTTGCAAGGACGATGTTGTGTTTCGGCGCGGGATCAACCCGCGGCATTCGAAGGAGTGATAGATGCGTCAATTGCAGCGGTTTGGGCTCGTGGCTGTGATGGGTGCCGCGCTGGTGGCCCTCACGCTCGCCACGCCGGCGAGCGCACGGAAATTCCAGATGAGCGGTTCCTGGTTCGTACGGAATGGACAGGTGTTCATTCCGCTCCAGTTTGCCGCCGCCGGCATGAACGGGACGAAGGTGCTCCATGCCTCCAAGGGCAACCTGACGGGCGCCTTCTTCTTCCCGAACGGGGTCGTCCCCGGTCTGGGCGGGGTGAGCGCGAACGGCATGTCCCCGGCCACCCTGATGATCCCGAAGCACCGCTTCGTGCAAGACGTGATGGCGGCCATTCCGTTGAACGGCATCACGCTGGTCCAGATCACCACGAACTTCGGCGTCGACGCGCCTTTCCAGGCGGCGACCCTCGCCAAGAGTGGTGGCCCCGGCAGCTTCACGTGGTGCCCCGGCAACGCCCTGTGCCTCGCGGGGACCGGGATGCTGGCGGGGGACCCGCCGAACGGCGGCACGCGCAACGGCCGCATCATCTACAACGCGGGCGCGAACAAGTTCGGCGGTGCGCTGCAGATGGGCTTGAAGCGGGGCGGCGACAACGTCTTCAAGTTCAATGCGGCACCCATGCAGGCGGGCCACAACATCTTCGGCAGCGCCCCCGGCACGCGGAACCTGGCTCCGGGCGCGGGCTCGGCCGACAATCCGACTACCGAGATGGTGTTCCTGAAGCGGGGTGTGGTGACCCAGCCGACGATGGCGCCGGCTCCTAACAACCTGATCCTGTTTCCGGGTCCGAAGCTCACCGTTGGGCTTGGCCTCTCGAACACCATGACGGGCATGATCTTCTACCTCCCGCAGCTCGGGACCGGGCCCATGGGCACGCAGGCCGGCCAGATCACCTCGAACTTCGGCTTCTCGCACACGACAGGTACGGTGATCGGGCAGCAGACGGTCGGAACGGGTGGGCAGGACTTCTTCACCTTCAAGGGTAGCGATATGCGCACGGCACTCGGCGCGGGGAACATCCAGTCGGTCGCCGGCGGGATCAGCTTCCGTAACACGCTGGCGGGGCAGACCCCGTACATCAGCATGCACAAGATCACCATCACGATGGCAGCCCCGATCCCGTCGATGTCGCCGGCCGGCTTCGCCGCGGCGGGTGCGCTGATGCTGCTCGCGGTGGGCTACGTGCTGCGCCGCCGGCTGAGCTAGAGAGCGGAGAGCGCGTCCGGCGGCGCCCCAAGGGCCGTCGGGTCAGGAATCTCGGGGGTGAGGGATCGCTGCGAAGCGGCCCTCACCCCCGATCCTTTTCTTCCAGCCGTGCATCGCCCGCGCCCGCGACGCCCGGGACGCCGCCGTCCCGAACCACCCAGAGCACCCAGCCGAGCCACACGCTCGCAACCATCGCGATCATCGTGACCTGCCAGAAGTAGACGTGCATGAACTCGAAGCTCCGGGAGAAGTAGCGGCCGACGAAGAGCAGCCCGACGATTCGGACCAGGTTCATCGCGTAGATGAGCGGAAGGCCGATCAGGAGCCCGAGCACCGTCCGGCTCCAGGCCGTCGGGAACGCGAGCAGCGCCGCGGAGAGCAGCACGGCCTCGTAGACGCCCGTGCACTCGTCGATGATCGCCACCGGGAACGGCCCGACCATCACGATGTTGGGCTCCTTCAGCGTCGCCTCTGCCGGCGCGATCCAGCTCGCGATGCGGAAGATCAGCCGTGCGGTGAAGGCCTCCCCGGCGTGAAACTCGTCGCCGAAGCGCAGGCGCAGCGCGGGGTAGGCGAGCGCCATGCCGGTGAGCAGGGCCAGGAAGACCACCGCGAAGCGGTAGGTCGGCACGCCCCACCACGCGCGCAGGCGATCGAGGGCCCTCGGCGTGAGGGGCGTCGGTTCGCCCGCGGGCCTCGGAGTGCGGTCGCCGTCTTCGGGGCTCAAGGTCGATCCTCTACTCTCTCGGGGGAAGCGCCCCTTCGCGGCGAGGGCCGACCGGCACCCCGGGACGCTCGAACAGGATAGGACCGCTGACCATGCATCGCCTGGGTCGCCCCGTCGCACTCGCGGCCGCCGCCGTCGTCGTCGCATTGCTCGCGTGCGAGCTCGGGGCCCGTCTGTTCCTGCCTCCGCCGCGCTACCACGACGCGCCGGTGGAGCTCGATTCCGAGCTCGGCTTCCGCGGAGTTCCGGACTTCCGTCAGCAGCTCACGGACGTCGACGGGCCGTACGAGGTCGCGCTGAACCACCAGGGCCTGCGGGGCCGGGAGCTTCCCGCCGCGGGTTCCCAGGCCGTTCCGGGAGCTCTGCGCGTGCTCTTCGTCGGCGACTCGTTCCTCGTCGGGCAGGCGGTTCGCGAGGAGCAGCTGGCTCCCTCCCGGGTCGAGGCATCGCTGCGCGCTCGAGACCGCGACGCCCTTGCCTACAACCTCTCGGCGATCGACTGGGGCACCGCGCAGGAGCTCCTCGCCCTGCGCCGCTACGGGCCGGCCCTTGCGCCGGACGTCGTCGTGCTCTTCGTCTATCCGGCGAACGACCTGATCAACAACTCGCGCGGGCTCGCGGAGCGGACGACCGTGAGCGCCGGCGACCGCATCCGGCCGTATCTCGAGGTCGAGGGCGGCGAGCTGCGCGTGCGGTACCTGCGGCCCGGGTGGGCCTGGCTCCGGCGCCACTCGCGCCTCTTCGCGACCCTCGAGCGCCGCGTCCTGGCCGCCTCCGCGACGCCCGTCCGGGAGGACTACGCCGAGCGGCTCCAGCAGCGGCGCGCGCCGCGCGAGGACTTCGAGATCTTCCGCCGTCACGCCGAGCCGGGCGACCCGTGGCGCGAGGCCTGGCAGCAGAGCTTCGAGCTCCTGCGCGCCTTCCGACGCGAGTGCGACGCGCTGGGGGCGCGGCTGCTCGTCGTGGTCGTGCCGAACGTCCACCAGGTGGTGCGCAACGCCAAGGGGATCCGCCTCGACGCGCTGAGCCGGGGGGTCCGCGGCATCGGGCTCGACGCGATCCTCGACTGGAATCTCCCGGAGCGCGAGCTCGCCCGCTTCCTCGCGCAGGAGGGCATCGAGACGCGCCTGCTCCTCGGACCGCTGCGCGAGGCGGCCGCGGAGGGAGCCGTCGTCTACACACGCGACGAGCACCTGTCCTCGCGGGGCCACGAGATCGCCGCCGCCGAGGTCGAAATATGGCTAGGCGACGGCGACGCGGCCCCGGCCGCGCCGCCGTCGGATCCCCCCGGCGGCCCGATCCGCGTGCTCCCGCCGGCGTCGGAAGCCCCGGCGCTCCTCGATTTCGGCGCAGAGCGCCACCTCGAGCCGCTCGGAGATGGCTGGATCTCCTGGTCCGGGCCAGGCGAGGGGCATCGCGGGCGCTGGCTGATCGGTCCCAACGCGCTGGCCGTGTTGGCGGTGCGCGACGGCGACCTCGTGGTGCGCGGCGAGGTGCCGCCGCAGGCGCGCCTTCCGATCTCCGGCCAGCTCGCGGTGGTCGGTGGAACCCGCTTCCCCTTCCGGATCGAGACGCCCGGCCCCTTCGCGCTGCGCTTCGCAGTGCCGCCGGACCAGCGCCGCGGCTGGGCGCGCTCCGACGGATACATCGCCGTGGTGCTCGCGCCGGGCGAGACGCATCGGGCGGGGGGTGTGATCCCCGCCGGTCTCAACGTCGAGGCGCTGGGCTTCGCGCCGCCCGCCTCCAACCCACCGCCCGCTGCGGCGCGAGACTGGGCGCCCGCGCTCCGGGTACCTGGGTCCGCGCGGGCTCTCAGGGCTGCCCCGCATTGAGCAGCAGCTGGACCGCCCTCCACTGCTCCGCGTCCACCCGCTCGCGCAGGGTTTCGAGCAGCTCCGTCGCCGAGCGCCGGTTGGATTCGCGGTGGCGGCCGCGGGCCAGGAACTCGACGAGCTGGAGCGCGTCGTCGGGGCGATCGGCCGCCGCGTAGGCGCGCGCCGCCAAGAGGACGTCCTCCGGGAGCTGGCTGTCCGCGAGCATCTCGCCGGCGAGCCCCACGGCCTCCTCGCGCCGCGCCGGATCGGCGCTCGCCGCGCGCCAGCCGAGGCGCAGGCGCAGCGCGTCGGAATGGCTCGGCTCGCGCGGGCCTACGGCCGCGAGCGCGGGCTCGAGCGCCTGCACCGCCGCCCAATCCTCGCTCGCCACGTGCTGCCAGCCCTGCGCCACCGCGGCGCCGCCTCCCGTGAGGGATGCGGCCACCTCGAGCCACTCGGGGTCGGCGCTCCCCCGGCGGCGCCAGAGCATGCGCACCAGGCCGAAGCGCCCGGTCTGCGATGTCGGGTCCGCATCGACCGCCCGTCGGAAGGCCGCGACGGCGGCCTGCGGCTTGAAGACGGTGTCGATCCACGCCAGCGCCTCGAGCCGCTGCGGCTCCGGCAGCGCCTCGGCGAGCCGCGTCGCGCGCGCGAGCGCGCCGGTCTCGGCGAGACGGCGGATCAGGTAGACGCGATCGAGCCCGTCGCCGGCCGGCGGCAGCGGCTCGAAGGGGCCGAGCAGCTCGTCGCCCCGCTTCGCCGTGATCGCGCCCACGCGGATCCGCACCGAGTGCGTCGCCAGCGGGTTGCGGTCGTCGGTGATGACCGCGGCGTCGCCGGCGAAGGCCGCGACGCCGTCTCCGCCGAGCTCCCAGGCGGCGGCGACGTCCTCGGGCACGCGCAGGCCGAAGCGCAGGTACTCGGCCGGTGCGCGCTCCAGGGCGATCGCCGCGCCTGCGACCGGGTCGATCGGTGCGTCGGAGGCGACGAAGAGCACGGCGCCGGGGGCGGGGCGGAACAGCGCGACGTGGGTGAAGACGTCGTGCAGGGTCGACACCAGGCTGCGCAGGAGGCCCTCGTCGACGAAGGCGAGGCCGATCCACTGCACGAAGACCCCACCGGGATCGAGGTGCTGCTTCGCGAGCTCGAAGAACTCGCGCGTGTAGAGGTGGGAGGCGCCGGCCGTCCACGGGTGGGAAGGTTGCGAGACGATCGCGCCGTAGCGCGCGTTCGTGAGCTGGAGGGCGCCTCGCGCGTCGTTCACGACCAGGCGCACGCGGGGATCCCGAAGCGGCGAATGGCTGCGGTGCTCGGCCAGGAACTCGTGGGCGGCGACGACCTCGTCCTCGAGCTCGATCACGGTGATGTCCTTCACCGTGGACGGCACGGACTCGACGGTGAGGCCGCCGCCGAGCCCGACGACGAGCATGCGGTCGAGATCGGGGCGCACGAGGGCCGGCAGCAGGCCGAGCCAGCGGGCCGGCTCGGGGGCCGCCGGCTCGGGACCGTCCCGGTGGATCAGCGACTCGGGCAGGCCGTTGGTGGTGAGGCGCCAGCAGCAGCGCTGGTCGAGCAGCAACACCGTCGAGGAGCGGCCGACCCCGTAGTAGGCGACCTCGCCGCGCCAGCTCGCGTTGCCGGTCAGCATGGAGCCGTGGCGCAGCACCGTCCAGGGCGTCGGCGGGCGCACGACGGCGAGCGCGGCGAGGCCCGCGAGCGCGAGGCCTGCCGCGAGCCGGGATCGCGGCCGGGCCAGGAGCGCGGCCGCCAGCGCCAGGGCCAGGTTCGCCGCCACGGCCAGGCTCAGGGTGCCGGCGAAGCGCAACGCCGGCAGCAGCACGAAGCCGCTGGCGAGGGCTCCGGCGATCGAGCCGAGCGTGTTCCAGGCGTAGACGCGCGCGGCGGCGGGCCCGGCCTCGGTCTCGTCGCGCGCGACGAGGCGCACGGCGAAGGGAAAGACGGCGCCGATGCACAGGGAGCTCGGGAGCAGGCCGAGCGCCGCGATCAGCGCGTTCCCGGCGAGCGCGCTGGCCTCGCCGGCGCCGATCTGGCTGGCGAGCTCCGGCAGGCGGTTGGCGGCGACGAACGCGAGCAGCGAGAGCGCGGCCGTCCCGAGCTGGGCCACGGCGAAGCCCCGCGCGGAGCGCTCCGCGCTGCGCGCGAGCCGCGAGGCGACCGCGCTTCCGATCACGATGCCCGCGAGGAAGCTCGCGAGCATCGTGGCGAAGCCCTGGATGGTTCCGCCGACGAGGTGCCCGAGGAGCCGCGTCCACAGCACCTCG
>Ga0315290_10003158_pt1 | contig 11792 bp, 8 predicted proteins | sample YL17G12_0_MG_FD_203627 | JGI IMG/M metagenome (GOLD analysis project Ga0315290, IMG submission 203627) | Sediment microbial communities from Yellowstone Lake, YNP, Wyoming, USA - YL17G12_0 | ecosystem: Environmental > Aquatic > Freshwater > Lake > Sediment | place: USA: Wyoming | collected...
CACGGTCACTGGGATGGCCAGAGAGAGGTAGTCGGTATTTGCCGTTGTGCCGTTGCAGTCGGTGGTAGGAGACGCGGCTCCGGCCGCGGTGATCGTAACCGTGTAGCCGCTCTTGATGCCGCCCGTAGCGGAGCCCAAGTCCGGCGAAATGAACCCTTGGCCAACGGCTGTGCAGGGCAGGCCGAGAATCGCGAGGCTGGTCGCGTACGCGCCGGACGCGGCCGATGAGGCGTACGCAGCCTGGCCGCTGTTGATCGAGCGAATCGAGCCGATCGCTGACGCCTCGTTGCCCGCCATGCGGGCGCGCATCAAGCCGGGAATGGCGATGGCGGCAATAATGCCGATGATCGCGACGACAATTAGCAACTCGATGAGTGTGAAGCCCTTGTTGCTCCGGATTCTCATGTTCTGTTCCTTCTTCCTGTCTTCTAGAGGTTGACGGACTGGCGTGATTCGGGTCTTGCCGCAGTCACCTGCGCGTATTTCCGCGCCCGGTGACCGCCTGGCGTCAAGCTAGATAGCAAGCCTGGTGCCACACCTTCGCCGCCAAATAGAATCACGCGTAAGCCGTTGTATTTACAGGATATCCCAGAAATCACACAAGGCAAGTGGCTGGAAGGACTGGCATGCCGATGACAACCTGCGGCGCCAGGATTGCCGAAAAACGTCACTGGCGTAGCGCGACCTCCTACCGGAGTTGGTGCTTGTCGAGGAGGTACCGGAACTGGCGCGGGCTGATCGCCAGCAACTGGGCAGCGCGGTCGTGCCGGCCGCCAGCCTGGCTGAGCGCCTGCGCCACGTACTCCCGCTCCTGCGCCTCCAGGCGGCGAGGCAAATCCAGGCCCTGGGCCGGCAACTGGATGGCGTCCTCGCCGGCACCGACCGAGCCGGGAGCGGCGGCAGGCACGCGGATGTCGGTCGGGAGGCTGTCGATCTGAATGACTGCGCCCCGCTCGAGCGCGACGGCACGCTCGATCACGTTCTCGAGCTGCCGGACGTTGCCGGGCCAGCCGAATGCCTCCAGGCACCTCACAGCGTCGGGCGAGATTCCATCGATGGACTTCCCCATCTGGTCTCGAAACTTCGAGAGGAAGTGTTCGGCCAGGAGCGGAATGTCCTCCCGCCGCTCGCGGAGCGGCGGCAGTGCGATCGGAATCACGTTGATGCGATAGAACAGGTCCTCGCGGAACCTCCCGTCGGCGACCAGCCGTGACAGATCGCGGTTGGTCGCGGTGATGATGCGGATGTCGGCGACAATTTCCTCTGCGCCGCCGAGCCGCCGGAACGTGCGCTCCTGCAGGACGCGAAGCAGCTTCACCTGCATCATCGGGCTCATCTCGGAGATCTCGTCGAGAAACACGGTGCCGTGCTCCGCCATCTCGAGCAGCCCCTTCTTGGTCACGGCGGCTCCGGTGAAGGCGCCGCGCATGTGACCGAACAACTCCGACTCCAGCAGGGTCTCGGGCAGCGCCCCACAGTTGAGTGCGACAAACGCGCCCTCACGCCGCATCGAATGCACGTGAATGGCCCGGGCGACCAGTTCCTTGCCCGTACCCGACTCGCCGGTCACGAGAATCGTGCTGTTGGTCGGCGCGACGGTCTCGATCAGATCGAAGACGGCTTCCATGGGCTTACTGCGCCCGACCATGTTCGCAAAGGCCGACGCGCTGCGCAGCGCCCGTTTCAGCAGCACATTCTCCTGGCGCAGGTCGCGACGTTCGAGCGCGTTGCGGACCTTCGCCTTGAGTTCCTCCACGTCAAACGGCTTGGTGAGGTAGTCGTACGCGCCCAGACGCAACGCCTCGACGGCCGTGTCGGTCGATGCGAAGGCGGTGATCATGATACCGACCAGATCGGGGTCGTTCTGCTTGGCGGCACGCAGCACGTCCACGCCGCTCATGTCCGGCATCTTGATGTCGGAAATCAGCAAGTCGATGGGCTCCCGCTCCAGCGTGGCGAGGGCGGTCCGGCCGTTTTCAGCCAGGAACACCGTGTAGCCCTCCCTCCGCAGAACAATGTGCAGCAACTCCCGCATGGATCGTTCGTCGTCTACGACCAGGATGCGGCCGCGTGGATCCGTCGAGGATGGTGTGTCGGTCGTCATCTGTGGCTACGCTCCCGGGACCGGCGCCGAGGCAGGGAGCCTGACCTGGACGGGAAGCCTCGCCTGGACGGTGGTCCCCACCCCAGGCTGCGACGTCACCCGGATTTCCCCGCCGTAGTCGTGGACGATGCGATACACAATCGCCATGCCAAGCCCGGTCCCCTGTGCGAACCCGCTGTGAAATGGCTGGAAGATCGTTTCGAGTTCGGCTTCGGGAATGCCGACCCCGCCATCCTGGACCTCGAGGATCGCCTCGATCTGGCCGGGGTCAAGCCGTGCGCCAAGGCGGAGGCGACCGCCATCCGGCATCGCGCGAATGCCGTTGGTGGCGAGGTTCCAGAGGATCTGTTTCACCTGCCCTTCGTCCGCTTCGCACCAGACGGCCTCGGACGGCACATCGACGTCGATCGTGTGACGTTCATCGACCTCGGCGCCGTGTCGAAGCAGGAGGGCGGTGTCACGAACCGCGCGCCGAAGGTCGAGGCGGGCCACGCTGAAGCGCCTGGGCCTGGCGTAGGCCAGGAACTGGCCAATCGTCCGATTGAGGCGATCCGACTCGCGCATCACGATATCCATCAACTGCGTCTGATCCTCGGTCAACTGCAGCTCCTGACGTAGCAACTGGATCGAGCCTGACATGGACGCCAGAGGATTGCGGATCTCGTGGGCGATCCCGGCCGCCATTTCGCCAACCGCCGCCAGCCGCTGCTGCATCCGGGCGTCGCGTTCGAGTTTCCGGAGCACCGTGACGTCCTGGAACGAGAACAGGATCCCGGCACGCACATCTGCGGCGAGAAACGGGGCGGCGCTCAGGCCCAGATCGATCGTCGTGCCGTCGGCCCGCTTGTACCGATAGTCCGCCCGGCGGTTGCCCGGCAGGTCGGGATACCCATCGAGCTGGGCGGCGAACGCCGGCGGCAACTGCAGCACATGCGCCGCGAGGCTGCCCAGGGTTTCTGCCGCGCGCCGGCCGAGAATGGCCTCGGCCGAACGGTTGAAGGTCAGGATGCGGCCTCCGGTATCGGTGGTCACAAGCCCCATCGTCAGGCTACTGATGATGTGGTGGCTGAACGCCTGAAGACTGGCAATCTCGGTTGACGCCTCTGCCAGTTGCTGATCGCGGCGCTTCAAGCGGGCGACCAGTGAGCCGCTGAGCGCCCCGACCGCCAGGAACCCGACGGCGTTGATGGCCACGGTGTAGAGGGCCACCTGCCACCCCGGAAGCGGGAGGGAAACCCCAACCCAGCCAACCCACGGCGCGGCGCTGGGCACCGCGTACTGCACGCTGACCATGGCGGCGTAGAGCAGCGCACCCATGACCACGACGAGCAGCGTGCCACGCCGGTGCTGGAAGATGCTCGCCGCGATGATCGGCAGGACGAACAGGGACGAGAAGTAACTCGTGATCCCGCCTGTGACCCAGACAAACGCCGCTACCGTGAGCGTGTCGAGGGCCAGCTGGAGGTCGAGCGGCCACCGGTGCCGATCCGATGGTCTCAGAACCGTGACGTACAGGATCGAGAGCGCGAACGTCAGCCCAATCAGGCCATAGAGCGGCCAGAGTTGGCTGCCGGGGGCTGCGCTCCACTGGATGAATGCGGCCGATCCCAGCAGCACCGCGCTGATGACCAGGCGAACGATCATCAGCGCGATCAGCGTTCGCCGCAACAGACCCTCGGCCATGCCTTGCCCTCGATCAGGTGAGTTTGCTGATCAGGTCGAAGATCGGCATGTACATCGCGATGACGATCCCGCCTACCGCGCCGCCGAGGAACGCGATGAGCAAGGGTTCCATCAACGTGAGGAGGCCGGCGACGGCCGTATCAACCTCCTCCTCGTAGAAGTCGGCGATCTTGGCGAGCATGATGTCGAGTGCACCGGTGGCCTCGCCGACGCCGATCATCTGGCTGACCATGGCCGGAAAGACGCCCGTCTCCTTGAGCGGCTGCGCGATGGTTTCGCCGCGCTCGATGCTGGCGCGCGTCTGCAGGATGGCGTCTTCGACGATGGCGTTGCCCGACGTCTTGGCGGTGATTTCGAGGCCATCGAGAATCGGCACACCCGAACTGATCAACGTGGACAGCGTCCGGCAGAATCGGGCGACGGCGATCTTGCGCAGGATCCCGCCGACGACCGGGGCGCGCAGGGCCAGCCTGTCAATCGCATGGCGCCCGCCTTCGGTGCGGTAGTACTGCTTCAACCCGTAGCTTATGGCCACCGCTCCCACGATGATGACGGGCATGAACGTGACAACCGCGCCGCTCAGCCAGATGACCACGCGGGTTGGCAGCGGCAGTTGCGCGCCGAGGCCCGCGAACAGCGCGGCGAAGGTCGGAATGACCTTCCAGAGGATGACGATGATGACAATGACCGCGATCGAGATCACGGCGATCGGGTAGATCATGGCCGACTTGACTTGCCCCTTCAGCTTGACGTTCTTCTCGATGTAGACCGCCAGCCGCTTGAGGATCGCGTCGAGGATGCCGCCCGCCTCGCCGGCAGCCACCATGTTGGTGAACAGGCTGTCGAACGCGCCCGGGTGTTTCCGCATGGCATCGGCCAGCGACGCGCCGGACTCGACATCGCCACGCGTCTCCAGAATCGTCTTCGCGAAGTGCTTGTCCTCTTCCTGGTTGCCCAGGATCTCGAGACACTGCACGAGCGGCAGACCCGCGTCGATCATCACGGAGAACTGGCGGGTGAAGATCGCCAGGTTCTTGGCCTTGACCTTCCGGCCCCGCTTGAGGGGCTTGGCGACCGGCTTGGCCTTGGCTTCGATCGGCCTGATCCGGGTCACCAGGATCTGTTCTTTGCGCAGCGCGGCGACGGCGTTCTCCGTCGTGTCGGACACCTGTTCGCCGGTGACAATCTCGCCGCTCCGCTTCCGTCCGGTATACGCAAATGTCGCCATGATGTCTTATCCCTGTTCACGAGTTCCGCCGCGCCCGCCCGGTCCAGCCGGCCTGCCCGGCCCACCGGGCCGTCCTGTCCCGGCTCCCGGCACGGTGCCGACACCCCGGTTGATCATTTCCGCCAACTCGTCCTTCGACGACGACGCCCCGCGCGCCACGTCGAGCGAGATCGCGCCGGCGTAGTACAAGCTGGCCAGCGACTGGTTAAGCGTCTGCGACCCCACCTTCTCCTGACCGGCCTGCATCGACGAGTAGATCTGGTGGACCTTGTCCTCGCGAATCAGGTTCCGAATCGCCGGCGTCGGGATCAGCACCTCGACGGCGACCACCCTGCCCTTGCCATCCGCCTTCGGAAGCAGCGTCTGGCAGACGATCCCCTCGAGCACCATCGACAACTGTGTCCGGATTTGCGTCTGCTGGTGCGCCGGGAACACGTCAACGATCCGGTTGACCGTCTGGGCGGCCGAGTTCGTGTGGAGCGTGGCGAAGGTCAGGTGCCCGGTTTCCGCGATGCGCAGCGCGGATTCCACCGTCTCCAGGTCGCGCATCTCGCCGATGTACACGACGTCGGGGTCTTCGCGCAGCGCTGAACGCAGCGCGGCCCCGAATGTCTGTGTGTCGCCGAGCAGCTCGCGCTGGTTGACCAGGCAGTTCTTGTGCTCGTGGATGTACTCGATCGGATCCTCGATCGTCAGGATGTGATGGTGCCGTTCGATGTTGATCTTGTCGATAATCGCGGCGAGCGTCGTGCTCTTTCCGCTGCCGGTTGGCCCGGTCACCAGGACCAGGCCGCGCGGACGATCGGCGAGCATCGAGATGACCTGGGGAAGTCCCAGGTCTCTGAGATTCCGAATCGCCTCTGGGATGACGCGGTACACCGCGCCGACGGCGCCCCGCTGGCTGAACACGTTGCAGCGGAAACGCGCCAGGTTGCGCATGCCAAACGAGAAGTCGAGCTCGAGCGTCTCCTCGAAGCGCTTCTTCTGGAGGTCGGTCAGCACGCTGTAGGCGATCTGCTTGGTCTCGGCCGGGTTCAGAACCGGAAGATCGAGACGAACCAGACTGCCGCGGACGCGGACCTGGGGAGGCGTGCCGGCGGTGATGTGCAGGTCGGACGCGCCCATTTCGATCGCTTGCTTCAGCAGATCCGGAAGCATCGCCATATCTCGTGTTCTCCCCAACCGGGCGGCCCGGACGGGCCGCCCCCTAGTTAACCGTCTCCCTCAGGACCTCTTCCATGGTGGTCACGCCAGCCTTGATCTTCTCGATGCCGCTTTGCCGCAGCGTGATCATCCCTTCCTCGATCGCCTTGCGCCTGAGCTCCTGGCTCGATGCGCCGACCAGCACGAGCTCCTTGAGCGATTCCGAGATATCCATCACTTCGTACAAGCCCACGCGGCCCTTGTAGCCGGTGTTGCTGCACTTCTCGCAGCCGGCGCCGTGCTGCGGCACGACCGTGCGCGCGTCCTCGGGGCTGAACCCGGCCTTGGCGAGCGCCTGCGAGGGCACCGGAGCCGGCTGCGCGCAGGCGACGCACACACGCCGCACGAGCCGCTGGGCGCAGATCAGATTGACCGAGCTCGACACCAGGAAGGGCTCGATGCCCATGTTCATCAGCCGGCTGATTGTGCTCGGCGCGTCGTTGGTGTGCAGCGTCGACAGCACCAGGTGCCCGGTCAGCGCCGCCTTGACGGCAATCTCGGCCGTCTCGAAGTCGCGGATCTCGCCCACCAGGATGATGTTCGGGTCCTGCCGCAGGAACGCGCGCAACGCAGCCGCGAACGTCAGGCCAATGTTTTCACGAATCTGGACCTGGTTGATGCCGACCAGGTTGAACTCGACCGGATCCTCGGCCGTCATGATGTTGGTTTCGGGGGTATTCAGGCGTGAAATCGACGAGTAGAGCGTGTTGGTCTTGCCGCTGCCGGTCGGCCCGGTCACCAGCACCATGCCCCACGGCCGCTGGATCGCGGCCTCGTAGCGCGCCAGTGGTTCCGGGGCGAACCCGAGCCGGGTCATGTCGAGCATCAGCGTGTCGCGGTCGAGCAGCCGCATCACGATCTTTTCGCCGAAGAGCGTCGGCAGCACGGACACCCGGAAGTCGATGTCCTTGGACCTGCCATGGTCGTTGTAGCGGATCTTGATGCGCCCATCCTGCGGCAGCCGTTTTTCGGCGATGTCGAGCTTCGCCATGATCTTCAGGCGCGACGCGATCGCGTCCCGGAACTTCATCGACGGGTTCATGATGGTGTAGAGCACGCCATCGAGGCGGTACCGGACCCGGTACTCCTTCTCGTACGGTTCGATGTGGATGTCGCTGGCGCCCTTCTGCATCGCCGACATCAGGAGCACGTTGACCAGGCGGATAATCGGGGCCTCCTCACCCTGCTTCAACAGCGCGTTGACACTGATCTCTTCGAGATCCCCGATGACCTCGACATCGGCATCGCCAGCAAGGGGCATTTCGTCGAGCACCCGTGAGGCCATCTCGAGCGCGGTTTCGCTCTCGGGCTTGACCGCATTCGCGTAGTACTTCTGGATGGCCTCCAGAACTCCCGACTCCGACGCGACCACCGGGTCAACGTTGTAGCCCGTCATGAACTTGATGTCGTCCATGGCGAATACGTTGGTGGGATCGGTCATCGCGATCGTGAGCGTCGCGCCAGTGCGGCTGACAGGAATCACCTGGTACTTCTGGGCGGTCTCGACCGGGATCAACTTGATCACGGCGGCATCGATTTCGAACTGCGGGAGGTCGATGGAGGGTACGCCGTACTGCCGGCTCAACAGAGCGGTGATGTCTTCGCCTTTCACGAAGCCGAGTTTCACCAAGGCAGATCCCAGCTTGCCTCCGTGAGCCTTGTGGTACGCCAGCCCTTCCTGGAGTTGTTCCGGTGTGATGCGCCGCTCTTTGAGGAGTAGTTCCCCGATGCGTACAGCCATGGGTGGTGCCGAACTATTGCCCTGTGACGATTCTTGCCAACAACTCGCGAAATCCGTCAATTTCGGGATGCTCTTTGGCGCTGTCGAGCCATTCTGGCCCGCAAATCGAGCACGCTCAACCTGGCATTCTAGGCCATTCAACCGAAAACAAACCGATACAGCCCCGCGTCAGCCGGCCGGGGAACACCCGGCTCCGTCTCCTTATTGTCGGCGCTTCTCCCCTTGTTCTTGAGCCTCACGCCCAGAAACCTGACACGACGGCTTCTAATCTGACACTCTTGCCAACTGCGGGCCAGGTCGGCCCCCCAACTGAAGCGGAACCAGAAAGCCCTGGAAATCGTCTACACTAAACAGGTTGTGGTCCCTCCGGGCCCGGTTCCTTTGGAGCGACCTGCCAGTCGAGATTGCATTTTCTTCCAGAAAGACCGTGAGCTATGAGTGAAGTTGTCGCACCCGCGCTGCCCACCAATCAGCCGCCGCCGGTCGGGTCGAGCCTGCTGGCCCGTTTCCTGGGTGTGCTGACGTCTCCTCGGGCGACGTTCGCAGGAGTCGTTGCCAGACCGCGCTGGTTCGGCATGGTCGCGGCGCTGGTCATCGTGGGGATCGTGGCGGGCACGGCCCTGATGGCGACCGACTCCGGCCGCCTGGCCGCGCTCGACGCGGCGCGCAGCCAATTACGGTCGTTCGGCATCAACCTGCCGCCCGAGGCGGAAGCCAAGATGGAAACTGACCTCATGGAGATGCCGCTGTGGCGCATGGGACTCAGCGCGTCGTTCGGGCAGATAGTGGCGGGCGTCCTGATGCCGCTCATCATCGCCGGCGTATTTCTTCTGGTCTTCAACATCATGCTGGGAGGCGATGCGACCTTCAAGCAGTTGTTCGCGACCGTCGTGCACGCCAACCCCGTCCTGCTGGTGGGCGCGCTCTTCACGACGCCGCTCATGTACTTTCGCGGGTCGATGACCGGGGTCACCAACCTCGCGGTGTTCATGCCGATGCTCGATGAAAGTTCGTTCCTGGCGAAGTTGCTCGGATCGGTCGATCTGATCCGCGTCTGGTGGGTCGTCGTCCTGGCCATAGGTCTCGGCGTGCTCTACAAGCGCAAGACCGGGCCCATTGCCACGGCGCTGTTCGTGGTCTACGGCATTATTGCCGTCATCATCGCCGCGGTCACGGCTGGCCGCGCGGGGGCATGAGCGTGAATCGCAAGAAGATTATCATCGGCGTTCTCGTTGTTCTGCTGGCGTCAGCGCTGGTCGCGGCCAACCTGTACTTCAAGCGCGATACCGGGCTCAGCGTGCAGGTGGAAAAGATCCAGAAGCGGAACCTCGAGTCGATTGTGTCGGCCTCGGGCAAGATCAAGGCCAGGACGACCGTCAACATCAGCGCCAATACGATGGGTCGTGTCACGAAGCTCGCCGTCGAGGAAGGCGACCGCGTCAAGGCCGGTCAGTTCCTGATGGAGATCGATCCGCGGCAGCTTCGCACGCAGGTCGAGCGCGGCGACGCCGGTCTGTCTGCTCAGCGGACCGCAGTCGAGCAGGCGAAGACGTCCCTCGAAACCGCAAAGCTCCAGCTGACGCTCGCGAAAGACACGCTCAAGCGCCAGCAGGACCTCTGGAAGGCACAGCTCACGACCAAGCAGGACCTCGACCGCGCGATCAACGATGTCGCGTTGCGTGAGCGCGACGTCGAGGCGCGACAGGCCACGATTACCTCTGAAACCACTCGCATCCGACAGACACAGGCGGATCTCGAGAACGCCAGGTACAACCTGAGCCAGGTGACCATCGATTCGCCGATCGACGGCATCATCACGCGCCGCAACATCGAGCTCGGCGAGAACGTCATGATCGGCACGATGAACAACGCCGGCACGGTGCTGCTTATCGTGGCGGACATGTCGGTCATCGAAGCCGAGCTGGAAGTGGACGAGACCGACATCCCCAACGTGAAGATCGGGCAGAGCGTCAAGGTCACCATTGACGCCATCCCCGACAAGAGCTTCGCGGCGAAGGTGACCGAGGTCGGGAACAGCCCGATCCAGACCGCGGCGTCGGCCAGTTCGCAGGCCATCAACTTCAAAGTCGTGGTGACCATCGACGGGCAGATCGCGGAGGTCCGGCCGGGCTTCACGTGCACCGCCGACATCACGACGGCGACCCGGAAGGACGTGGTCTCGCTGCCCATCCAAGCGACGACGGTGCGGGAACTGACCTACGACGAAAAGGGCAACGTCGTGAAGCCGCCCGCGGCCGATCCGAAGACCCGCCGGCCAGCGACGGCAGCGGCACTTGCGGCAGCCGCCGAGTTGAAGCCGGGCCAGACCAAGAAGGAAACCGAGGGCGTGTTTATCGCGAAGGACTTGAAGGTGCAGTTCGTTCCCATCAAGACGGGCATCGCCGGCGAGAAGTACTTCGAGGTGCTCTCCGGTCTGAAAGAGGGCGACGAGGTCATCACGGGGCCGTTCAGCGCCGTGCGCGAGCTGAAGGACGGCGTCGTCGTCAAGATCGATACCGCGGCGAAGAAGTAGCGCTATGGGCCGCATTGTCGAAGGCATCGCGATCGCGCTTCGGGCGATCTGGGGGAGCAAGCTTCGCTCCTTCATGAGCGTACTGGGAAACATCGTTGCCGTGACGTCGATTATCGCCGTCGTGTCCCTCATCCAGGGGCTGAATGCGACGGTCACCGACGCGATCGTCTCCGACGTCGGTGCCGACTCGTTCATCGTCGATCGCGTCGGGGTTACCCGCAGCGAGGAAGACCAGGAGCGGGCGCGCGGCAACCCGCGAGTCACGATGCGGGATGCCGAGGCGATCCGGCGCTACAGTCCGCTGGTGCGGTCGGTGATGGCCGAGAGCGGTAGCTCGGGCCAGGTGTCCTACAGAGAGAAACTGCTCGAGAGCGTCACCATCCGGGGCGTGTCGGCGGAGTACGTGAACTTCTCCTCGTACAACGCCGAGCGGGGCCGCCTGATCAGCCCGATCGAGGTTCAGCGCAACCGCAACGTGGTGCTTCTGGGCTGGGGGACGGCGGACCGGCTTTTCGGGGAGCGCAACCCGCTGGAACAAAGCATCAAGATCCAGGGCATCCACTACCGGGTGATTGGCGTCAACGAAAAGAAGGGGGCGATCTTCGGCATGTCCCAGGACGAGTTCGCGGTGATCCCGCTGGGCGCATTCCAGAAGATCTTCGGCTCGCGCCGGAGCATTCAGCTGAACGTGAAGCCGATCGATCCGTCGGTGGTGGAACAGGCGATGAATGACGCGACGGTCGCCCTGCGCATCGAGCGCCGGCTCAAGCCGAAAGAGCGAGACAACTTCGGCATGGTGACGTCGGAGTCCATTCTGGCGATCTACCGTGACGCCACCTCCAAGATCTTCGCGGTGCTGATTGGCGTGGTCGCCCTCTCGCTCGTCGTCGGCGGCATCGTCATCATGAACATCATGCTGATGGTGGTGACCGAGCGAACCTTCGAGATCGGCCTGCGAAAGGCGCTCGGCGCGAAGCGGCGCGATATCATGCTGCAGGTGCTCGCCGAGTCGGTGACGCTGTCGGTCGCCGGCGGCGTCGTCGGCACGTCGCTGGGGTTCTTGCTTGCGTGGGCGATCTCGAAGCTGAGTCCGCTGCCGGCCGCCGTGCAATTGTGGTCGGTGACGCTGGGCATTGGCATCACGGCGTTTGTCGGACTGGTCTTCGGGGTCTATCCGGCGATGCGAGCGGCCCGGCTCGACCCGATCGAAGCCTTGAGGAAAGAGTAATGGTGATGCGCTTCGCGCTGCTGTCTGACGTCATCGTCATGGCGTACGACACGCTGCGCGCCAACAAGATGC
>Ga0315290_10003159_pt1 | contig 11792 bp, 9 predicted proteins | sample YL17G12_0_MG_FD_203627 | JGI IMG/M metagenome (GOLD analysis project Ga0315290, IMG submission 203627) | Sediment microbial communities from Yellowstone Lake, YNP, Wyoming, USA - YL17G12_0 | ecosystem: Environmental > Aquatic > Freshwater > Lake > Sediment | place: USA: Wyoming | collected...
CCTCTCCAGTAATCTTCCGGTAAATTGTCAGGGAACTGTGGTTTACGTGGGCGATATCACGAAATAGAAATTGATGCAACTCCTCAAAAAACGTGGACAGAAAGTTGTCCACGTTTTTGTGTCATAAATCTATGACAAACGTAACTGGTGCTACACTTCAGATTAACTTACATTTAGTAATACAATAAATCACAATTACTTATCTTTGAGAAGTCTGGGGTGGGACGCCATGATAAACCTATCAGAACTACGTGTGTTTGTTACTGCAGCAGAGGAGGGGAATTTCAGCCGGACAGCGGAGCGGCTGAAATTATCCCAATCGGCGATCAGCCAGAATATCCAGGCGATTGAACGGAATTACGGCATCGAATTATTTGTCCGGCGCGGGCGTTCTGTGGAATTGAGCGAGGCCGGGCAGGCCATTCTTCCGCTTGCACGCGAAGTCCTTAATTCCTCCAGTAAATTCGAAGACGCAATACAAAATGTCAACAAGGAAATTAGCGGGGAACTGCTCATCGGTTGTTCCACCTCGTCCGGGCGTTATATCATGCCCAGCCTTTTATCCTTGTTCCAGAAGCAATTCCCATTGGTCAAGTCCTGCGTCAAAGTACTATCACGGGAAAAAGTATTGGAGCAGCTGCTCAGCGAAATGATTCCGCTGGGCATTACCAGCCGCAATTTTGAACATCATGAGCTGACTTCAGAGCCTTTGTTCGAGGATAAGGTGATCCTGATCGCGCATTCCAGCCATCCTTGGTCAATGAAGGGGAAAGCCAATCCTACTGAAATCGTCAACCAGCCGATCATCATGCGTGAGGAATCCTCAGGCACTCGCGAGACTGTGCTTGAAGGATTAAAGGCTTATGGCATCACCTTGGACAGGCTCAATGTGGTGATGGAATTGGGAAGTGCGGAAGCCATCGAATTGGCCGTGGAACGCGGTATGGGAATTGCTTTTGTTTCTGAGATGATCGCCGCACGCGGATTGTCGCTGGGACTTGTAAAAAGAGTGGATCTGGACGGGCTTGAACTTCAGCGAAGCGTTTTCATGACCAAACGCTTAAACTATCCATCCACCCGCGCCCAAAACAAGTTCTGGGCATTTGCCAAAGAGCAACGCCAGAAGTTGAACACCGAGATCTGGAACAGCCTGACCACATTGGGGTCGGTCTAACGAATCCACGAGATGGATGACGGAATATAATGGTTGTTGGAATTTCTCATCTGCCTGCAGTTGTTTCTCCAAGTGGAGGAAATCATGCTTACCATCTATGAAAAAATCCTGTTTATTAGCGCCGTGGGTGTTTCCTTGGTTTTCACCTGGCGGGGCGTAAAACGGATCATTCTTATCATCGCCGGCGGCAAGGGCCGGCCGGATTGGAAAGCAGCCAACCGGCGCATCGTTGGAGTTTTTTTTAAGGTCATCAGTTTCCAACCGGTCTTTAGATTCCGTTTATTCCCCAGCATATTTCATGGGTTGATCGGTTGGGGCTTTTTATTCTTTTTGCTGGTCAATGTGGTTGAATTATTGACGGCCTTCATTCCCAATTTTCGAAGTGTCACTGAACCCTACGGCCTTTACTGGTTGTTCACTGATATTTCCTCTGTCGCGGTTTTGCTAGGGCTTGCCGCCATGGAGATTCGCCGGTTCATCATGAGGCCATCCACGCTCTCGACGCGCGAAAAATCCTTCATGAGTCCGGCCGCGCGATCGGGCATCAAGCGAGATTCAGCCATCGTGGCGGGATTTATTTTCCTGCACATCGGAGCCCGTTTGATCGGTGAATCCATGTTCCTGGCGCAGACAGGATACATCGACCCCTGGCAGCCGGCGGCTTCCAGGATATCCACTTTGTGGACGGGAATGAGCACGAATGCGCTGGTGATCGGCCAGCACATTGCGTTTTGGCTCTCCCTTGGCGTGATACTCGCTTTCCTGCCATATTTCCCATTTTCGAAACATATCCACCTGTTTTTTGCGCCGCTCAATTTCTGGCTCAAGCCGCAGCGCAAATCCATTGGCGAGTTGAGCTATATCAATCTCGACGATCAGACTGTAAGCCAGTTTGGCGCAGCGAAGATGAGTGACCTCGGCTGGGAGCAGGTGATGGACAGTTATGCCTGTATCATGTGTTTCCGCTGCCAGGAAGTATGCCCGGCCTATACCACCGGCAAGCTGCTCAGTCCGGCTGCTTTGGAAATCAACAAACGTTATCATCTCAACAAGGGCGGAGGGGTCGATACGCCTCTGCTGGAATACGCCATCAACGATGAATCGGTGTGGGCCTGCACTTCCTGCGGGGCTTGCGTGGATATCTGTCCGGTGGGCAATGAACCGATGCGCGACATCCTCGACATACGCCGCAACCTGGTATTGATGGAAAACAGCTTCCCCAAACTGTTGGAGAACGCTTTCCGCGGCATGGAGCGCAACGCCAACCCGTGGAATGTCTCACCGGCGGACCGCATGAAATGGGCGGAGGGGCTGAACGTCCCGACCATTGAGCAGAATCCTGAACCGGATATTTTGTGGTGGGTGGGCTGCGCTCCCGCCACCGATGCGCGTGCGCAGAAGACAGCGCAGGCCTTCGCGAAAATTCTGAATGCTGCGGGTGTGAATTTTTCTGTACTCGGTAAAAACGAATCCTGCACGGGTGATTCTGCGCGACGTGCCGGGCGTGAGGATATTTTCTTCGGGCTGGCGACGCAAAATGTGGAAATCCTGAACGAGGTTGCCCCGAAGCGGATCGTCACCACCTGCCCGCACTGCCTGCACACGTTGAAAAATGAATATCCGGCGTTCGGTGGAAATTACACCGTGATCCATCACACCCAGCTGATCAATGAACTGGTCGGAGCGGGTAAGATACAAATGAACCTTGAGGGTGATGCAATGGTAGTGACCTATCATGACCCGTGCTATCTCGGCCGGCATAACCAGATATTTTCCGAGCCTCGTTTGGATTTACGAAAAGCCGGGTTAGGCGTGATCGAGATGCCACGTCACATGGAAAAATCCTTCTGCTGCGGCGCGGGCGGCGCGCAAATGTGGAAGGAGGAGGAGCACGGCGAGACCAATGTCAACCGCGCGCGCTTCGCTGAAGCCAAAGCGACCCTGCTAAGTGCAGCAGGACCTTCGGCCGGCGCCGGGACGCTGGCGGTGGGCTGCCCCTTCTGCCTGACCATGCTGAACGATGCCTCCAAGGCAGACGGTGGCACGGTCAAAGTGTTGGATGTGGCGGAATTAGTTGCGGATCGGTTGAAACAGAGATAAAAGAGGGCGGCCAAACGGCCGCCCTCTTTTATCTCTGCTCCAGGCATTGTTTCAAACGAATGATCCCCTCTTCGATATCTGCCGGTTCATAAAAAACAAAACTCAGGCGGAAATATTCACGCAGTCCATTCCGGCTGGAGAAACGTACGCCGGGACGGAAGCCAACCTTGAAGTCTGTTGTTTTGCGCTGTAACTCCGCCGCGTCCATTCCTTCCGGCAAGCGCACCCAGAAGAAGTAGCCGCCCTGCGGAGCGGTCCAGACAGTTTGAGGGAGATATTTTTCGAGCGCTGATTTCATGACGGACAGCTTTGACCGGTAACTGTTGTTCAGCCGGGCGACGTTCTCAGTGAGTCCGCCCGACTCAATGACCTCGCGCACTATCGCCGATGTGAATGGATTCAGCCCGCCGCCGCTGTCCAGCAGGCCGCACCCTGCCAGTTTCTGGATCATGTCCGGGTGAGCCTGGACCCATCCCAGCCGCAGACCGGGCGCGAGGATCTTGGAGAACGAGCCGAGGGAAAGCACGTGCTTATTCTCTGTCCAGGCGCTGAAAGACTTTGGCGGCTGGATGTCGTAACTTAAAAAATGGTAAACCTCGTCCGCTAAAATCAGAAAATCATGGTCCCGGGCCAGTTCTGCCAACCGCGCGCGCCGCTCTTCTGTCAGAGTATGCCCGCTTGGGTTTTGGTGGGTGGGGATGATGTATAGAAATTTCGGCTTGTATTCCCGCAGCTTCTCCGCCAGCGATTCGATCACCAGTCCAGCCTCGTCGGTATCGATGGAGACAACCTTCAGGCCGTGGTCGGCGAATATACGCAGCGCCAGGAAGTAGGAGGGCTCTTCGACGAAGATCGTGTCACCGGAACGGGTGAAGAGCGTGCAGATCAGGTCCAGTGCGTTTGAGATGCCATTGGTCACGAACAGACGCTCAGCATCCACCGGAAAACCATAACCATGGGTCAGGAAGTCAGCGAGTCCCAACCGGAATCGACCGTCGCCCTGCTCGGCGCCGTACTGCAGAAAGGCGGGGTTGTTTCTGGAAAAGCAGGCGTCTGCTGCCGTTTTCAGCAGGCCAATCGGCAGCAGGGAAAAGGGCGGGTTTCCGGCGCCGAGATCGATCACGCCGGGCGGGATGTTCATTTGGGAATCAGAGAATGTCGCGGTCATAAGCTTAAGTATAGTTTATTCTTATTGGATAACTGGCCAAATTGGACTGAATTCCAATAAGAATTATCTGTTTTTAATCCCCCTGCGCTATAATCGGAGTAACTCTGTCCAAAACCCATCTCGTTCGGAGAAACATGCCAAAGCGCAAGTCCTCCTTTCTGCCCCTGGCTCCCGAAGAAATCATCAAGGATTACCGTCTCGCCTACCGGTCCCGTCAGGTATCGGTCATCGGGCGGCGCGAAGTACTTTCGGGCAAGGCCAAATTCGGGATCTTTGGCGATGGAAAGGAAGTTGCCCAGCTGGCCATCGCACGCGCCTTCCACAAAGGGGACTGGCGTTCCGGCTACTACCGGGACCAAACCTGGGTGTTGGCACTCGGCGTGCTCGAGATCAGCGCTTTCTTTGCCCAGCTCTATGCCCATGCGGACTTAATTTATGAACCGGCGACTGCCGGGCGTTCGATGGTCGGTCACTTTGTTTCGCGCTTTATCAACCCCGACGGCACATGGGCGGACCAGACTGCGATGTACAACGTCGCGGCGGACGTCTCTCCCACTGCAGCCCAGATGCCGCGTGCAGTCGGGCTGGCGTACGCCTCAAGGCTCTATCGCGACCTTGATTCACTTTCGGACCAGGCCCGATTCTCACGCAACGGTAACGAGGTGACCTGGGCAACCATCGGCAACGCCTCCACCTCGGAGGGGTTGTTCTGGGAGTCGGTCAACGCCATTGGAGTGCTCAAAGCTCCCGCCGTCATCTCCATCTTCGACGACGGCTACGGCATCTCCGTCCCTAACCAGTTCCAGATGGTCAAGGAGAACATCGGCGCGATCCTAAAGGGTTTCGAACGCGATGCCTCGCTTCCTGCTGAGCAGGCCGATCGCGGCTACGACCTGTACTCCGTCCATGCCTGGGATTACCCTGCGCTCATCGAAACTTCCAGACAGCTGGAGAGATCGCCCGTACCTATCACATCCCGGCTCTCGTGCATGTCACCGAGATGACCCAGCCGCTTGGACACAGCACCAGCGGCAGCCACGAACGCTACAAATCGCCTGAACGGCTCAAGTGGGAGGAATCCTTTGATGCCATCCGCAAGATGCGCGAGTGGATGATTGTCAGCGATGTCGTCAACGAAAATGAGCTCTCCACCTGGGAGGCCGAGGACACGCAGGATGTCGAAGCCATCCGCAAATCTGCCTGGGAAGCGTTCGGCAGACCCTTACTCGCCGAGCGCCAGCAGGTGTTGGACCTGCTCGATAAGGTTGCCGTCGAATCAACGCATGCCGATCAGTTGCGCGGTATCAAGGGAAGGCTGGCTGCCATCCCCAGTCCAGTGCGCCGTGACTTCCACGTATACGTTCATGAAGCGCTTCGTCTTTTACGCGACGAGACTGGCTTTTCAAAAGATGCATTGGTGGAATGGAAGAAAGGCGATGACTCTCGGAACGAGATCCGTTACGGCTCGCTGCTCAATGTTGAAGATCGCAGCTCCGCGCTGAATGTGCCGGAAGTTGCACCGCTTTACTCCGATAAATCACCCACGCTGATGGGCTTCGAGGTGATCAATGCTGCCTTCGATGCCATGCTGGCCCGTGAGCCGCGCCTAGTCGCCTTTGGCGAGGACGTGGGTAAACTGGGCGACGTGAACCAGGGTTTCAAAGGCATGCAGGAGAAATACGGCGCGCTGCGCGTCTCGGACACCGGCATCCGTGAGGCGACCATCCTTGGGCAGGCGATTGGCATGGCGATGCGCGGTCTGCGCCCGATCTGTGAGATCCAGTATCTTGATTATCTGCTTTACGCGCTGGAGTTGATGAGCGACGACCTTGCCACACTTCACTGGCGCACGGCAGGCGGGCAGAAAGCGCCGGTCATCGTCCGCACGCGCGGGCATCGCCTCGAAGGCATCTGGCATTCAGGTTCGCCGATGGCAGGGATCATCCACCTGGTGCGGGGCATGGTTGTCCTGGTCCCGCGCGACCTGACCCGCGCCACGGGTTTCTACAATACCCTGCTCAAATCTGACGATCCCGCGCTGGTCGTGGAAGTGCTCAATGGCTACCGCTTGAAGGAGCGCCTGCCCGATAACATCGGCGAATTCACTCTTCCGCTGGGTGTGCCGGAAGTCCTGCGCGCGGGCACGGATGCGACCATTGTCACCTATGGCGCATGTTGCCGCATCGCGCTGGATGCCTCCGATAAACTAGCGAAAGTAGGGATCGAAGCTGAAGTCATTGACGTTCAATCGCTGCTGCCGTTTGATAGACACGGTGCGATCCTTGAGTCGCTCAAAAAGACGAGCCGCATCCTGTTTGTGGATGAAGACGTGCCGGGCGGCACGACGGCTTATATGCTGCAGCATGTCCTTGAAAAGCAGGGTGGTTACGCTTGGCTCGACTCCGCGCCGAGGATTGTTTCCGGATCTGCCCACCGCCCTGCCTATGGCTCGGACGGAGATTACTGGTCCAAACCGAATCCCGAGACCATCTTCGATGCTGTCTATGAAATGATGCACGAAGTGTCACCTAGCAAATACCCGAAAATCAAATGACCACAAAGGGCACTAAGTACACTTAAGATTCCTTCATGCACCTTGGTGTACTTAGTAGTTTAAATAAGGAGATTTTCCATGACAACTAAAGTCCTTGTCCCTCGCTTGGGCGAAGGCGTTGAAGAAGTAACCATCTCCAAGTGGCTCAAGCAGGAAGGCGAATCCGTCAAGGAATTGGAAGCGCTGCTTGAAGTGAATACGGACAAAGTGGATACCGAGATTCCATCGCCGGCGACAGGTGTTGTACTGAAACTTGTTCTGCCTGAAGGGACGGTCGCCCGGGTGGGTGAAGTGCTCGCCGTGATCGGTCAGCCAGGTGAAAAAGCAGATGCGCCCGAGGCTGCCTCGCCAAATCCGCCTGCTGTTGATTCCCAGTCGAAACTTCCAGCAGCACCGGTTGTAATTCATGCCGTGGTTATTCCAACCGGGAATGGAGATTTGGGCTTTGTTTCGCCGGTTGTGGCGAAGATGGCTGCCGAACATGGCGTCGACCTGCATCAGGTGAAAGGGACCGGACTCGGAGGGCGAATTACCAAGAATGATGTGCTGGCTTTCATCGAAAAGGGAGGTGCCGCTCAGGCCGTAGGTCCGGCGATGGCGGCAAGGATTCTCCCACAGCAGGGAGATCAACTCATCAAACATTCCATCATCCGCAAGTCCATCGCCGAGCACATGCTGGCTAGTAAGCGCATTTCGCCTCAAGTGCTGACCGTCATGGAGGCGGACATGAGCAGGGTCGTTGCGCACCGCGCCGCCAATAAGGAAACCTATGCGCGGGATGGCGTCAACCTGACCTACACAGCTTATTTTGTGGCGGCGATCGCAGCGGGCTTGAAGGCATATCCGCGGACCAATTCATCCTGGAGCGATGAAGGCATCCTTGTCCATAAAGTGGTGAACATCGGCATGGCGACCTCGCTGGGTGAGGAGGGTCTGATCGTGCCGGTCATCAAAGGCGCGGATGGGCTGTCTCTGCTCGGTGTTGCCCGAGCGGTTAACGACCTATCCAGCAAGGCGCGTGCCAAAAAACTCCAGCCGGATGAAGTCAAAGGCGGGACGTTCACCCTCACCAATCACGGGGTGAGCGGGTCGCTGCTCGCCATGCCCATCATCAACCAGCCGCAGTGTGGAATCCTCGGGGTGGGTGCAATGCAAAAACGGGCGGTGGTGATTACCTCCAAAGATGGAACAGGCGATGACGCCATCGCCATCCGCCCGATGGTGTATCTGTCTTTCGTGTTCGACCATCGCATTCTGGATGGCGCCTCCGCGGACTGGTTTCTCGTAAAAGTTAAAGAGACACTGGAGGTCTGGCAATGATCAGCTTCGATGAACGCGCTAAAGATTGGGATTCCGATCCCGCCAAGGTGGAGCGCGCCCGTGTGGTGGCGGAGGCCATCCGCGCTGCCGTGTCGTTATCGCCAGGCATGACTGCGCTCGAATACGGCTGCGGCACAGGCCTGCTGAGTTTTGCGCTCAATCAGGAGTTCGCCTCGATCACTCTGGCGGATACGTCCCAAGGCATGCTGGATGTGCTCTCAGAAAAGATCAAAGCTGCGGGTGTAGCGACCATGCATCCGCTGAGGCTCGACCTGTCCTCCGACCCACTGCCGGATTCCCGTTATGGAATCATTTACTCGCTGATGACTCTGCACCACATCCCCGATACGGATAAGGTGCTCGGTCGGTTCCACCGCATCCTGAATGCCGGCGGTTATCTGTGTATCGCCGACCTCGAGAAGGAAGACGGTTCCTTCCATGGCGCGGACGTGACGGATGTTCACAAAGGTTTCGACCGGCCGGCATTAAAGCATCAGCTTGAAGCGGCAGGCTTCAGCGATATAACCTTCTCAAGTGTATCTGCCGTCAGGAAACCGGTGGATGGCCTCGAGAAAGCATTTCCCCTGTTTTTGATGATTGCAAGGAAAGCATCAAAAGCGCAATGAAATTCTGTCCGCACTGCGGCAGTCCGCTGGCTGCAACCGTACTGGCCGGACGGGAGCGGCTGGCCTGTTCAGCGGAATGCGGTTATGTGTTCTGGGATAACCCCGTACCGGTGGTTGCCGGGATCGTCGAACTGGGCGATGCGGTCATACTCGTCCGCAATAAGGAATGGCCGGAGAGATTCCATGGCATCTTGGCTGGTTTCCTCGAGAAAAACGAATCCCCTGAAGATGCCATCCTGCGTGAGCTGAAGGAAGAACTGGGCCTGGATGGGGAGATCATTGGGTTCGTCGGAAAATATGCATTCTTCCAGAAGAACCAGATCATCCTGGCGTATCATATCAAGGCGCAGGGTGAAATCGTGCTGGGGGATGAGCTGGGATCATATAAACTTGTCCCGCCCGCCGAGCTGCGTCCATGGTCGCAGGGCACCGGTCCGGCTTTGAAGGATTGGCTGGAGAGACGTGGAATCAAATCATAAGGAAGGAAACTCGAAGATGACTGAACAGATAAAAGACCATGCAGGTGTCCGAGTCCATCCGCCGGTGCTGATGGCAATCCACCTCGCGGTGGCTATCCTGCTCGGATGGCTGGTACCGCTGTCCCTGCCTGTGCCAGCGTTTGTTTACGTCGCAGGCATGATTGTGGTGATCCTGGGCCTCGGGGCAGCCTTCGGCGGATTGCGTCAGTTGATCCAGGCGCACACCTCCCCTGACCCGCACGCCCCAACAACCAGTGTGGTGACGACCGGTATCTATCGCTTTACGCGCAACCCGATCTATGTGGGTTATCTGTGTGTGCTGATCGGTATTCCGCTCATTTTTGGAAATTACTGGGGATTGGTGCTCAGCCCGCTGCAGGTGATTTTATTCAACCGGCTGATCATCCAGCATGAAGAGGCATACCTGTCCGGGAAATTCGGGACGGAATACGTTGATTACGCACAAAAGGTCAGGCGGTGGTTGTAACCAGTAGCGGGTGAGAGGACGGATATCTTTTATCGTCTGAAACGCCTGCGGGCGTAGTAAAATTGCAGGGTTCGAAATAATATTCAGGGAGAATCCCCTGATTTTAAAAGGAGAGTGTGATGGCTGAGTCTTATGATGTGGTGGTGATCGGCGCGGGACCGGGCGGATACGTGGCTGCCATCCGAGCAGCGCAGCTGGGATTGAAGACTGCGATCGTGGATAAGCAGTGGCTGGGCGGCGTGTGCCTTAACGTGGGCTGCATTCCATCCAAGTCGCTTTTGAAGAACGCTGAAGTGGCACACACCCTGCGTGAGCGCGGCAAGGAATTTGGCTTCTCGTTCGATAACCTGAAGTTGGATTTCAGCGTGGCGGTCAAGCGCTCGCGGCAGGTGTCCGACCGGTTGGTGAAGGGTGTTGGCTTCCTGATGAAGAAGAACAACATTGCCGTTCACATGGGCACGGCGAAACTGACGGCGAAGGATACGGTAACGGTCACGGATAAAGACGGAAAGTTGATCGAATTGAAGGCGAAGAACATCATCGTCGCCACCGGTGCCACCTCAGCAGTGCCGGGTGTGTGGAAAGTCGACGGCGAGAAGGTCGTGACCTACCTCGAGGCGATCCTGCAGGAGAAGCTTCCCAAATCCGTGATCGTGATCGGCTCGGGCGCCATCGGAGTGGAGTTTTCCACCGTGTGGAATTCCTACGGCGTGGAGGTGACCATCGTCGAGATGCTGCCGCGCATCGTGCCGCTGGAGGATGAGGAGATCAGTTCCGAGCTGGAAAAAGCGTTCAAGAAAAGTGGCATCAAGACCCTCGTCGGGCACAAGGTGGAATCGGTCGAGGCGACTAAAACTGGCGTCAAGGTCACAGTATCCGCTGAGGGTTCGACCAAAATCCTCGAAGCGGACCAGGCGCTGGTGGCGATCGGCTTCCGTCCCAACTCCAAAGGGCTGGGACTCGAGGAGGTCGGCGTCAAAATCAACGAGCGCGGATTTGTCGAGATCGATGAAAAGATGCAGACCAATGTCCCGGGCATCTGGGCGATCGGGGATGTGACCGGCAAGCTGATGCTGGCGCATGTCGGGTCGGCGATGGGCATCGTGTGCGCCGAACACATTGCCGGGCACGAGACCGTGACGCTCGATTACGAGATGATGCCGCGCGCCACCTACTGCCAGCCGCAGGTCGCATCGTTCGGGCTGACCGAGGCGCAGGCGAAGGATCGCGGCTTTACGGTGAAGATCGGGCGCTTCCCGTTCCAGGCGAACGGCAAGGCGCTTGGGCTGGGCGATTATGCCGGCTGGGTCAAACTGGTGGTGGATGAGAAGTATGGCGAGATCCTGGGGGCGCACATGATCGGCCCGGAAGTGACCGAACTGCTGCCTGAGCTGACCCTGGCGCACATGCTGGAACTGACCCCGCACGAGATCGCGCGCAACGTGCACGCCCACCCGACCCTTTCCGAGGTGCTGATGGAAGCGGCGCACGGCGCGGAGGGACAGGCGATCCATATATAGATTTTGTGTGCACCGAGTAATTTAGAGCGAGATCGCTCTCGGAGGAGTGTCAAGTACTTTGTGTAAACGGATTGCACTTTAAGATATCCTGTCCTCAAAGCGAATGACCAGCTGGTTGAGGATAGACGGCCAGCTGAAGATGGGCATGGTCCACGTTTTGAGGATGTCCCGATTGGCCAGGAAGAGCAACTTGCGAACCGCCTCGGCAGTCGGGAAAGAACTCCTGGATTTCGTCACTTTACGGAGTTGGCGATTGTAACCTTCGACGGTATTGGTCGTGTAGATCATGCGGCGGATCTCGGCTGGATAGTCGAAGAAGGTTGCCAAGTCATCCCAGTTGTTTTCCCAGGAGCGGACAGCCACC
>Ga0315290_10003161_pt1 | contig 11790 bp, 12 predicted proteins | sample YL17G12_0_MG_FD_203627 | JGI IMG/M metagenome (GOLD analysis project Ga0315290, IMG submission 203627) | Sediment microbial communities from Yellowstone Lake, YNP, Wyoming, USA - YL17G12_0 | ecosystem: Environmental > Aquatic > Freshwater > Lake > Sediment | place: USA: Wyoming | collected...
ACAGAAACAGTATCACTTATAGACAAAGCAGGGAAGACGCACAGCAGAAAGCCGCAAATCGTTATTGCGACACGAAGTCGTATTAAATAACTGTTTTACAGACAGTTACGACCGTCTGATAAAACCTGTTGTTCCTTCAGCAGTATCCTACCGGGGCATCTGATGTATGGTGAAGCCATTATCGGGTGAAGCCACCGGGAAAAAGTACCAATTGTGAACATTCAGTTACTGCCGACAGGCAGGAAGGAGCGAAAAAGAGAATGATACGCTCTGTACCAAAAGTGAACTTCATCAGTTATGCCGACGATTTTGTGATTACGGCCATCAGTAAAGAAGTCATTGCCAGAGAGTGTAAACAAATTACTACTTTTATGTCCAGTAAAATTAGTAATAACAGCCGGGATACTCTTCATCGGGATAGCCTTTAAAGTGCCTGAGCCGTATGCGGTGAAAGTCGCACGTACGGTTCTTAGGGGGCGTAAGCTACCCGGTTGCACCAAATAAAAATTACGAAATGAGTACAACAAACAGGATGACTGCACATTTGAAATTTATTTTAATATCACTAATTTGTTTAAATATTCTTGTATCCTGTCAGAAAGATAATCAGAAGACATATGAAGTTTCAAAGTTTGATTCAAACCAATCTGAATTTAGTAATGATGAATTGTTTAATGCAACATATTCTATTTATAAAATTCCGGATAATTTCTATCATGAGAATCTGGGGGACACTTCTCTCTATTATGTTAACACGGTCAGCATTGACAGTCTTGAAAAGAAAAAATGGATAGAATTATCAACCAACTCAGTAGAAACAGCTAAGGAATGGAGTCTAAAATCTTCGCCAATAAATTCTGTATTTGCTCCAGTAATTGAAAACGAAAAATATTTTGAATGCTTTCGAACATATAATCCTTCTGACAACCTATTAATAAAATTTAGAACGCATAAAAAATCATATTTTACCAGAGGCAGTTATGACTTTCTTTACAAAACTGATACAATAGGGGTATTTAACAAACTAAATTTTAGTGGTGCCAATGCCAAAGAATTAATTGACTATTTGTGGTATACTCATAATTATGACAACGCTAGTATGAAAGTACTTAGTTCATTTTTTGAAGATAATTCTTTAAAAACAGTTGTTTATCATTACGAATTATCCATTGTATTTGGAGACAGAGGAATATATGATCAAATTAAATTATTAAAAAGTGTTTATTCACTGGAGAAAGAAACTGGAATAACAACGGTTAATGTTATTGAAATTAAAACGATTGATGGAAATTTGAATTAGTACGGTGCAGGTGGTGTACGTGGGCCAAAAAACATCTCAACGGAAAGGTTTTCGACCCTGAACAAAAATACCTTCCCGTTTACTGAGGTCTTTACCTGTTTCCATTGCCCTTAGAAATTGATACCCCCCGCCAGGGACAACACAATGCACATACGGATGAAGCGAGAGGTTTTGTCCCCAGGTATGCAATATGGCATCCATGCCTGTTTCGGCAGGAGTTGTAACTGATGCGGATATGCCCGCACTGACCGCATTTGTCCACATGTCCGCCCAGTGACAATGTACGACAACGCAACAATGCACTTATGGTTTGCTTCACATACCTGTCGGGTGAATGCTTCCGTTTAACAATTGTGAACGACTTTTTCCGTAGCTTTGTGCTTCTATTCAAGTTCAGTGCTGGTTGACAGTTTTGTACTCCGAAACCAGCCCGAACACAAAGCCCGAAAACGTTAGTCAGAATTATAATACAAATAACAAATTAGAAAATAAAACATGAAGACACATTTAAACAGTATTATTATTGGCTTGGCAATAGTATTAACAGCGTTGACTTTCTCTGGTGCATTTAAAAATAGAAATAGAGCAAGTAATACAATTTCAGTAACAGGACTTGGTAGTAAGGATTTTGTTTCAGACCTTATAGTATGGAATGGGTCGTTTATTAAAAAAAACGTAAACTTGAAAGATGCATATTCTGAACTTGACAAAGACAGGGAAAGTATAAAAAGTTATTTGATTTCAAAGAAAGTAAAAGCGGAAAACATCGTGTTTTCTGCTGTTGACATCGATAAGGAATTTGACGATGTATTCGATAACTCTGGCAACAAAATCAAATCGATTTTTACCGGATACCGACTCAAACAAAATATACAAATTGAATCGAATGAAGTTGATAAGATTGAAAGCATTTCAAGACAAGTGAGTGAATTAATCAACTCAGGTATTGAATTTTATTCAAATAATCCACAATACTATTATACAAAACTGGCCGAACTTAAAATAGAGATGATTGCAGAAGCTACCAAAGATGCTAATATTCGCGCTAAAAAAATTGCTGATAACGCAGGAAGTGGAGTCGGAAGACTAAAAAATGCTGATATGGGAGTTTTTCAAATTGTTGCCCAAAATTCTTCTGAAGAATATTCATGGGGAGGCTCATTTAACACAACATCAAAAAGAAAAACAGCGACAATAACTGTAAAACTTGAATATGAATCAGAATAACTGCCAAAGGCTATAACAAATGGCGGGTTTTGAAACATAATTGAAACTTTGTTGCCCGTCTCGTCACGAGTGACGAGATTGGTTGGCAGCTAAGTACTAAGCAACTTAGCGAAGCGATCTCATGAGCGAAGCGAATAACTTAGCGAAGTGAATAATCCGACACTTGTCATAGCCTCAACCGTTATTGCGACACGAAGTCATATTAAATAACTGTTTTACAGACAGTTACGACTGTCTGATAAAACCTGCTGTTCCTTACGCAGTATCCTACCGGGGCATCTGATGTATGGTGCAGCCATTACCGGGTGAAGCCCCCGGGAAACAATACCAATTTCGAACATTCCGTTACTGCTGACAGGCAGGAAGGAGCGAAAAAGAGAATGATATGCTCTGTACAAAAGAGAACTTCATCAGGTATGCCGACGATTTTGTAATTACGGCCATCAGTAAAGAAGTCATTACCAAAGAGTGTAAACAAATTACTACTTTTATGTCAAGTAAAATTAGTAATAACAGCCGGGTTACCCTTCACCGGAATAGCCTTAAAAGTGCCTGTGCCGTATGCGGTGAAAGTCGCACGTTCGGTTCTTAGGGGGCTTAAGCTACCCGGTTGCCCAAGCTTAATAAAACGCAACCAATTGACATTTTGAGCATCTTATAAAGGATTAGTAATCAAAAAAGACAAAATATGAAAACGTTGAAATATTTAATTTTACTGATTTCTTTAATTAGATATTTTTTCGAAAAAATTCCTACTTTTGTAGTGATTTTATTAAGATAATTCCTTCCATGAGTTCTGAAATAAAAGACCTGCTTCAGGCAGAGGCCAATGCAATATTAAATATTCCCGTGTCAGAGACTTTTAATGAAGCTGTAAATCTGATTTATGATGCGGTACATATAAACAAAGGCAAACTGATAGCCAGTGGCATAGGTAAAGCTGGACAGATTGCTTTAAATATTGCTACCACGTTGAGTTCTACAGGGACACCTGCTGTATTTCTTCATTCTGCAGATGCTCAACACGGCGATATTGGTGTTATACAACAAAACGATGTATTACTCCTTATTTCTAATTCAGGCAAAACAAGGGAGATACTTGAACTGGTTGAATTATCAAGGAGGATATATCCGCAAATACAATTTATTGTAATTACCGGAAATCCGACTGGCCCTTTAACCGAAGTAACCGACATTGTAATTTTTACCGGAAATCCAGAAGAAATTTGCCCTTTAGGACTTACTCCCACTACATCAACAACTACCATGACAGTTATTGGTGATATTCTGGTAGTTCTTCTGATGAAAAAGATACGATATTCAGCACAGGATTATGCAAAAAGGCATCATGGGGGATATTTAGGGGAAAAATCCAGAAACTTATAAATTTATGAAGAACTTTTTCCTGATTGCCGGTCCGTGTATTATTGAGGATGAAAATATCTGCAGCACAATTGCAGCAAGAGTCAGCGATATTTGTAACGAACTTGGCATTACATATATCTTCAAAGCTTCATTTAAAAAAGCAAACAGAACTTCAATTGATAGCTTTACGGGTATTGATATGCTGAAGGCTCTCGAAATCCTTAAAGATATTGGCAGAGAATATAAAGTACCCGTAATTACTGATGTTCATGAAACCTATGAATGTGAGATTGCAGCAAGATATGTCGATTACCTTCAGATACCAGCCTTTTTATGCCGTCAGACTGATCTGTTAATGGCAGCCGGCAGAACTGGCAAAGGAGTAAATATTAAAAAAGGTCAGTTTCTTTCCCCCGAAGCTATGAAATTTGCAGTCGATAAAGTGAGATCAACCGGAAACAATAATATTTGGGTTACGGAAAGAGGTTCAACTTTTGGATATGATTCGCTTGTCGTTGATTTTACCTCTGTTCCAAGGATGAAAAAAATTGGCGTACCGGTCGTAGTTGATTGTACTCATTCTGTGCAGCGACCTAATCAGGTTACCGGAATTACTGGTGGTGACCCCGAAATGATAGAAACTATTTGTCTTGCAGCAGTGGCAACAGGTGCTGACGGATTGTTCCTCGAAGTACATCCCGATCCATCTAAAGCAAAAAGTGATTCAGCGAGTATGTTGCAACTGGATGGATTATATCCTATCCTAAAAAAATGTGTTGCAATACGGAAGGCTATTTAAATTTACTTCTTTAAATAATCATCATTTAGTATTTGCGGGTAATCTTTTCCTGCATTAAGATCTAATTCTGTTATGGGATAACTTAACTCCTGGTTTGCTATAGTATTAAATAAAAATATAATAGTCTTTTCAGGTATAGTTATTTTTTTTATTCCTATGTTTAGATTAAATTAATCTATGACATGATTGCATTGGAAAAAAATAAAATTACAGAAAAGTACGGCACATAAAGGCTAAAAAATAGCGAGGTTTAAAGGGCCATATAAAACCCTGAAACCCCTGCAGACATTAACTAACTGGATAAGTGGAAACTGCTAAACCCTGCCTTTTCTTAGTATCGGGCGTTGTGCATCAGTGAAAAGAAAACAATAAAAATGGAGTCTGGAAACCACTTCAAAAAAACGGGGCGAAACCGAAAAGCCATATGAGAAGGAAACCTCAAATCCTAAAACTATGAAAAAAATCATCACTTTTGTTTCGCTTGCAATGTTTTGCACTTTTCAGTCTTTTTCACAAGGAATCATTATTAATAATACCTCCACTGGAATTACACAGATCCCTGAATCAGCTATTCTAACGGCAAAGCAATATCTGCATATCGCTTATGGTCATTCATCTCATGGCAGTCAGTTAACTGATGGCATGACAGGGTTAATAGCTTTTATGAATGGCAAAGGTTATACAAATAATCTCTACTCGTGGAATAATGGCGGAACCGGCGGAGCTTTGGACCTGCATGACGGTGCTATGGGTGGGGATGTTGGATATTATCCTGATTGGGTGAACAATACCCTTGCCTATCTTGGAACACCAAACTCTACTACTGGCAGAGGCACAGGAGTAAACGCGGATGTAAATGTGATCATTTGGTCGTGGTGTGGACAAGCATCAGGATTGACCGAAGCGACGATGCTCAGCAATTATTTAGTTCCCATGAGCACTCTGGAAGCAGATTATCCTGGTATTAAGTTTGTCTATATGACAGGCCATCTGGACGGGAGTGGTCTAACTGGCAATTTGCATTTGCGCAATGAACAGATCAGGAACTATTGCAGGGACAATGGCAAAATTCTATATGACTTTGAGGACATCGAATCATATAATCCCGATGGCGTATATTTTGGTGACAGGATACCCAATGACAACTGTGATTATGATAGTGATGGGAATAGCACATTAGACAAAAACTGGGCTACCGATTGGCAAAATTCTCACACTCCTGGTGTTGATTGGTATAATTGTAGTGCGGCTCATTCGCAACCACTGAACGCAAATCTTAAAGCATATGCTGCATGGTGGTTATGGGTCTCTCTTGCCGGTTGGAGTCCGACTACAGAAATAACAAATGAAAAGCAGGATTCTCAGGTCATATCTGTTTTCCCAAATCCATCCAACGGAAAATTTACCATTACAACAAACAGTAGCAGTATAAATGGCATTGAGATATTCAATATACTTGGTGAGAAAGTTTATACGATAAAAGATTCCAAACACGAAACACCAAACTTAATAGACATCTCTAATTTTCAGAAAGGAATTTATTTTATAAAAATTTATGCTGGGGGGGTGAAATATACGGAAAAAATTGTGTCACAATAACAACATTTTCGACTGATAAAAAAGCAAACCAAGAAAGTATGTTCTGCCTCATGCATGGAATAAAGAAGCAATTTTATCGAAATCAATAAGATACACGGACGCGCAACATCCGGCCAAGTTGAAAAGGGGGTTTTGTGTCAATAACCAGTTTACTAGTCACATTTAACACAGGGCTTCCCTCCATAGCCATGAGATCCAGCCCATTGTAAGCACGAATCCTGAGTTGTGAAGCATGGAAGGCCTAAATCAAAGCTTTCAACTGTCCAAGGCTTTGACGTTTGACATTGAGTGCCGCATATTCTAATTTCCTCTTCAGTACGACAACTGCCCAAAAACAGAGTGAAAATGAACAATGCAATCGAGCTATATTTATTTCTTTTCATAAAGTAAAGTTAACTATATTGTAACAATTCCAGATATGAATTTGTCATATATTTACTAAACTAAAAATATGAATACATATAAAAATACCACCGGGCCAACTCAACAGAAGCTGGTGAGGTTATGGCCGGGTCTGGTCATTGTAATACTACAATGGTTGGTCAGATTTATTGTCCCTGTTTTTCTGCCCGGTGCTATTGCATTCGGTGTGTTTGGTGGGCTCCTTTTCGGGTTGGCGATCATTGTCTGGTGGGCCTTCTTTAGCAGGGCTCCCCGATTCGAGCGCTGGATCGCTGTTGTTCTGATGGTAGTCGCTCTGGCTGTGACATCGCAAATCATCCACAAGTCAATCGAAACAGCAATGATGGGAATGATGTTCGCTGTATATTCAATCCCGGTACTAAGCCTTGCTTTTGTTGCATGGGCGGTGGCCAGTCGTCACTTTTCCGACGGACTGCGGCGTGCAACCATGGTGGCTACCATCATCCTCGCATCCGGATTCTGGGCGCTCCTTCGTACAGATGGAATGGATGGCGAAGCCCATCACGCTTTTGCATTACGGTGGGCGAAAACAGCCGAGGAACGCTTTCTAGCCCATGCCGACGACAAGCTAAGTACAATGTCATGGGATTCGGCAGCAATGGCAACAGAAGCCGAATGGCCAGGCTTTCGGGGACTTGATCGGGATGGCATCATCCGCGGTGTGCGAATCAAGACTGATTGGTCTAAATCACCACCGGTTGAGATGTGGCGTCGATCTGTTGGACCGGGTTGCTCGTCCTTTGCAATCCATGGTGCTTTACTATATACGCAGGAGCAGCGCGGTGAATATGAGATGGTTACCTGCTACAAACTGAATACTGGCGAGCCTGTGTGGAAACACAGCGATAAAGCCCGTTTCTGGGACTCACATGCTGGCGCTGGTCCTCGTTCGACACCAACCCTCAGCAATTGTCGTGTTTACACATTAGGTGCGACAGGAATCCTGAACGTGCTTGATGAACGTGATGGCACTGTTGTGTGGTCGCGTAATGCAGCGCAAGACACTGATGTAAAGATACCAGGTTGGGGATACACAAGTTCGCCTCTGGTGGTTGACAGCGTCGTCATAGTTGCTATTGCAGGCAAACTCGTTGCTTATGACCTGATTACTGGCCATCAGCGCTGGTCCGGCCCTGATGGTGGAGAAAGCTACAGCTCCCCACATTTACTGACAATCAATGGTGTCGAGCAGATATTATTTATGAATAATGCAGGTGCGACCAGCTACGCACCGACCGATGGCAAAGAGCTATGGAAGCTCCCGTGGACAGGTGGTCACATTGTGCAGCCAGCCCTCATTACTGATAGCGATATCCTGATTGACGCAGGTGATATGAAAGGCATGCGGCGTATCGCGATCAAAAAGGGATCAGGTAAGTGGATCATCGAAGAACGCTGGACATCAAACAAGTTGAGGCCTAACTTTAACGACTTTGTCGTTCACAAAGGTCATGTTTTCGGCTTTGAAGGCCCCAGCATCGCGTGCATCGATATCGGGAAAGGCAATCGCAAATGGAAAGGAGGACGCTATGGAGGCCAGCTTATCCTGCTGGCCGATCAGGATATGTTGCTGTTGCTGTCGGAAAAAGGGGAACTGGCATTGGTTATGGCAACCCCTGAAAAATTCAAGGAACTTGCGCGGTTCCCTGCTATTGTTGGCAAGACCTGGAACCACCCGGTATTGGTTGGCGATGTCCTGGTAGTTCGCAACACTCAGGAAATGGCTGCATTCCGGTTGCCCCTCGCAGGCAGATGAAGCAACTGCCGCGTGTAGTACGAGAAATTCGGACATGGTGCACTTGATCGGTGCAGACCAGATTATTGACAGTCGTTATTCGTTAAGTGAAACTGATGAAACTCTCGTATACAGAAAAGCGTAATAAATTATAAAAGTAGCAGCCATATAGGGAGTGTTTGCAGAATCCAGATATTAATAAACACTATCAGAGTAGATAATACCAAGATTTGATAAAATGGGACGCAATAATTGGAAATTTAAATTAGGATTCTCTTTAATTATAATGTCAATATTGATATTTGCGTCTTTACTTGTAATTCCTTTTCTGAAAATTGATAATACAGTTAAAATATCAATCACGACAATAATAATAATAATTGGTGAAATAATGTTTTGGAGTGGTGGGTTTTTAGTTGGAAAGGAAATCTTGAGCAAATACAAATCATACTTAAACCCTAAAAACTGGTTTAATAAGAAAATAGAAAAAAACGAGTAAAAACTCCTGACAATTTCGAACAGCGAATTTTACACTTCATTTTTCCGTAATCCCCTGATTAAACTTATCTGGCAGCTCATTCGCTGGCTTCCCTCCCCGGAATTACAGGGCTTTTTTACTTTCGATACCCCAATCTCTTATTTTTTTTTAATATTTTTTTAATGCCTGACAACATATATCTATATTTTCGTATATTTGATGACAATATAGCTGTTTGTGCGTCTTTAATTCCCCATCATAAGCCCGCTGACAAAGACAGATAAGAAAGCAGATAAAAATTGGTTGCAACACTTCTTGACAATTTGAAAATATTTTAATAATTGTAAAAATAGAGACTGGTAACCTCTCCATAAGACAAGGTGGTGCCGAAAAGTCAACGAGTAGGAAACTTTAATCTCAAAAACAATGAAAACAACAATTACGCTGATTTCTGCGGTACTGGTCTTATTCATCACTCAGGCATCAGCCCAGCCTGCCGAAGAATGGGTGGCTCGATACAATGGTGGAGGTGTTGATCAGTTGTATGACATGACTGTTGATGGTTCCGGTAATATATATGTTACAGGTGCCAGCATTCAGGAGGCGGCGTTTACTCCAGATTTTCTTACTATCAAATACAACAGCAGTGGTGAAAAACAGTGGGAAAAGGCTTACAACGGTATCGCCGGCAGTGATGACCGCGCTTATGTAATTGCTGTTGATGCTCCGGGCAATGTTTATGTCACCGGCAGCACCGGTTACGACAATTCGATAGTTACAATCAAATATAATTCTCTCGGCGACACGCTTTGGATTCGTTCCTATACAGGTAGTGGTAGTGGTCACAACTGGACCTTTCCGACAAGCATTTTTGTGGACGATTCAGGGTATGTTTATGTAGCCGGTACGAGTGAAAACTCATTTAGCCTGCATGGACTTACTCAAGATTATACTATCTTTAAATATTCTCCTCTGGGCGTGCAACTATGGGTGGCACGATATAATGGACCCGGAGACGATGCTGATTGGGTGAATTCTATGACTGTCGACTCTTTAGGAAATGTTTATGTTACAGGAACTGCCGGTGGCGGATCAACGGGCAGTGCTGATAGCTATAATGATATCACCACCATCAAATACAATAGTGAGGGAACAGTGATCTGGGAAAAAACCTATATCGGACCCGGAACAAGTTGGGATGAGGGGAGTATGATAACGCTTGATAATCTCGGAAATGTTTATGTAACGGGAAAAACCGTCAGCAGCACATCAACACACGAAGACATTATCACGATAAAGTATACCAACGATGGAACGGAGTTGTGGAAGAAATTTTTCAACGGACCGGGCAGCACTACAGACGAAGGAACCGCCCTTGCCGTTGACAAGATGCACAGTGTTTATGTAACCGGTAAAAGCTATTACAGCTCTCTTAACGGCTTTGATATTATCACAATCAAATACGATTCACTCGGAACTCAACTTTGGGCACAAAACTTTAACGGCTTTTCTAATGAGAATGATATTGCTAAAGAAATCGCCTTAGACGATGCAGGAAATATCTATGTGCTCGGAACCACCGTAAACACTACCACCAGCGAGGATTACCAGCTTATCAAATACGACCCGGCAGGAACCCGGCAATGGGAAGAAAAATTTACCAATTCGAACGGAGCCGGAAGCCAGGAGTATGCAGTAGCGCTGTTTGTGGATGAGCTGAATAATATTTACGCAGCGGGAATGAGCGCACTGGATTATGCAGTTGTAAAATATTCACCACATACAGGAGTGGAGAAAATGCCGGGACAACGTTCTGTTACGCTTTTCCCGAATCCATCCGGCGGAAAATTTACTGTTAAAATGGATAATAGTGAAGTCGGCATGATTGAGATCTACAACCTGCAGGGAGAAAAAATTTATTATGCGTTAAACCTTAAACAACAAACATCAAACGAAATTGATTTGACATCTCATTCAAAAGGAATCTATTTTGTAAAAATTAATGCCGGAGATAAAATTATTACCAAAAAAATTGTTATTCAGTAACAACGCTTACGAATGACTGAAAACAAAATAGCCAACCGCAAAAGGGATTATCAAAAAAATATTTTGTTACTTTGCATGAAAGTAATAACTAACAAAAAAATTAAAAGTGGAGACCAGGAACCACTATAAAAACGGGGCGACACCGAAAAGCCTTATGAGTAGGAATAATCAAAAATTAAACAAATGAAAACAAACAAAATTCTACTTGGAGGATTAGCCGGAGCCGTGACATTGTTCCTGCTCGGATGGTTAGTTTACGGAGTGTTGTTGAGAGATTACATGACAAGTAACACTAACTACAATCAATGTGCCGCAAAACCAATGGAAGACATGATTATGTGGGCAATGATCCTGTCTAATCTTGCTATTGGATTCCTGATTTCATTGGTATTCAGTTGGTCAAACACAACAGGTGTTATGGCTGGAGCAAAAGTTGCAGGAATCATAGGATTACTGTTAACTATTGCTGTGGATTTCAGCGTATATGCTATGAGCACTACGTTTTCCAATCTTACCACAGTATTTATTGACATTATTATTTACACGGTTATGTTCGCTATTGGCGGAGTAGTGGTTGCATGGGTAATGGGTATGGTAAAGAAAGAGGCATAAAAAATTAATTTCTATTATTTGTCTGCATTTGTAATGCAGAATTTAATTATAAGTCAATTAACACCCATACGAAAGTTCAGGGACTGGTATATATTTGATACGACATAACTTTGGAAAGATAGAACTACAGAAGTTATGACTATCTTAACGCTGGTAATGCTGAGACATCTATCCTGAAGTGGTAGTGTAAAATAAAGAAAACCAGC
>Ga0315290_10003164_pt1 | contig 11782 bp, 15 predicted proteins | sample YL17G12_0_MG_FD_203627 | JGI IMG/M metagenome (GOLD analysis project Ga0315290, IMG submission 203627) | Sediment microbial communities from Yellowstone Lake, YNP, Wyoming, USA - YL17G12_0 | ecosystem: Environmental > Aquatic > Freshwater > Lake > Sediment | place: USA: Wyoming | collected...
CTTCATCGTCTTTGTGTTGCGGGTGGTAAGAATCCTCATGACCTTATTGTGCGTCCGCAGGGGCTGGGATAAGAATTCTTATTCAAGGGCCGGTAATCGCACAATAGGAGTGAAAGGGGAATCCATGACATTCAAATGCGCCGTATGCCGTAAGGCGAAGCCGGTCCAAACAAACGGCGGGACGGGATACTCCGAGCATCGCGACCGCAAAATCTGCTACGCCTGCTGCGGCAGAAGCGACACCCGCCGCATGGAGCGCGGCCTGCCCGTCCTGCTGTACTACCACGGAGGCGAGGTGTCAAACTGGCCGGGGACGCTGAAGATCAAGGCGTCTTATACAAAGGAAGGACGACACAACATCGCCCGGACGCGCACGGATGTCTGGTTTAACTTTGTTGGGAAGCGGTTCCACGGGACGCAGTACGGCGAGTATTGTGATATACTGCGGCATGTGAAGGCAATAAAAGCATAATCTTATTTGGGGCGGGGTATCCACACAATATAATTATGAAGACAGCAACGCCCGCGACTGCGGACCAGTCTCAAGTCATCGCGGAGATTTGGGACGCGCTCGCGCTACTCAAGAAGCCGAGCGGCCCGGACGATATCCGAGCCGTTGTTCTGGACGAAGCGGGAGAATTCAAGTCACCCGCCGCGCTCCGAGCGATACTGATGGAACTCAAGCGAGAGCATCGCGGATAGTAAAATGGGGCGGTAGTGTAACCGGTTAACATTCCGGGCCTTCAACCCGGCGACTACGGGTTCGACTCCCGTCCGCCCTACTAAAAAAGATTCTTACTAGACGCCGCATAAACGCACAATAAGAATGAAAGGAGGGCTGAATGCCCAACACGAAGAGAATCGTCAGCCGACGCGAGGCGGTCAACGTCATCCGTGGCTTGGAGGACGGTCGGTTCTTCAGTGTGACCTTCGTGAAGAGGACGACCGGCGAGGTCAGAATTATGACGTGCAGACAGCGCGTCAAGAAGTATCTCGCGGGTGGGGAGTGCGCCTACTCCTTCAGCGACAAGGGGCTGGTCAGCGTCTTCGACATTCAGAAGATGGACTATCGGTCCATCCCCATCGACGGCATCCGCACCATCCGCGTCAACGACGAGGATCTTGAGGTCGATCACTCCCTCGTCGGCTAGCCCGTCCATCGCGCACACCACGCGAGGGGAGGGACACAAAAGCCGGGACCACCGTCCCGGCTTTTTTATTCTTATAATGCGGGGCAAATCGACACAATATAAATCTCAAGACGACGTAGGGTCCGCCCCTCCCCATGTTGGGGCACAACAATTCATTCCGCATAGACGGAGAAGGAGGACACCGTGGCGGGGGATGTACCTAAAGCCCCCTACAAAAACCATTTAATTTAAATCAAACAGTTAACATCACCTAGAAGGGCCGGGGCTAACCACCCCGGCCCGTTTGATTCTTATAAACCGGTGGATTCTCACACAATAGGAATATGCTCGATGCACTTCTACTGGTTATGGAAGTGGTTGCCCTGCTCGCGGCGATGCGGGCGGTCGTCACGCCGTGCGCCATCCCCCTAGAACCTGTCAGAGTGAACCCCCTACTGGAGCGTACACCGCTCCGTTGGACTAGTGGATTTCTTTGAACGCGGCTAGACGCGCCCCTGCCGGGAGGGGTAGCAACCCGGAATTGTTTTGAATGACAGGTTACTGAACGAAGTAGGGCCGGGGCTGATCACCCCGGCCCTTTTGTTTTGTTTTGAGTCTTACTAGAGGCTCAATGACCACACAATAAGGATGGAGACGACAACCATGGGCGACAAGAAGACGGTTGCGGAGTCTGTCAAGGCGAAAGTGGGCGATGTCTACTACGCCCGCGCTCTTGAAATGCTCCTGAATGACTCCCGCGAGAGCGCGGAGCGGCTGCTGTGCCGAAGCGGTGTGGGCGTTCTGGACGCCAAGGCCGCACTCGACTATGAGGAAGAGGCGTTCCTTCTCTCTTGAGGGGGAAGAAGTTACCAGAATTTCGGGAGTGACGCCTTATCTTTCGGTTTGAATGTTATATTTTTATATAACTATGCTCCTCTCGGCTCCTCCATATCTTCAGGATGGCCTTCGCCATCCTAGTTTCGCGGTGTTTAACGTGGTTCCGCTGCTACCACGCGACCTTGTTGTCCTTACATTCCTATTGTGTCCTTAATGAGGGTTAAATAAGAAACCCCGCCACGTTGGCGGGGTCCCTTTAGTGGATGCTCTGGCAACTACCCCTATTACTGCCGCCCGCCTACCGCGTCATCTCTTGCCGGGATCGGCCCCGGCATCTTGAGGGATCGCGGGCATTACGAGCCTAGCGCAGTCTCGGGCAGGCATCCACCAACTAGCAAAGGTCAATCCTTATTTTCCTTGTCCTGCCACGCTTGGCGTTCTTTTCGGGCTTCCATCCCGGCGTCCACGAAACATCGAAGACCGTCGCGGTGCTTTCCGAGTTTCTATGGATGGCGAGCGCCTTCTTCGCGGCTTCCTGCGCCGACTCCGCGTCCAGATCGATCTCCCAACGGACTCTGTACATCATAGGTATCTCCTCTAATTATATTGTGTCATTATCGGATGCTAGATAAGATTTATTCGGCTCCCTCGTCCTCGTCGTCGGTATCGGCTTCCACTGTGGCGACCACGGCGACCGGCACGGCCTTCTTTTCCATCCTGCCCCGGATGTAATCCGCAGCCTTCTGAGCCTGTCCCGCCGCGCTGACCACCATCGTCGGGTCGTTGTTGAGGGCCTTGAGCCAATTCCCGATGTATGCGACCGTGTCCTTGTTGTCAACGGTCTCGGTGAAAGAACACTCGCCCGCGAGGAAGGCCGAAGTCATCTCGGCGACCAACTCCTCCTTGGCGTAATCCTCTTTTCCGCCGAAGAAAGCCGTGTGATCTTTCCGCGCCAGCCGCTTCGCGTGTCCGGTCGAATGACCGAACTCGTGGAAGAGCGTCCGGTAGTAGCCTTCACCCGTCTTGAAGTTTTCCGGGTGCGGCATGGAAACCTCGTCGGCGAAAGGCGCGTAGCAAGCCCGATCACCACCGTGCTTGACGGGTGGCTTGTCACCGAACTCGGCCACGACCTTTTCCGCGTCGGCGATGGGCGCGTGTTCCCGCTTCGCATCGACCGGGATGTGCTTCGGGTCGATGTTTTCGCACTGGTCGAGGTTGAAAACCGTGTAGTAACGCAGAAGCGGAATATTCTTCTCGACGCCGTTTCCATTGTCCTTCTTTAGCATCTTCCAGAAAACCACCATTGTCCCCTTCTCACCCTTCTTGACGTTCCCGCCGCACGCCTTCGCCTGATTGTACGTCATCCAGAAAGGCGACTTGTGTCCCTTGAAGTCGAGAAGGAACGGATTGATTCCGCGATATTCCTTCTTGCTGATCATGTTCCGGTGGCCGGTCACGTTCCACGGCTTACGCCACGGAACGACACCCGCCTTGAGCGCGTCAACGACCTTCTCGGTGATAATCTCGTAGACTTTGTTCATTTGCATCTCCTTGACTGATCCTATTGTGCGATTACTGGACGCCAAATAAGAAACAATGTTTATTATTTTTGTTGAACCGTTCAATAAAAAACAAAATTCGCCAACGTGTCCCCTGTCTTCGGCGTCCCCTTCGGGTTGCGCCAGTTTTGCGGTTGGTATCGCGGACGCTTGGCCGCGTCGTCTGGTTGTACTCCTATTGTGCGTCGGTCGAGCCTTCTCTAAGAATTCTTATTGAAGGCCGGGTAACCGCACAATAGGGTCATGGAAATCATCAACCGATATGGCGCGATCACTCCGGAAGCGGGAAGCGTCCTCGATGACGCGACCATGCGATTCATGAATCGCATGGCGACCCTGCTAGAGGACGCCTCCCCCGCCGACCTCCGCATCCTCGCGGAGATTTCGGTGTCGAGCATTCATGGGCACTTCGCGGAGATAATCTTGCGGAGAGCAATGATCATGCACAACGCAGAAAGAGGAATCTTACCGAAGGCCTGATAACTACACAATAGAAGTACCAATAAGGATGCAACCATGAGCCGCGCCGCTCTAGAGAAGAGGCTGGACGACGCTATGGAAGAGTACCAAGCGGCACCCTACCGATCCACCCGGTACTGGAATCTGATTGACGAGATATACGCCCTGCAACGAAAGGTGCAGGCTATGAGGGACGCGGCGATAGAGGCCGCGCAGACCGTGCGCGGGTAGACTTTTTAATGAAAGGGCTATCATGGGAGCCTTGATCGGTGTGGACGGCAAGGTGACGATCATCAAGCCGAAGGCCGGGAAGAAGTACGACCTTGCGGAGGCGCAGGGATACGTCGGCGGGTACGTCCAGCGCATCCGCGTCGGCGGAAAACTGGCTATGCTGGTGGACGAGGACGGCCTTCCCAAGGGCCTGCCCGTCAACGCCAAGGCTTCGGCCCTGTGTGGGCTAGTCATCGTCGGCCCCGCCATGGTTATCAAGTGGACGCAATTCTAGAGCGGGAGAATTCTTATTGAAGGCGCGATAACCACACAATACGTACAGGCAAGTTAAGGGGAAAACCGTGGCTCACACACCGGGACCGTGGCTTGAGAAGGGCGACGAGATTCGGGCGTCCGACGGGACGCCAATCTGTCAAGTGTTCGCGGTTGACGCTGACGATACCAAGCGTGGGCGTCCCGTGGCAGACGCAAACTCCCGCCTGATCGCCTCCTCGCCCAACCTGCTCGCGGCCCTTCGCATCGCGCTCCCTCACGTCGAGGGGGAGGATCGCGCTGTGATTCTGGACGCCATAAAAGGCGCGAGCCTGACGGCATTTTTGGCTACACCCAGCGAGGAATGGAAGAAGCAAAACGGACTAGCCTAACCCTCCAAGGCATCACGCCCAATACTCCCGCCCCAAACCCCCGCAACTCGCGGGGGTTTTCTTATTTAAAGTCTTCTAATCGCACAATATAGTCTCAGCGCTACCGGCGGGTGGTGCGAACTATCGGGGCGGGTGGGCTGCAGACTCCCCACTATCCAAGTCAACCCCATCCGCCGGGTAGCGCATTCTTATTTAAGGCCCGGTGAAAGCACAATAGGAGTACAAGTTAAGGAGCCCGGAGACAAGACCGTAGGACGGGGATAGCGGACCCCGCGCAAACCGCGAAACGGGCACCCCCGAGGGGCAGGCCGAAGATCGGGGACACGTTGGGAGTCCCTATATTTAAAAAATATCTAAAATGGATTCTTACAAAGTCTCCATTAGACGCACAATAACAGTATCAAACCATTAAAGGAGACGACGATGGCCTTCCCCTCCCGGTTCCCCGGTCACTGCTCCTGCGGGCTTCCCATCTCCATCGGGGAGATGATTTGCAAAGACGCCACCACGGGGAGATACGTCCACACCACATGCATCGGTGTGGCCCCCGTCGCCGTTAAAGTGTACCACGACAAGCGGCAGGCGTCCGACGACGTGGAGCGGTGGGCCGCGCTGGGCCTTCTGACGGTCGCCGGGATGGACCCCGACCGCGCCAGCGTCAACAACGGCGTGGGGTTCAGCAAGCACGACGGGGATTTCGGCCACGCCATGGCCGAGAGGATCGCCGCGAATCAGAACATGACCGACCGGCAGTGGGCTGCAATCGTAAAACTGGCAACGAAGTATCGCCGACAGATCGGGCCGAAGCCGGAATTGCAGGCGGTATAGTAAAAACTGAATCCCTTTAAAAGGAAATTGAACCATGAAGCGGTGCAAAACGTGCAGCGAGTATATCAGCCGAATAAATGCGGCGTGCGGTTCCCCTGATGGTAATAATATATCGGCGTAATAAATAGGTAGCATTAATTAAATCGGGGTATTTGTTTTATTAAATTCGTTGAACTAAGTAGGAGGAATTGCGAACCCACCCCGAGATATTGCAGATTACCTCTTACTTTTGGCATCCAGACCGCACAATATGTAATACAGGGGGCAGAAAAGCAGTCCCGAGGCCCAGTTTGTGAAAATTTGGTCTCAAAAACTGCATTTTTCCTCTGAATTTGATGTTTTTAGGCCCCAAAGTGAGGGTATGGGGAAAAGGAGCGGGGGACCGAAAAAACGCCATGGTTAGACGGGTCTTTTGTTAGACGTTTTGACAGATTCTGAACAGCAAATGGTTGATGGGTAATACTTTTTTGGAATAAATGACTGGGGTGACGATTAAAACTATTCCTTACGAAATTACCTATTTATTTGATTTTTAAGGTGCCTTGGCTAATATATATGTGGTGGGGGTAAAGATTAATATTTGGCCGCGTCTGAGGCTAACTGTGAGCCGCCTATGACGATTATAGGGAAGATTGACGGTTGGTACGAAGGACGGTGTAAGGACTGCGGATCAGCGGCTATGGCCACAGGCGGTAAAGTGATGGATTATCACTATTCCTGTTCCAACCCAAACTGTAAGAATTCTTCCGGGTGTGAACAGTACGACCTAGACGACATTCCGAACTGGATAGACGTCATGGAACGTCATTGCCGAATTAAATGCTAGCCGCCTTGACGGTTTATGAGGATATCTAGGATGCCCGAAAAGATTGGCTGGCATGAAGGACGGTGTAAATCCTGCGGCTTCGAGGTTAGAGCTGGGGATGTTGGTATAAACTCAGCTAAAGATTATCATATTTTTTGTACTAATCCGGCTTGTAAGCATGCTTACGGGTGTGGTCGTTACGAACTCCAAGACATTCCGGACTGGGTAGAGCGGGTTGATTGGTCTTGCCGGATTATATGCTAGCCGCCAAACCCGTTTTTGGAACTAAGTTCCTTCAAGAACGAGTTCAGAAAAAATAGTAAACATGAAAGACTCCGACTGTATAAACGATACATTTTTGTGTTCTCATTGCCGCAAATACACAGTAATGAGTACCTCCGTATTCATTACTGGGCCATTTAACCTGTATGGAACTTTGGCCGTTCGCTTTTGCTGCCGGGATTGTAAGGGGTTCGAGGGAAGTATTGTTGCTAATAAGTTCTTTGTTAGGATTCGATGTTGATTCCTTCCGGGAAACGTTCAATGAAAACCAAAATGAGGGACTACACAAAATTAATATGCTGGTTCTGTAGCGGACAGTTTACCGAGTATATCTGGATTCCGACAACGGGATATTTTAATAAGAATGGTATTACTGAATGGAAGTTATATTGTCCTTTGTGCGACAAGCATATTAGCTGGTCGTATGGCGTGAAAGTTAAGATTGACTGCTAACCGCCTATGAGGATTTATGTCTACTTCCAATGTAGTTGATACGAAAGACATCTACCGGTGCTGGCACTGCAAGAGAATAATTGACGTATACAGCATTCCTTGGGAATGGCGATACGCAGTTGTTTACGAAGACTGGAAAGGCGAAATTAAGCACAAGTTCAATAAAAGTTATATATGTACCTGCGGAAAAGCAGTCGGCTATGATCAGGCTCTCGTAACTAGGGTATATGTTTGCAAGATAGAATGCTAAAGGCATAGGTTAATACGAATGCTAACCTGCAAACCAATACCAGAATACAAAGAGTTCGTTCTTGAGCAGGGAGAAACATACTTGCATCCGCACTGTCCGTTTTGTTTTATAAGCTTTTACAGGACACGTCAATTTCTTTTCCCAGACTTACCCGGCTACTACAATTGCAACTGTGGAGAAACGTTTAGACACGAACAAATCAAGTGGACGAAAGTGGGCGTCTGTATTATCAGATGCTAATCAAAAGGAGTTCAAAGTCCATGACAACAGAAGAAGTGAAAGCCGCCAAAAGACAGTGGTACATTGACTGGGACAAAGAAAAGGAAAGGCACGAAAAAGCCATAAAAGAACTTGAGCAAAGATCAGCCGAAATAAAGAGAGCCTGCCCACACGAAGAGGCAAGTTCATACTCAGGCGTTCAATATGACTCGGCAGGATATTCCTGTGATACATGCGGTAAGGATCTTGGGTACAACCCGCCTCCTAAGCAGTGCAGGATTATATGCTGATTCGCTTCATAATATGAATAAACAAGTACTTCCAACTCAAGAGTGGCTAAGTGCGCCCATATGCAGTTGTTGTAATAAGCTGTCGCCTTTTGTAGTAATCGGATATAAAGACCGTTTTGGATTCTGGAATTTGTTTTGTCCGAATTGCAGCGCCCGTCTCGGATTGGCAAGCGCTCTGATCATTAGAATTAAATGCTAACCGGGGGTGAAGATTGAAGTGGCCTTTGTACATAAACTATCCGGTTGCTACCGGGGACAGCCTGAAGTCTTTCTCCCCGCAATGTCCTTACTGTAAGAAACCAAGAAAGACGCTCAGGGAGCTGAGTCGGTATGTGACTTTTCATTTTGGAAGCAGATTGATTATCCGATGTTTTTGCGTCTGTACGGGCTGTGGCTTTACCTCAAACGTCACCCGAGAGGTTCCGGTGGTGTGCATTAAATGCTAGCCGGGAAACAACGCTTTGCGGATCTTGCGGGCAAGCGCTTCTGGGAGAATAAAGGAGGCAAGCGTATGCAACCGCACTCCATTCTTAAGTATACCGCGCCAAGGTGCAAAAAATGCCATAAGATATTAGAAGGGCTACAGTATCTTATAGACGGTCGTCTTCAGGATTTTAAGAACAGCGAATTGTGTTGCGGACTCGTTCCGACTAAAGAAGAAGATATCGAATGGGTTATAGTATCATCCGCAACCTGTAAAATTACGTGCTAAAATGAGTCCATCAAAAGGCTACCGGGCTGTAAGAGGAAACTGGTATGCTATATGCCCGCATTGCGATGGTATTTGTACTATTCCCTCTTTAGACTCCCCTATCCGATACGAGTGTTGGCGCTGTCACAGACAACTCCCACCAGAAGAGATTGACTACAAAAGAAGAGATTTAAAATGTAGGATCATTTGCTAGGAGAAAACCGATGAACGACAGCATGCTCGAAGCGAAGCTTCTTGAGGCCAAGCGGATTAGCCGGGGATGTGTAAAGCAAGGAATAAAGCTGTTCCTTTTCATTCTCGGAATGCTGCTTTCCGTCGTGATGCTAGGCGTGTTCATAGGGACCGTCGAATGGGAAACCCCAATTTGTTTCTATCATCTTCTCATGATTGCCCCATTCCCTTTCATGTGCTGGGTTCAAGAAGTCCAAGGAAAGGAATGGGAGAAGTTTAAGAAGGATAACGGACTTGACCGGAGATAATTTCAAAATGAAGGACTTAGAAATTATCAGAGTTTGCGTTTTTTGCAAAATCCCTGATACGCTGACACCGTGGCTTAATGATTATCTTAGGTGCCAAAAGTGTGGAAGGGAATTCAGTCTTATTGAAACTGTATTTATATATAAACCAGAATGCAAGATAAGGTGCTAACCCCCTTGCAAGTTTTTATGAATTTCTCCAAACAGCATTTAATGAAAGTAACCGTAGACAACAAAAGGTTTAAAGCGGTATGCCCGGTTTGCAAAAAATACAACATTCTAGTTCAGTGGGATTCTCACAGGCATTTTTGTAAAAGCTGTCATTCTCTTGTTGATATAAATTGTGTTCAATGGTTAGAAAACCCGGTTCTTCCAATTCTATGCTAGCAGGATTTTTTCTTAGCTTCTTTTCAAATTTCACACAATAGAAACATGGAAGACCATTCGCATTCCGGGTACGCTAGTAGCGGGCATGGGCATCTGCTTCCTTGGTTGCTCCTTCTCGCCATGCTGTGCTCGTCTTGCCCGGAAATAGAAAAACTCCAGAAAGAGGTAAAAAAGCTCAAAGAAAGAACGGAGGTTCTCGAAAATGGAGCTACGCAAAAACTTGAAAAATGATTAACGAAAGTTACGGAAAGAAGACTTGGAAGGATGTCAACTTTGAGGACATTTTTCCGGAGCGAAAGAAAGACCGAATTATCGGGATGACGTTCCCTCGTACAAGCTCCAGTCTGGCCTTGGAGCCAGCCATTCTGACGGTCCTCCCCGAAGGCGAAAACGTCGAGTTCGACTATTATAACCGAGATTATAACGACAACGACGTGAGTCTCTACCTCTGCTCCGTCTATATTGCGGGGCTGGACGATTTTATCGCTTGGGCGCTCAAGCACGACAAGAACAGGATCGTAGTGGGCGGATATCACCCGACGTCCTTCCCGGAAGACTTTCTACAGTACGCCGGGAGGATCGTCCGAGGGCCGTGTGACGACATCTGGGCTACGCTCCAACAGCCCGGACAGGTCGTTCGCGGAGTCGTTTCCAGCAAGACAACGCCACGGCGCGACCTGTACGACATGTCCAATAACTACCAGATCATTCCTGATAAGAAGCCGGAAGATGTCGTCGTTTCGATCAACACCTCGGCGGGATGCAACATGAACCCGCCCTGTGATTTTTGCTGCACACCAATGATGTACGAGCATCTGTCTTCCCGCCCCATCGGAATCGTGGAACGGGAGGCACTGGAACTTAGTTCCTACCACCCGAAGTTCATGTTCATCCGCGATGAGAACTTTACGATGCAGCGGGACTGGCAGAACCGGCTTTACGTGATCCACCGGTTAAACCCAGAAACGAAACTCTACCTATTCGCTTCGGCCAACACACTCAAGAAAGACGTTATCGAAGTGATGGCTAAAAACAACGTCTTTATGGTCTGTCTTGGACTTGAGGACCCAACGAAGGAATATGCCAAGAACAAGGATCTGATAGAGGTTGTAAAAACACTGAAACAGAACAAGATCATGACATACCTTTCGTTCATCGTTGATCCTCTGAGGATCGTTGGCAAGGAAGAGGGAAAGGCGTTCTACAAGAAGTTGATGGATTGTTTCTACGAGATCGCCCCGGAGATGGTTTGCGGAAACTTCCTGATGCCGTTCCGGGGCACCAAGATCTGGGACAACTATTACCAGTATGTGTCACGGGAGAACTACAAGGACTACACGACCAAGGAACCGTTCCTCGTCAAGAACGAAGTCCTTCGGGAAAAGATGAAGTTCTTCCTGTTCTGGTATCAGTGGCTATATTATACGTCTGACTTTTACAACGAGAATGTCAGGAAATTCGCGACCCACGACACTCTGCACCTTCGCTTCTTGGAGCTTTACCAAGAGATGGTTCCAAAGTATTTGAGGCTTTGGGACACAAGACCATGAGAAACCAAAACAGGCTGGTTATCCTGAACGGTAGCTATCACCGGGATGGCCTTACGTCAAAGTGCCTTGAAGAGGTGGCTAAGCGAATTTGCCTTGACAATTTTATTGACCAAAGAGACGTTTCAAGGATATTCATTGACGATAACATCAGATCCTGTGTCGGATGTGGTCCCGGAAAGTGTATTGCCGGTTGTAATTTTAAAGACCAGTTTCAGAAAATTGATAACGAAGTATACAAGGCAAGATACGTGCTGATTGGTAGTCCTGTTTATCTAGACATGCCAACGGCAAAGTTAACAGCCCTGTTACATCGATTCAACTGTTACGCGGAGAACACGGGACGGGAGTACTTCAGGGACAAGCTTGTTTTCATACACGCAAACGGCTATTGCAGCGGAACAAAGTCCGTGATCAAGACGATCATGGGAGCGTGTGAGATGCTAGGGTTTTCCGTTGACGGGCGGGCCTCAACAGAATATGTTGAGCTGTGGAAAGACAAGAAGATTCGTGGAGGAAGAAGCCAGAGGGAATGCTGGCTAGGAACCTGATAAGATGTTAGCGCAAATCGTTAAAGTTACCCAAATAAGCGTAGACACAAAGGACGGGATCGCCTTGGGCACTTGCCCAAAGTGTAACATAGTGTGGACTTTTCATGGTTGTAGAAAGCGCA
>Ga0315290_10003166_pt1 | contig 11781 bp, 10 predicted proteins | sample YL17G12_0_MG_FD_203627 | JGI IMG/M metagenome (GOLD analysis project Ga0315290, IMG submission 203627) | Sediment microbial communities from Yellowstone Lake, YNP, Wyoming, USA - YL17G12_0 | ecosystem: Environmental > Aquatic > Freshwater > Lake > Sediment | place: USA: Wyoming | collected...
GTATAAATACAGTATCCTGGCGGAAGAAATACAGTACATACCCTATTTACCATACCCTAACCTGCAAGTAAAGTAGTTTAATAAATAAAGGAATCCCGGATTTTGGAAGCGGGAAAGGGAATCCATGAGACTATTCAAGACACTGATTGTCGAAGATAACGTCTCGTTTCGCCAAACGTTATTAGAAATCCTGGCTGCCCGTTTTCCCTTCATGTCCATTGAGGAGGCAGGGGACGAAGATGAAGCCTTTCAAAAGATCGACCTCTTTTCACCCGACCTCATCTTCATGGACATTAAATTACCGGGGGAAAATGGCCTCCAACTGACCCAAAAGATAAAAACGAAAAATTCAGAGGTGGTAATTATCGTTCTCACCAGCTATGACTTTCCCGAGTATCGTGAGGCCGCCTACCGATACGGCGCAAACCATTTCACGGTTAAAGGCTTATCCACAAATGAAGAGATCCTGGCGTTGGTCGAATCAATCTTAGAAGACTCTGGGTTTGCTGCGGATGGTTCAGCACAGGGGAATCCTTCTTGAAGAAGGGCCTTAATTTCTTTGCCACAGAGGTCACCGAGGCCACAGAGGGATTTACGTTCAAAAACCAACAGGAACAAAAATCCCCGTGTCTCGGCGTCCCCGCGTCTGTCTTCTCCCATCTCCCTATCTTCCCCTTTGAGGGTAAGGTCAACATTTCATGTCCACCATAGCTCCAGACCGGGCTGAAGAACCTCTCATATTAGCGATCGACATCGGTACCTCCTCGGTACGGGCAGTCCTCTTCGATAGGCTGGGTCGGGCTGTACAGGGGGTTGAGGCCCGTCAAGGTCATGAAATCCGGACCCGTCCCGATGGGGCATCGGAAGCGGACCCGGGTGCTCTGCTGGAGCTGGTCTTTCAGTGCCTGGACCAAATAGTCAGCCGGGCTGGCCATTTGGGCGGCAAGATCGGAGGAGTGGCCGCCTGCACGTTTGTCAATAACATCCTGGGAATTGATGAGGGCAACCGGGTGGTAATCCCGCTTACAAGCTACGCGGACACCCGTGCCGACGCGGAGGTGGTAGGGCTCAAGGCAGATTTTGATGAAACCATTGTCCATGACCGGACGGGCTGTCGTTTCCATCCCAGTTATCTGCCCGCCCGTTTCCGCTGGCTGGCCCAAACCCAGCCCGACCTCTTCCGTCGAGTGGCCCGATTCGTATCGATTGGCGAATACCTGGAGTTGAAACTCTTCGGCGAAGCAGCGGTGACTTATTCGGTGGCTTCGTGGAGCGGGCTTCTGAATCGCTCCAAACTGGAATGGGACAGAGAACTTATGGCGGGGCTCCCGGTGCGGGCCGAACAACTTTCCCCGCTGACCGATGCGCGTGTACCCCGGCGCGGCCTGCGCCCGAAGTTCGCCGCTCGCTGGCCGATGCTCCGCGACCTCCCCTGGTTCCCCGCAGTCGGAGATGGGGCGACCGCCAACATCGGCAGTGGCTGTGTCTCGCCGGCGCGGGTTGCTTTGACCGTGGGGACGACCAGCGCGCTGCGCGTCGTGCTGACGGATCCCCCGGATCATCTGCCTTCCGGCCTATGGTGCTACCGGGTGGATGGGCGACGCTCTTTGCTGGGGGGAGCGTTGAGCGAAGGGGGGAGCGTTTTCGCCTGGATGAGGGCCACTCTGCAACTGGAGAATGGGCCGGAAGTTGAGGACTCGGTTGCAGGCATGGAGCCTGATGGCCATGGGCTAACCGTCCTGCCTTTCCTGGCCGGAGAACGCGCCCCGGGATGGGCCGGGCACGCGCGGGCCACGATCCAGGGTCTCACGCTGGCCACCACTCCCCGGGACATCCTGCGGGCGGGGTTAGAAGCCGTGGCCTACCGGATCGCTCTGGTGTTCGACTTGTTGCGCCCGGTGCTGCCGGCCGACCCGCAAGTGATCGCCAGCGGTGGAGCGCTGCTCCGCTCACCCGCCTGGCTTGGGATTATCGCAGACGTATTGGGCCGGCCAGTCTCCGTCTCCCAGGTTCAGGAGGCGTCGGGGAGGGGATCCGCTCTCTTAGCCCTGGAAGCACTCGGCGCGCTGGCGGACATGGAAGATGCACCCGATTTCGTAAGCGTTGCCCGTTTTCCTGACGCCGACACGCACGCTCGGTACCGCCTGGCGATTGAACGGCAACAGGCTTTGTATGAGAAGTTGGTAAAGGCAAAAGAATAGAATGCCTTAAGTGCCTAGAGTGCCTAAGTTATTTAGTTTCCATCCGGAAACTCCCTCTCCCCTCGCGGGAGAGGGGCGGGGTGAGGGGGAATAGAAACGAAAAGCCTTGATATCCCACTCATTATCACCCCCACCCTGGCCCTCCCCCCTCCAGAGGGGGAGGGGAATTCCCGGGTTTCCGGATGGAAACTATTTAGTTCCACCGTGATCCGTCCTCTTGACACAATCAATTTAGGTCCTCCCTCTCCTGTTCGAGTCTAGGAACGTCTAGGAAGGGGAGGAAACCGTATCCACTTCCCATTACTTCTTAGTCTGATGAGAAAGTTTTCAGCATTATTCTTGGCAGAAGATCAGCAGGTAAATTACTGCCTTGGCTTGGAATCAGGATGATGGTATAAGAGTCGAAGATTTTGATCATCGAAATAAGGGGAAGACCATGGGCGAATTGGATAACCGGGTTACTCTGATCACTGGAGCAGGAAAAAAGAGTGGGATCGGTTTCGCGATTGCCAGGGCCTTTGCCGGGGAGGGCGCGCATATCATCCTGGCCGACCTCTGCCAGGACCTGGAAGGGTTTGATCCGTATTATCGTTTGAGCCGGTGGGAAGAATTGCAGCAACTGGCCCATGAAATCTCTACGGCCGGGGTCCAAAGCTTGGCCATCAAGGTCGATGTTACGGATGAAACTTCGGTGAAGGCGATGGGCCAAAGCGTGGAAGAGGGCTTCGGCCGCCTGGACATTCTGGTGAATAATGCCGGGGTCGCGCCCAGCCCTAACCTGATCCAAGCCATGGCTCCCCTGGCTTGGAAGAAGACTTTTGAGGTAAACGTGCACGGCACCTTCCTCGTTTCCCAGGCGCTCATCCCGCTCATGGTACGCTCTGGCCCCGGGGGGGCGATCCTCAACATGGCCTCCAAGGCGGGAAAGATCCCCCGCGCTTTCGTGGGAGCTTACTGCTCGGCTAAGGCAGCGGTCATCATGATGAGCCGGGTGATGGCGCTTGAGCTGGCCCCTCAGGGCATTCGGGTCAACGCCCTCTGTCCGGGACAGATCGAGACGGATATGGAGCGATGGAGCTGGGAGTTTGAAGCCAAAGCTCTGGGGAAAGAGGTTGAACAGGTGAAGGCCGAGAAGATCAAAGCTATTCCTCTAGGGCGCGTGGGCCGACCGGAAGATGTAGCTGAGGTGGCCCTCTTCCTGGCGTCGAGTCGTTCCGCCTTCATGACGGGGCAGGCCATCAACGTGACCGGGGGGCAGGCGGTTCAAATATAAAAAATGCCTAAAGTGCGCTAAAGTGCCTAAAATGCCTTAAATTGAGCCGACAAAAAAAATTTATAATTTCCTATACAATAAAAAAAGTTTCGAATTTAAAGTTTGATGAACTCGTAAAAAGTCCCTCCAATCGTCACCCCGGCGGAAGCCGGGGTCCAGAACGTCTTGAAATAACTGGATTCCGGCTTTCGCCGGAATGACGAATTCTATGGAATTACGACTTTTTACGAGTTCATCAAAGTTTCAAGTTTTAAAACCCGAAACTTGTAGCTCGACTGCAAAGGAATTTCCATTTTTATTTTTCCCCCTCACCCTTCCCCTCTCCCCCGTCTCCGGGGGAGAGGGGAAGGGTGAGGGGGCTTAACTCGAAACTGAAATTCTTTATGAAGGCCGTTTATTATTCCAAAGACCTGGGGCTGGTTTATGGCGATCTTCCGGATCCCGAGGCAGGACCCGGAGAAGTTTTGGTCCGGGTCCACTTCGTCGGGATTTGCGGATCAGACCTGCATCTCTACAAGAGCCGGAGACTTCCCGACGGAACGATCATGGGCCACGAGTGCAGTGGAACCATCGAGGGGCTAGGAGATGGCGTCTTGGACCGGAAGGTGGGCGACCGAGTGATTGTCCGCCCCATCGGGTGCGGGATCTGTATAGCCTGCGCCGGAGGAAATGAGCATCTTTGCCCGCATCGCCGGGCCATCGGGCTGGGGCAGGTTCCCGGCGGATACGCGGAAATCCTCTCGGTGCCCTGGAGGATGACGATCCCAGTGCCGGACTTGGTGCCGCTTGCTTACGCCGCGCTCGCGGATCCCCTGGCCACTGCCCTTCATGCCATTCGACAGGCACGGCCTCTCCAAGGAAAGTCTGTCCTCATCCTCGGTGCTGGCGCGATCGGGCTTTCTCTCCTCCTTCTGCTGAAGCGGGATGGAGTTGCGCCCATTCTCGTTTCCGAACCCAATCCGGCAAGAGGAGATGCGGCCCGGGAGTTGGGTGCGGATGGGGTCTTTCATCCAAAAGATCCCGGAGTGTTCGAGAAAATTCGTTCCGCGACCGGCGGCCCTGGACCCGCGGCCGTTTTTGAGTGCTCCGGAATCCCTGAGGCCTTTCACCAGGGGCTGAGCTCGGTTGCCAAAACCGGGGAGGTAATTCTGATCGGACTTGGCGCGGAGCCGTTTCATCTTCCTCCGCTCCTGGCCGTTTTGAAAGAAACGAGGATCTTGGGTTCTTTCGCTAACACGCAAGAGGAATGCCGGGAAGTCTTGGGAATGATAGCCCGGCAGGAAATCCCATTGGAGCGGCTCACCGGGGACCGAATTGCTCTGGCCGAGCTTCCCGGCGTATTTGCCGGGCTTCTTGCAGGCTCCCCAAGAACGAAGGTGATCGTAGAAATAAAAAGGTTTTCTTAGAAACGAAGATGTCCGCAAGTTGGCGCCAAATTTCAGAAATCCCCCCTGGCCCCCCTTTGACAAAGGGGGGTTGGGGGGATTTCCGGGGAATTCAGCCGCACCGCAACATGCCCTCTTAGTTACGGATCGGCCGGGTTGGAGTGCGCACGATTTCAAATAAAGGAGGTATATTCACATGGCGGTCATAAGCGGGGGGGAACTGCTGGCGAAATGCCTGAAGGAATATGGAGTCAAACGGATTTTCGCCATTCCCGACGGAACCTATAACATCATGTTCAAATGGATGAGGGACGAAGGGGCCAGAGCGGGAATGGCCTTTATCACACCCCGGCATGAAGCAGCCGGGGCTCATATGGCCGATGGCTGGTACCGGGTCACAGGCCAGCCCACAGTGGCGATGGCCGGAGCCGGGCCGGGGGTCGCCAATCTAATCTCCGGGGTCATCACGGCCCATGCGGAAGATATCCCCATGCTCGTGATCACCACTCACCGCCGCTCCGAAGTCATCGATCCACCCCGGGGGGCCATGCAGGTCTTCGATCAAGAAGGAATTTTCCGGCCGGTTACCAAGTTCAGCTCCACCATTCATCATTGGAAACGGATCCCGGAGATCCTAAGCCTGTCCCTCCGGACAGCCGTAAGCGGAATTCCTGGGCCGGTCCTTCTTAACATCCCTGAAGACATCATGAACGAGAGGCGGGAAGAGAGTGAGATTCCGGGGCCGCTGGCAGCGCCCCTTCCTCCTGCGTCCGGTGGAGACCCGGCGGCGGTGGAAGCGGCCGCCCAGCTTTTGGTGAAGGCCAGGACTCCTTTCATCCATGCCGGGACCGCCGTAGTGCGTTGCGGAGCCGAGGGGGAGCTGAAGGATTTGGCCGAGTACCTGGGAGTGCCTGTGACCATGACACCGGGCGGAAGAGGGGCCGTTCCCGAGGATCATCCGCAAGCCTTTCCCACTCTTTGTATCCCGGCTCGGGTTGCCCTGGCCCAATCTGACCTGGTTCTGGCGCTCGGAGTCCGGTTTGGGGAGCTGGATTTCTGGGGGAGAGCCCCCCTATGGGGTACCGCCGCGCAGGAAGTGATCCAGGTCCATATCGCGCCCGAGCGAATCGGCGCAAACCGGCCGGTCCGCCAGGCGGTCGTGGGAAACGTGAAGGTCGTTCTCCGCCAGCTTTTGGAGGCAGTGCGCTCGATTACCCCCAAACGGGCTCCCCAGGAACGGATCGCTCAAATGAAAGCCCTGGAAAAGGCCTGGTGGGGGGATCTGAATAAAAGATTTGCCCCAGATGGCCATCCAATGCTTACGGGTCGGCTGATCAAGGAGGTGCGGGAATACTTCCCCCGCGAGACGATCATGGTCCTGGACGGGGGTAATACCACTCTATGGGCTGTCCATTTCAACCCGATTTACGAACCGCGCACTTTTCTCTGGACTGCGGACTTCGGCCACCTGGGGACCGGCCTTCCTTATGCCATGGGGGCCAAGCTGGCTTTTCCCGATCGGCCGGTCTGCTTGATTTCGGGCGATTCGGCCTTTGGCTTTAACCTGCAGGAGTTGGAGACAGCCCGCCGCCATGCGATTAAAATCGTCGCCATCGTGAACGTGGACAGCGCCTGGGGTATGGAGCGCGCTTCCCAGAAGAGGATCTTCGGGGACGAAAGATATATGAACTGTGAGCACGTACCCATCCGCTATGACGAGCTGGCCAGAGTGATGGGTTGCCACGGGGAATTCGTATCCCATCCTCAGGAAATCCGGCCGGCGCTCGACCGCTGCCTGGCCTCCGGCCTGCCGGCGGTAATCCATGCTGAGGTCGATGCCCAGGCCAACATAAACCCGCCCGGTATGGAGCTCTGGGTGGGGAGCCATTCGGCACACTAACTAAAGTGACGCGGAGACGCGGGGACACGGAGACGCGGAGAAGGGGGATCGATGAGTGAACCGAAAGAAAAACCTGGATACATCAAGGGCGGATGGAGGGCTCATTATATTCTTTTTCTGCTCTCCCTGGCTTATGTGATGGATTACGCGGACCGAATGGTGATCGGTTCGCTCATTCCCTTCATCAAGAGGGATTGGGGCCTTTCGGACAGCCAGCTCGGGTCCTTCACGAGTGTGATCTACTTGACCATCGCCGTTTTCGTGCTCCCGGCATCCGTCCTCATCGACCGGTGGAGCCGGCGCAAAATGATCTCCATAATGGTGGGGCTCTGGAGCCTGGCCACCCTGGCCTGCGCCTATTCCCGGAACTTTGGACAACTTCTTTTTACCCGGGCTCTAATCGGTCTGGGAGAGGCTGGATATGCTCCGGGCGGCACAGCCATGATCGCCGCTATCTACCCGAAGGAAAGCCGGGCCAGGGTCATGGGGATCTGGAATGCCGCCATTCCTATCGGGGCGGCCGTGGGATTTCTGGCGGGCGGGATCATCGGGAAGCATTGGGGATGGGCGGCGGCCTTTGGCTTGGTCTCCATCCCGGGGTTTGTCCTGGCCGTCCTTTTTTGGTTCATTCGCGACTACCAGACCGTCAGACTCGACGACCCGCAAGGTATGTCCCAAGTCGCCCTGGGGGGGCACCGGGGATTTTTCCAGAAGGCCCTCGAGCTATTCCGTATCCGCAGCCTGTGGTTCACGTACCTGGGCTTTGCCATGAATACCTTTATTACTACAGCCGTGATGACCTGGCTTCCTTCCTACTTTCACCGCTACAAGGGGTTTCCCATGGACAAGGCCGGGGCCATGACTGCGGTAGTCGCTCTGGCCGTCTTGGTCGGGGCTCCGCTGGGGGGCTTTCTGGCCGACCACTGGATGAAAAGAAGGGCAAACGCCAGAATGACCTTGAGTGCCATCACCTCGGTCCTCTCGGGGGTCCTCCTTTTTCTCGCCTTCTTCCTGGGTCAGACTTCTTTCTTCCTCCCGCTGCTCATTCTCTTTGGAGTTGTGGCGGTCGGTTATGTAGCTCCCTCGGCGGCGGTGACTCAGGATGTAGTCCACCCCGGCCTGCGGGCGCTATCTTACGGACTCTGCGTCGTATTGCAGCATGTTCTCGGGGGGGCCTGGTCGCCCATGATCGTCGGGGCTCTCTCCGATTCCTTCGGACTCGCGGAAGCCATGCTCATCATTCCCGTCTTTGCTTTGCTGGCGGCGTTGTTCCTCTGGACGGGGAGCCGGACCTATGCTGCGGATGCGGCCCGGGCCAAGCAGGTTGAGTTGGAAGCCGAACGGGTTAAGAATGGCGGGATGGTCAACATCGCCGGGCAGAACGGGCGATGAATCCTTGTGCTTCAGCCCAGAGAGAGGGGTCTCTTACAGGAACGGATTTTGCCCGGGGGCCACTGGCGTATTGAGGGGCATCCCTTTCTACACGATTCGCCGGCGGCAGGGAAGCATTATTTTATGGCGACTCCCAGCTCGTTGGCGACTTTTGAATAAACTTCCTGGGCCTCCCGGTACCTCTTTTGAGCGTCTTCCATGGTACGAAATTCGGCCCACTGCTCCACTTTTCTCAGGCTGACCGCGATCTCCTTGCCATACCGCTCAAAAGCTTTCTTCTGGGCATCAAAGAAAAAATCCACGATCGGCTTGGGAGTCCCTTGCGGAAAGCAGAAGGAGTAAGGGCTATCCAGAATGATGGGATACCCGAATTCTTTAAACGTGGGCACGTCGGGCAGGCCTTCTAATCTTTTTTCTTCGGCCACGGCCAGGATCCGTACGGTTCCCGCCTCTAAGTGGCCGGAGGCTCCAGAAACCATGGCCGCCTCGGCATGCCCGCCTAAGATTGCCGTGAGAGCTTCTCCGGAGGATTTATAAGGAACGTTGACCAACTTAATTCCGGCGTACTTGTTCAGGAGTTCAAGAATGAAATCGACGGCCGTCAACCGGCCGAAGGTTGCGACCGTGAATTTACCCGTGCTTTTTTTAGCCTCTTCGACAAAATCCCTGAGCGTTTTCCACCGGGCATCGGTTTTCACGGCCAGCCACAGGGGGATTTTTGAGTACGTTCCCACAATCAGGAAGTCTTCCATCTTGTAATCCAGCTTCTTGACGATGGGAGATATGACGATCGGACTCACGCTGCCGACCAGTACGGTGTAGCCATCGGGCTTAACCTTGGCCACAAAGGCCGCCCCCAAGGAGCCCCCGCCGCCCGGCTTGTAAATGCTGATCATCGGCTGCCCCAAGAACTCAGCCATCCGTTCCGCCATGATCTTACTTCCCAGATCCGCTCCGGAAGCTGGCGCGTAGGGCACGATCATGTTGATCGGCTTGGTGGGATATTTCTCCATGGCCCAGGTCAAGGAAGAATTCATCAAAAACAGAGGAATGGCCAGCGATAGGCAACACAGACAGACCCGGGAACTGCTCCACCAATGCCTTGAAAGCCTTTGCCGCATGATCAATATCCTCCTTGTGCGTTCAAATGAGGCTGTGACCATAGGTCCCAAAAGGGATCGGCCTTTTTCTTGTTGCGTTTTCGGAGAGCCATCTGGACATAAGGATTATCCGTGGCTGAGATGCGGATGTCAAGCGGAAAAGGTTGCTTTGCCCACCCCTAAAAACAGCGGCTGGAAGTGGCTCAGCGAAAATATGTTGAGTACCCGGTCAAATCGGGTTTGCCAGGGTTGGGCGGATGTGATACGTTTGGGGCCGGATACATGATAACGGTGGAGCAACATTAAAAAAACGGCGCAAATCACCATTCTTGTTGAACGGTCCCGTTGAAGGATATGGCCACGAAAAAGACTTTCCTCATCAACGATATTTTTTGGATGACCCTGGCACTCTTTGCCTGCCTCGGGGGTCTCAAGCTCGGCTTTGGAACGTTTCATCAGCCTCAAGCCGGGTTTATGCCTTTTCTCGCCGGCCTTCTTTTGGGGCTGCTGGCCCTCGTGGACCTGATCTCCGGTCTCCTGACCCAATGGAAGAGAGAAAAAGGGGACAAAGAAATCTGGTCCGAAATCGGCTGGGGGAAAATTACCATAACTCTGGCCGTGCTTTTCATTTACACGGCTCTTTTCTCCCCCCTCGGGTTCATCATCGGGACGATCCTCCTTCTCCTTTTCCTCTTCCGGTTGATGGAGCCCAGGCGGTGGTGGATCGTCTTGATCGCTTCGCTCGTTACCACAGGACTCTTCTACATAGGGTTCAAGATCGGGTTAGATAGCCAGTTACCCCGGGGGCTGCTGGGATTTTAGGGACGGGTGAATAGGCCGGCAAGGAAGATGACCACAAATCGTTGGTAGGTGAGTGGATATTTTAAATTCGAAGCATGAAATCCGAAATAAATTCCCATGATCAAAATTTAAAATTCTAAACGAAGGCCAACTTTGCCCCCTTAAGGCCATGTAGGATTATCTATGGAACTGCTCAATTATCTCTTTCTGGGGTTCTCGGTGGTTTTTGAACCAATGAATCTCTTCTATTGTTTTACCGGGGTTCTTGTCGGCACGCTGGTGGGCGTCCTCCCGGGGCTCGGCCCGGTGGCCGCCATGTCGCTTCTTCTCCCGGCCACCTTCCACACCACGCCCGTGGCGTCCATCATCATGCTGGCCGGGATCTACTACGGGGCGATGTACGGCGGCTCCACAACTTCAATCCTGGTCAACATTCCCGGCGAAGCCGCCTCGGTCATGACCTGCCTGGACGGGTACCAGATGGCCCGCCAAGGGCGGGCGGGCCCAGCGCTGGGGATTTCGGCCTTTGGCTCTTTCATCGCCGGGACCATCGGCATCATCGGGATGATGCTGATCTCCCCGCCCCTGGTGAACTTTGCCCTTAAATTTGGACCGCCGGAATATTTTTCCTTGATGGTTTTAGGCCTGATGGTCCTGACGTTCCTCACATCGGCTTCGATGGTCCGGGCCCTGATGATGGCGACCTTTGGGCTGATCGTTGGCACGATCGGGTTGGACAACATATCGGGGCTGGCCCGGTTCACTTTTAACATTCCGGAGCTTTTGGACGGCGTGGGGCTGGTGCCGGTGGTCATGGGGCTGTTCGGCATTTCGGAAGTGCTGCTGAACATCGAGATGAAGACGACCCGGGAGGTCTTTACGACGAAAGTAAAAGGCCTTCTGCCCACGCTGGACGACTGGGCCCGGTCCATCTGGGCCATTCTCCGCGGCACGTTGCTCGGGTTCTTCCTGGGTATCCTGCCCGGCGGAGGAGCGGTCATCGCCTCTTTCGTTTCCTATGCCGTCGAGAAGCGGGTGGCCAAACATCCGGAGGAGTTTGGCAAAGGAGCCATCGAGGGGGTGGCGGCCCCCGAGGCCGCGAATAATGCGGCCGCGCAGGGGGCCTTCATTCCCCTGCTGACCCTGGGAATTCCCTCCAACGTGGTCATGGCCTTGCTGCTGGGTGCCTTGATCGTCCACGGCGTAACACCCGGACCCCTCCTCCTCTCCCAGCATCCGCAGCTCTTCTGGGGAGTGGTGGCCAGCATGTATGTGGGTAACATCATGCTCCTGGCCCTGAACCTGCCCCTGATCGGAATGTGGGTGCAACTTCTAAGAGTTCCTTACGCCATCCTTTTCCCGATTATCATCCTTTTCTGCTTGATCGGCTCTTACTCCATCAATAACAGCACTACCGATGTAGCCATCATGCTCGTCTTTGGAGTGATGGGCTACTTGATGAAGAAGATCTCCTTGGAGGCGGCTCCCATGGTCCTGGCCTTCGTCCTCGGCCCCATGATGGAAACGGCCCTCCGCCAGTCATTGATCAAATCCAGGGGAAGTTTCTCCATTTTCTTCACCCGCCCGATCTCGGCCACATGCCTGATCATTGCCATCGCCCTCATGGTGATCCCCTTGCTTCCCTGGTTCCGCCGGCGCCGGCCCGGCGCGGCCCTGGAGCAGGAGGAAACAACTTGATAAGATCGGATGAACGGGTTTACAATTTCAC
>Ga0315290_10003168_pt1 | contig 11771 bp, 11 predicted proteins | sample YL17G12_0_MG_FD_203627 | JGI IMG/M metagenome (GOLD analysis project Ga0315290, IMG submission 203627) | Sediment microbial communities from Yellowstone Lake, YNP, Wyoming, USA - YL17G12_0 | ecosystem: Environmental > Aquatic > Freshwater > Lake > Sediment | place: USA: Wyoming | collected...
AGAGATATTAATGGTTTCTTCAAGGGAATTAACCTTTACATTAACCTCAACAGCCTGGGAATTAAAGTTCTTGATAACAGCGCTTGTCTTATCATTATCAATTATAAGGTCAACAATCCCCACGTTATTCACAGGCTCGAAAACCCTTATGAAATCAACCTTTATGCCCTGGGCTTCCAGGGTCTTCTTAGCAGTATCCAGGCCAGTGTCTGTTTCTGTGTCAATGAAATCACTGATCACAACAACCCTGGAGTTATCTTTTGCATAGCCACCAGCAGTGCTTATAGCCTCATAAAGATTAGTCGGAGTGTCTGTTGGCTCAAGCCTGCCAAGATACTCCCTTACCTTTCCAGGGCTCTCATCAACAAGAGCAACTTCAGGAGTTTTCTTAGCAATGATTAACGTGTTAACTGTGCCAAGATTCTTCTCAGCTGCCTCAACAGCATCCTCAAACCTGGTCTCACCATCATAACCAGCTTTCATGCTGGCGCTGACATCAACCACAAGCACAGTATTCTTGAACATGGACTCTTTTGTAACATCAATGTAAGGCTTGGCAACAGATGCAAGTATGAGCAGCAATGCAAAGAACTGGAACAAGAACAACAGGTCGTGGATTAATCTCCTGAAAAAAGTCATCTTCTTATCCCTGCCAAGGTCCTTGAAAAGAAACATCAGGGTAGGAATAACTTTTTGCTTAGGCTTAGGCCTGATAAGATAGAGCAGGATAAAAGGAATCATCAATAAAAGAGCATAGAGCCAAATAGGCTCAAGAAAAAAATTGCTTGCAGTAGATATCCAGTCAGCCACTTAGCTCCCTCACCTTACTTATGCTACTATATCTATTAAAATCTTAATCCTACGATAAACAAAACTTATGTTATAAGGCTTTTAAATGTTTTGCTATATGTTTAAGCCTAAAGAAAACAAAAGATAACCTATGCATGCAGTGCCAGCTCTGCAGCCCCAATAACCCCAGAATCATCTCCGAGAGCATTCTTTTTTATCTGGCAAACCTTTCTCAAGGCAGGATGGGCATACACATTAACAATCTTCTTAACATCATGATAAAAAGGCAGATTGCTCACTCCTCCCCCAACCACAATAACATCTGGGTTAAAAGTGTTGATGAGATTTGAAAAGAATAATCCTGTGAAAAATATAAACGCATCATACACTTTTTTTGCAGTTTCATCTCCTTTGTTAAGGATTACTGCAGGGCTATGAGCTTTTTTGCCGCTAAGCTCTTCATACTTCTTGATAAGATTAGGCCCTGATATTAATTCCTCAACTTCCTTTACTGTCCCGCCAACAAGAAGCTTGGTATGGCCGCACTCACCAGCGCCGCCAATAGCTCCCCTATAAACATGGCCATTAAATATTATGCCAGTGCCGACACCAGTGCCAATAATCACCCCGATAACATTCTGGCTGCCTTTTGCAGCTCCTTTTTTTTGCTCTGCAAGAGCAAAGCAGTTAGCATCATTCTCAACATAAACATTAAGCCTGGTTTTTTTCTCTAATTCTTCCTTAAGGTTGAACCCCTCGAGCTGCTTAATATTAGGCATGCAAGCCATTTCCCCACTAGGCAGGACAAAGCCGGGAGTAGCAATGCCAATGGCATCCACGTGTTCTGTTCTCAGGTAAGTGATTATCTCGAGAATATTATCAACAATCTCTTTTCTTGATTTATTGGGCTCAGTTGGCTTTTCAGTGCTATTAACAATCTTGCCCTGCTCATCCATGAGAATGCCTTTTATCTTGCTACCGCCAAGGTCAATACCTATTACAAGACGCATGTTATCCCCGCACTTATATTCAAATCTTCTTCTCTGACTTAAAGATAATGATTTTTTCCTCAACAATTTTGGAAACAGCATCAACAACATCATTTAGGTAATGGTAAGGCACGTAATCTGTTCTTTTGTGCAAAGCCTTGAGCAAGCCATGAGCATAGGCAACCCTGGTCTCAGTGTTAATGTTAATCTTATTAATCCCCAAGCCTATGGCTTTTCTGAAATCATGGGAGCTAATGCCAGAGCCTCCGTGCAGTACAAGGAAAGCGCCTGTTTTCTGCTTTACCTTCTTAAGCCTGTCAAAATCAAGCTTTTTCTGCTCCTTCCATAAGCCATGGGCATTGCCAATGCTAATGGCCAGGGAATCAACTCCTGTTAGCTTAACAAAGCCCTCTGCCTGCACAGGATTTGTAAAAACATCCTCAGTAAGCACATCCTTCAAGCTCTCCCTATGAATTGTTGAGCCACCCTTAATCCCTCCAAGCTCTCCTTCAATAAACACATTGTGCATATGAGCATATTCAACAGCTTTTCTCGTCTGCCTTATGTTCTCATTAAAATCAAGCTCAGAGCCGTCAAAATGAACAGAAGGATAGCCTGCATCAACAACCTTTTTTACCTCATCAAAAGATTTTGTATGGTCAGCATGAAGGACAACATAAGGATATTTCTTCCTGATGGCACGGAAAACACCAACACTCTCGTTGCAGCCAAAGAAATTCCTCTCACCCTCGCTCATAGAAACAATGATAGGAGATTTCATCTTAATAGCAGCACTGGTAATCCCTTTAAGGATCTCATTTGTCGAGAAATTAAAAGCGCCAATGGCAAAACCTTTCTTATCTGCTTTCTTGTAAAGATTGATAATATCGCTTCTCACAGCCAACCTCTTTTTTTAAGAGTGTACTTATTCATTGATTTAAATGTTTTGCTTAAAGCAGCTTAGAGAAAGCTTTAAATAATAAATAGGTGGTATTAGAGTAGAATATTATTTATTTTAATTTTGGTGGTGGTAAATATGTCTTTATTCGAACAAAATTTATACAGGCGATTAGAGGAAAAATTATTAGAATTATCAAAACTAGAAATAGAAAGGATTGAAAGTCACGAAAAAATCATCAAGATATATCCTGGAAATAGCGAAGCTACTGCCCCTAACAGGAGATTAAGAGACGCCGCTGTAACTGCTGAGAACCATATTAGAAGATGTTTAAGCATGATGGAATTCATTGTTAATGCAACAAGAAACCGGGTTCCTCCTAACCATGAAGAAGAATTACGTAAAGTCCTCAAAGAGATAATAACTGCTCTGAATGGAAGGGGCGATATGGGTAAGGCTGAGGGGGCGCTCGCGAGGATTTATTACGAATTGAAGTCCCAACATGCTCATGCATAATTTGTAGTAACCTTTATAATAAAGCTAGAATTACTTTTCTTCCATGAGATTCGCCCATCTTGCAGATGTTCACATAGGAGCTTGGAGAGATCCTGCCTTGAAGAACCTTAACCTGGAAGCTTTCAGGAGAGCAATCCATATAATCCTGGAAAAGCAACTTGATTTTGTTCTAATCGCAGGAGACTTGTTCAACACAGCCCTGCCTTCTCTTGAGCACCTGAAGCAGACAGTAGGGCTCTTGAAAAGATTAAGAAAGCAGAACATTCCTGTTTATGTAGTGCCAGGAAGCCATGACTACAGCCCCGGTGGCAGGACCATAATTGATGTTCTTGAAGAAGCAGAGCTCCTGGTCAATGTTATGGTCGGGGAAGTGATTGGCAACAAGCTCAGATTAAAATTCACTCTCGACAATAAGACAGGAGCAAAAATAACAGGAATCAGGGGAAAGAGAGGCAGCCTTGAGAAAAAAGATTTTGAAATGCTCGATGTCAAGCCACTTGAACAGGAGCAAGGATTCAAGATTTTCATGTTCCACACAGCACTTGATGAATTAAAGCCAGAAGAGCTTGAGAACATGGAATCAATGCCGGCAACAGAAATGCCGAGCAAGTTTGATTATTATGCAGGAGGGCACGTGCATATTGTAGACCAGAAAAGCATAGCTGGCTATAAGAACCTGGTCTATCCAGGCCCTGTTTTTCCTGCAAACTTTGCAGAACTGTGGAAGCTGGGAAAAGGAGGATTCTATATCTATAGTGATGGGGAGCTTGAGTTTATCCCTCTCAACATAATGAACACTCACAAGATAGAAATAGACGCAGAAGGAAAGACTCCTGAGGAAATCAATAATGAGATTGAAGCAAAAATCCAGAACAAGGAGTTTAACCACACTATTGTGCTCTTAAAAGTAGGAGGCAAATTAAAGAGCGGCAAGCCCAGTGATATTGACTTCAAGAACTTCTTCAGAGAGCTATACAATAAATCAGCATATTTTGTGATGAGAAATACTTCTCAATTATCCTCGCAAGAGTTTGAAGAGATAAGCGTAAGCTCAGGAACAGCAGAGCAGATAGAAGAAGATCTTATCAAGAAGCACGCAGCCAAGACACAGGTTTTCAGCGGAAAAGAAGAAGAGATGATAAAGAATCTTATCAAGCTGATGAGCGAGGAGCAAAAAGAAGGAGAAAAGAAATACGAGTACGAAGCAAGGATGAAGAAAGAAGCAGATGAGGCTCTAGGGTTTTAATCTCTTATTGTTCCTTCTATAAATGCTTGGAGTCTTATCATCAATTTCAACTATTTCTGCAAGGCACCGATCCAGGCTAAATTTCTCTGAATTCTTAAGAGGCTTTAAATCAAAATCAGAAATGTTTTTTACAATAGAGGTAATTATTTCTTCTCTTTTTTTTCTCCTGGTCTTCCTTCTGCCTTCATTGCCAATGCTATCATTTTTAGTATCACTAATAATCATAACGCCCGCACTTCTAATCCCTATTTCCTCGGACCATGAAAGGAAAGCAGCAAATTCCATCTCTAAACTTACTGGTTTTATCCTTTCATAATCCTTATTCCTATGCTTTGGCTGCAGTGTAACAGCCGGCACGCTTATGTTGCTCCCTCCGAAAAATTTGACTTTTTCTTTCATAAGAACTTGCTTAAGCTTATCATTCAGTTCCTTGTCAGGAAAGCTTGAATCCTTATCCATCTTCAAGGCGTGATAAATCCCGTCAAAATGATATGATCTATCAGGCACTACAAAGTCACCAACTTTATTCATAAAACCATATGCAAACCCAACAAAAATAAGGTTCCTGCATCCGCCGTCATGAAGCACACTAATGCAATCAACGGCTGCAGGAGCGCCTAGAACATTAAAGACTATTGGATGAATATTCTTGCCTTTTCTTACAACACAGGCATGGTAAACCTGGTCTTTTCTTTCGAGCACTTTATCAAATAGTTTCAGAATGCTCTCTTCATACTCAGGACTGATTGTGCCTGCAACAATAATGCCTGTCCTGCCTACATAGTCTCTTCCAAAAATACCTTTTGACCAACTTCCCATGCGAATTTCACCTATTCTTTTTCACTTTTAAATTTTCTCAAAGCATCATTAAAAGCCTCAATCATCTCATCATCAACATCAATCAGAAGAATTTTTTCAAGATTCTGGAATTTAGCTTGCTTAATAGCTTTAATAATAATCCTGGCAGCTTCTTTCTTGTCCAAGCCTCCAACTCCCGTTCCCATGCCAGGAATTGCGATGCTCTTAAAGCCTTCCTGGTCAGCAAGCTCAAGAGCAGCTATTGCTGCACAAAAGACCTTGTGGGCATCTGTTTTTTCAGCAGGATTATGCATTGTAGGAGCATGAATTATCTTGTGGCATATGAGGTCACCTGCTGTTGTAATGATTGCTTCTCCGACCTGCACAGGAGCCTGAGCAATAGCCTCGTCCTCAATAATCTGCCCTCCAACTTTCTTAATCACGCCAGCCACTCCTCCACCCATGTAGCCAAAGCTGTTAGCAGGATTAACAACAGCCCCAACCTGGCAGGTAGTGATGCTTCCTTTTCTTACTTCGATTCTTGGGATGATGGTTTCTTTCATGCATGCTCAGAAAATGCCGGTGATTAAAAAATGTTTGCCTAAACCATGAAAAAACATAAAACTTATAAAAAACAATCAATACATATTTTAAAATAAGGGTTAAAAAGGGGTGTTTTTTTATTGGAAGAAGAAGATGTACTTATTCCGCCGGTTCCTTCTAAGTATACGCCGAACAAATTAGAAGAGGAGCCTGAGGCTGAGCAAGAACTGCCTGTTTTTGAAGAGCATGAGATCAGCCAGAGAGCAGAAACTAGTGCAGAAGCCAGTGTAGAAACCAGCACTGAAACAAAGGTTAAGAGCAAGAAAACAACAACTGAGTACGAGCAACTGCCTTTTGATGTTGTTCACAGGTTCATCAGGGGAATGTGTTTTTTTTCATTAATCATGTGGGTTGCCATCATAGTTTTTCTAAGCATAATAACCCAATCAACCCTGACTAATACCCTGGTCGGCTTATCGCCCGTTCTCTTGACAATAATAGTAACCTATATTCTCGTTGACAAATATCATCTGGAGTCAGGGTTTCTCATGATATTTCCGGTCATATTCACAGGAATATTATTCATGCTGGGAATGGCTCATCTTCTTGAAAGCATCAACTACAGGATTCTCAGCAGCGTCAACATAATCTTCGGATTATTGTTTGAGGCAATAATCACTCTTAACTACAGCTTCATGGCAAGGAAGAGGCGTGTAAAAAAACAGGAAGTTAAAGAGGAAGAAATTCGGGAAGAGAAGCAAGAAGAATTGCAGCAAGAGGAGAAGATTGAAGTACAAGAAATAAAGGAAGAGAAAAAAGCAATCATAAAGCTTGATGATGAGGAAAGCCTGAAAACTTTTGTGAGCAGCATAGAAGACAAGGCAAAGGCGATTAATGCAGTCATAGGCAGGGTTTATAGTGTCAAGCACGGAGGAACAGAGGATCTCAGGAAAAAGGTAAAGATTGACTCTGAGCATTATAATGAAATCAACGAGCTGCAGAATGAAGAGTTGGATAAGAGGAAAGAGACAGCAATCCTGTTATTGAAAAAAATAAGAGACAGGCTTGGCCTATTGCAAAAGCCAGAGAATGAAGTGTTTGAGCGCAGTGAAGTCAGAGACCTGGAAACCCTTGAGCGAGATGATAAAGGCAAGGATGATATAATTGATGTCCTTATGAGAAATGACAAAGACCCGGTGGCAGTCTACTATCAGGGAGCAATTGATTTCTGCGAAGAGGCGTTAAAAGAGCTAGAAGCAGCAAATTAAGAGAGATAAATAAAAAATAATTTCTAGAATATTTCTAAGGCTTCCATCTCATCATTGTTCTTGGGAAAGCAATAGCGTCCTTGATATTGTCAAGATGGCATATCCATGCAATCACTCTTTCCAAGCCCACACCATAGCCTGAGTGAGGAACTCCTCCATACTTCCTGAGATCAAAATACCATTCATAATTAGAAGGGTCTTCTCCATCCCTTTTCAAGTCTGCTTTCATCTGCTCAACATCCATGCTTCTCTGGCTTCCGCCAATAATCTCACCATAGCCTTCAGGAGCTATCATGTCAAAGCACAATGCCTCGTCAGGATGCTCAGGGTCTCTGGGCTTGTAAAAAGCCATTATCTCCTTGGGATAATGGGTTATCACAACGGGAGTTTCAAAGTGCTTCATGAGATTGTCTTCCTCAATAGTCCTGAGGTCTTTGCCAAAAAGCACATCCATCTGCTCCTTTTCCTTCAATATCTTCAAGGCCTCCCTGTACTTAATTGTAGGCCAAGGCTTCTCAGCAGCCTTTTTGAGCTTCTCCACATCCTGGCCTAAAAACTTCAAGTCATCCTCATGGTTCTCAAGCACTTTCTTTAAGCAATGCCTGATTTCTTCCTTGGCAAACTCACTAACTTCTTTCAAGTCCATCCATGCAGCTTCCATCTCAACCATCCAGAACTCTGATAAATGCCTTGATGTTTTGGATTTCTCAGCCCTGAAAGTAGGCGCAGTGTCATAAATCTTTTCCAGGCTTTGCACAGCTGCTTCTGAGTACAACTGCCAGGATTGGGTAAGATAAGTCTTAGCATTGTAGTATTTGACCTCAAATAAAGTGCTTCCGCCTTCGCACTGGCTAGGCTGAAGAATAGGAGGGTCAAATCTTATGAATCCTCTTTTCTGGAAGAACTCTTCCCTGGCAAACTCATAAGTGCTCCTGATCCTCAGGATGGTGCTCATCTTCCTGCTCCTAAGAAATAAGTGCCTGTTATCATCAAGGAATTCCCTGTTCTGGTCAGCTGCCAATGGATAATTATCACTCCAGCCAATCACGGTGAACTCGTCAACATCAATCTCATAGCCGCTGGGAGCTCTCTTATCAGCTTTTATAGTTCCCGTTATCTCTATTGAGCATTCTATCTGGAGCTTGTCAGCTTCCTTGAACTTATCCTCAGAGAAATTTTCCTTCTTGATGACGCACTGGATAATCTCAGAAGCGTCCCTGAGCACAACAAACTTCAGCTTGTTGCTTCCTCGCTCCCTATAAACCCAGCCTCTCACACTAACTTTTCCAGAGCCTTTCTTCATAGCTTCCTTGATTGATAAATATTTCATGAATATCACCCTTCCTGACTTATCTAATTGAGAAGATTTTATAAAATTAGTTATTTCTAGCTTTGACCAGCACTTTATTTTTTATTTGCTTTCCAGAGTATTGCTTGCATAGGAACCTGTCAAGCTCAATTAGTTTCTGCATTACAGGATTATCCTTATTTATCTTGTAAAGCTCTGAATTACCGAGTTTTCTTGTTTTCACAACAAAATTATTCTTCACAAATCTCGGCCAGATTTTTTGAAAAGTCTGAAAATGGACTCCTGAGTTCTTGGCTATCTCTGTTATTGGGTAATCGAACATGTCTGACTCTATCAAAAAATCCATTATTCTTATCGCGGGGTAATCCCCAAAGGTTTTTACGAATATGCTGTCTTCACTTATCATAATGCCCTGATGAGATGAACTAGTATTTATATTTTATGTTATTGCTGATTACATTATTTGTAATTATTGAATTTTTTCCGAGTAAAGGAAAGAATCTCCGAAAAATAAGATTAGCAATTTATTAAGCAGCTCTTTTAACAAGAATAAAATGCTTGAGCTAAGAAAATACATCATTAAAAAGCTTTACAGAAGAGCCTGCTGGCATGAAAAGCATACTGCCTTTGAGAATGCTTATTCAGGAGTTCCAAGCCATTTAAGAGGAAAAGCTAAAAAACAAGCGAAAGAACTAATCCAAGAAGGAATTCTACTGGAAAAATCAACTTGCTATGGATTACAAGTGAGCCTTAATCCTCAGAAAAGAGAAGAAATAATGCAATATTTAGAATGAGAACTCCTCAATCCTCGGCTTGAGCAGCGCAAGATAATCATTTGTCTTAAGCTTCAATGACTTTGTCCTTTCTCCTGCATTGAAGGCCATGAACTCATTCATTGGAATTGTTTTGTCAACAATCAAATCCAAGCCAAAGATATTTGCAAAAGGAGGCACTCCGCCCGGAACACAGCCAGTAAGCTGAATGACTTCTTCTGGCGTCGCAAACCTAAGGCTCTTGACTCCAAGAATTTCCTTTACTCTGCGCGAATCAATCTTCTTAGCAGCGCTCAGAACAAACATAATGAACCTATCATCTGCTTTTAGAATCATGGCCTTGGCGCCAATCTTAATATCCTCGCCTCGAGCCTTGGCAGCTTCTTCGCTAGTCCTTACTTCCTCGTGTTCTTTGTACTCGTAAGAAATATTATTCTCGTCAAGAAAAGACTTGAGTTTAGAGAACGCACTCATTTTTATTTTATAATTACTATCGTATTATTATCCTTTTATCTATTCTATCTCTATTTTATTTTCAATCCGAGCTCATCAAGCTGCCACTCTGTCACTTCTGACGGCGCGTCCATCACAGGGTCCCTGGCTGATTTGTCCTTGGGGAAAGCAATTACTTCTCTTATGGATTCTTCTCCCAGGATTACCATGAGTATCCTGTCAATTCCAGGAGCTATTCCTCCGTGAGGAGGCACTCCATACCTAAAGGCTTCCAGCATGTGAGCAAACTCTTTTTTCTGCTTGTCTGTGAATCCTATCAGGTCAAATATTTTTGCCTGGGTCTTTGCATCATGGATTCTTACGCTTCCTCCGCCCACTTCAAAGCCATTAAGGACCAGGTCGTGCTGCAAAGATTTTACTTTGCCGGGATTAGTGTCAAGCAAGGCAATATCTTCTTCTTTTGGCGCTGTGAACATGTGATGTGATGGCGCCCATACTTTTCCTGCTCCGTAAAAATAGTCTTCTTCTGTCTGCTTGGTGAACAATGGGAAGTCAATTATCCAGCAGAAAGCAAGATCGTTCTTGTCATTTTTATCCTTCCTGATGTCAGGGCTGTCAACTCCATATTTCTTCATTGCCTCATCATAGCTTATTCTCGGGAACGGAATCTGGGCTATTTTTTTCTCCGGGAAAACTTCTTTTATCATATTTATCATTAAGTCTTCTGTCAGGTTCAGGATGTCTTCCTGCTCTACAAAGCTCATCTCAAGGTCTAATTGGTAGAACTCTCCAGGAGCCCTGTGAGCCCTTGCAGCCTCGTCCCTAAAGCAAGGAGCTATCTGGAAATACTTGTCCATGCCTGCGACCATTAATAATTGCTTGTACTGCTGGGGTGATTGCGGCAGTGCATAGAATTTTCCTCTGTGCACTCTCGAAGGCACCAGGTAGTCTCTGGCTCCTTCTGGTGTTGATTTTGTAAGGATGGGAGTTGTTATTTCCAAGAAACTTTTCTTGTCAAGATATTCTCTTATGAACTGGACAGCCTTGTGCCTTATGATGAGGTTATTGGTCATCTTTGGCCTTCTCAAGTCTAAATACCTGTACTTCAGGCGCACATCCTCTGTTGATTCGACATTGTCGCCTAGCTCAAGAGGCAAAGGGTCTGCTCTGCTAAGAACATTTATCTCATTAGCTGATAATTCTATCTCTCCTGTTGCCTGCTCTTTCTTTATTTGGTTCTCAGGCCTTTTCTTTACTTCTCCCTTTACTTGGAGAACACTCTCTCTTCTGATCTCACCAATATCCTTAGTTATGGCCGGATTAACAAATACCTGAGTGATGCCGTATCTGTCTCTGAGGAGAATAAAACTCAGCTTTCCCTGTATCCTGTGAGTTTCAACCCAGCCGCACAAGCTGACTTTTTCTCCTGCATCTTTTCCTCTTAGTTCTCCGCAAGTATGAGTCCTTAACATAATTTTCCCTCCGTGAAAATCATGAACTGCCCAACCTTGAGTTGTGCAGTAACATATTTATCACCTATGTTTACATCAATATCTTTACTTCGCAGCCAGCATTATTCTTGAAAGTCTCTGCATCACTGCCAGTGCCTATTATTGTCCCGTAATGCATCGGAATAGCTATCTTGCACCTCTTGAAAGTCTTGGTTGCCTGTGCAGCTTCCTTTGCATTCATGGTGTAATTCCCTCCTACAGGAAGGAAAGCAATATCAACATCAATATCTTTCATCTCAGGGATTAAATCCGTGTCACCTGAGTGATAAACCCTTATTCCGTCAATCTCAACAATAAAGCCCACCCACTCATTCTCTTTTGGGTGAAAAGGCTTGTTCAAGTTATAGGCAGGCACTGCAGTAATCTTTATTCCATCTGCATTAATGCTTTTGCCAGGCTCAATCAGGGCAATTCCTTTTATCTTCAGGTTGCTCAGCTTGCTCTGGCAGTCAGCAACAGTTATTATGATTGTGTTTTCTGTGGCTATCTTTGCCACGTCCTTTGGGCTGCAGTGGTCATAGTGCTGATGAGTTATCAAAACAATATCTGCTTTTTCAAGCCCAGGCCCTGAAAGCTCAAAAGGGTCAATGTAAATTATCTTTTTATCCCTGATCTTCACAGAGGCGTGGCTCAGCAATTCAATATCCAATCCTAAAATCTTCATGATACCACCCTTCT
>Ga0315290_10003170_pt1 | contig 11770 bp, 7 predicted proteins | sample YL17G12_0_MG_FD_203627 | JGI IMG/M metagenome (GOLD analysis project Ga0315290, IMG submission 203627) | Sediment microbial communities from Yellowstone Lake, YNP, Wyoming, USA - YL17G12_0 | ecosystem: Environmental > Aquatic > Freshwater > Lake > Sediment | place: USA: Wyoming | collected...
CGGCGTCCAGGTCTGGCCGCCGTCTGTGGAAACCTCGAGGAAGATGTCGAAGAAGCTGCTGACCATGTACCCGCCGCCGGTCAGGTGGGTCACGCGGTGCTGGCCGCTGGAGGCGCGGGTCGGGCTCTCGCGGATCTGTATGCCCGCCGGCAGGTCGGCGCCGGACAGGTTCAGCGACAGGATCTCCGTCTCGTATGTCTCCACCGGATCGCCGGACTCCGTGACGTTCCGGACATTCACGTCCGTGAAGATGTCGAAGAACGAGTCCGCATAGGTTGTTCCGCCGACGGTCACCTCGGTGAAGATGTCGAAGAACGAGCTGACCATGGTGCTGCCCCCTGGGGGCGGCAGCGGAATAACGTTAATAGGCTCGCGGCTCAGCAGCTCGATCTTCTTCATCTCCATGTCGAGGCTGCCGAAGCCGGTGCCGCTCCAGGAGGCGTACTCGGTGCCCTGGATGGGGAACGGCTGGGGCCCGGGGAACTGCTCTCCGCCGAGGCCCATATCCAAGCGGATCGCCTGGTCGGCCGGCGTCCAGGTCCCGCCGCCGTCGGTGGAAACCTCGATGTAGATGTCGAAGAAGCTGTCGATTGCGGCCCCACCGCCCCCGCCGCCGAGGCTGGTCACGCGGTGCGAGCCGCTGGAGGCGCGTGTCGGGCTCTCGCGGATCATCACGCCCGCCGGCAGATCGCCGCCGGACAGATTCAGCGACGTGATCTCCGTCTCGTACATCCCCACCGCGTCGCCGGGGGCAGTGACGTTCCCGACGTCCACCTCCACGAAGATGTCGAAGAACGAGTCGCAGTGGTAGGTTCCGCCGCCGTCGGTGGAAACCTCGATGTAGATGTCGAAGAAGGAGGAGACCATGTTACTGCCGGCCGGCGGCGGCAGCGCCACCACGACCGAGGGCTCGCGGCTCACCATCTCGATCTTCTCGATCTCCATGTCCAGGCTGCCGAATCCGGTCCCGTTCCGAGATGCGTATTTGGTGCCCTGGAGGGGGAACAGTTGAGGATCGGACTGCGGCTCCACGCGGAGGTCCAACCCCGCACGGATCGCCTGATCGGCCGGCGTCCAGGTCCCGCCGCCGTCGGTGGAAACCTCGATGTAGATGTCGAAGAAGCTGTCGCAATCGTGGTCGACGCCGTCGGACGCGTGGACATACAGCCCGCCGCGAGACGCCCTGGTCGGGCTCTCGCGGATCATCACGCCGCCCGGCCCGCCGCCGACCATGCCCATCGACAGGATCTCCGTCTCGTACGTCCCCACCGCATCGCCGGCCCCGGTAACGTTGTCGATGCTCACCTCGATGTAGATGTCGAAGAACGAGTCCACATACGTGGTCCCGCCGACGGTCACCTCGGTGAAGATGTCGAAGAAGGAGCTGATGTCGACGTGGCCGCCTGACGGCGGCAGCGGGGCGACGAACACAGGCTCGCGGCTAACCAGTTCGATCTTCTCCATTTCCATGTCCAGGCTGCCGAAACCGGTCCCGTTCCGGGAAGAGTACTCGGTGCCCTGGATGGGGAACGGCTGGGGATCGGCGAACAGCTCGCCGGCCATGCCGATCTTCATACGGACCGGCTGGTCGGCCGGCGTCCAGTTCTCGCCGCCGTCCGTGCTGACCTCCGTGAAGATGTCGAAGAAGCTGTCGACCGCGTAGCCGCCGACGACGCCCAGGGCTGTAACGGTCATGCCGCCGCTTGAGACCCGTGTCGGGCTCTCGCGGATCATTAGGATGCCCCCAAGCATGCCGCCAATGCCACCACCGCCGCCGTGCGACATGGAGAGAAGCTCGACGGTGTAGACCTGCGCGGGGTCGATGACGTCCGGGCTGACGTTGGTGACGGCCATCGAAACGAACACGTCGAAGAAGGAATCCGCCTCACCGGTGTCTCCCATGCTCACATCGACGAAGATGTCGAAGAAGGAGCTGATGGTGACCGACTGCCCGGGCTCGGGCAGTTCCGCGACATGCCGCGGCTGGCGGCTGACGAGGTCCATTCCGAGGAGCTCGACGCCCAGGGGGCCGTAGCCCGTGCCGTTCTGGGAGGAGTAGCCGGACTGACGGATGGGGAACGTCGGCTTCTTCTCCGTTAGGACGATCTCCTTCGGGTCCGGCTGCGGCGCCGTCGGGTTGGTGATGACCACGGCATCGTCGGGCGCCGGTGAGGCCGGGTCGCGAGGCCGGGTCTCCCAGCCGAACGGGTACCGGACCTGTATGTCGCCGTACATGGCGGAAATGCTGATCCAGTAGATGTGCTCGCCGGGTTCCTGGTAGAACCAGTCCTCCTCGGGCAGTTCCTGGTAGAAGCCGAACTTGGCCTCGGGGGCGACCAGGCCGCCCGCTCTCGGGTCAATGTCCCAGCCGGCCCAGTCCGTGCTGAAGCTATCGCAAATGTGGTCCCAGATCAGCGTGCCCGGATGGCTGAAGGGCTCAGGGTCCTGCGGGTTGGCGGGCATGTCGGTCCAGATGCCGATGTGGAACGCCTGCGGCATGTCCGGAGGCAGGGACGTCTTGTTCCAGCCCAAGAATGAGCCCCACCACTGGATGGCCTGGATCGGGTCGTCGGTGGTGCAGAGCCAGTCGTCGGCCACGATCTGCCGCGAGCCGTACACGGAGTACTCGTCCCAACCGTTGAATACGGGCCCGCTGTAGGGCGCCGGCGGCTGGGACCACTTGACCTGCTCCTCGCCCATCGGCTGGCCGACGATCTCGAACGCCAGGTCCCAGGACTGCGACGGCTCGGGCCAACGGAGCGGCTCGCCGCTGCTGTATTTGCTGCCGATGAACGGGATCGTCGGGTTAAATACCCGCACGGCCGCGTCGGGCGCGGGCGACTCCGGGTCGCGCGGGCGCGTCTTCCAGCCCCACGGGTGCTCGTACGTCTGGCCGGTCTCGTAGCCGGCGGCGATGCTCAGCCAGAGGACCGAGAAGCCGAGGCTCTGCTGGAACCGCGCCTCGGACGGCAGGTCCACGTGGTACCGGAAGGCCGACTCCCACGACTGCGTCCGCGGGTCGTAGTCCCAGCCGGCGAACTCTGCGGTCACGTCGCTGGCGACGTACTTCCAGACGACCTGTCCCGGGTGACTGAAGGGCTCGTCGTCGCCGGCCGGTACGTCAGTCCAGATCGCAAAGTGGTAGAAGTCCGGCGCGTCCGGCGACTGGATCGGGTCCTCCCAGCCGAGGTACGAGCCCCACCACGTCAGGCCGGTCACGAGGGAGGTGTCGGAGCAGACCCAGTCGTCCGCAGCGATCTGCCACTGTGAGCCGTAGATGGACGGCTCGTTCCAGCCGTTGAACAGGTTGCCCGGGTCGGCGGGAACGGGGGGCTGCTCCCACTTGGGCTGCAAAGGCGCCTCGATGAAGACCTTGTAGTCCTCGACCTCGCCGTCGCTGGCCGGGCCGGTCGGGCCCAGCGCCCCCTGGCTGTTGATCCGCACGCGGGCGAACGTCTGGCCCACGATCGAGCCGGCCGGCACCGTTACACCCACCACGTTAATCCCGACAGGCATCCAGCCGGACCAGATCGCCTCCCACGGGTCCCAAGTCAGGCTGCCGTTGAAGTCGATCCACGCGTCCACCCAGGCGCTCAGGCCGGCCGGGTTGTTCACCTCGATCCTCATCTGGGCCAACTGGCCCTGCACCAGAACGGGGATCTGCACGCCGTCCTCGTCGTCGTTGGGGATCGGCTTGGTGCTGTCCAGGTCGTCGCCCAGGGCATTGGCCTGCGGCTGGCCGTCGGGCTCGGCGTCGGGGTTGTCCGTCGCGTCGCCCAGCCACGGGCCGCCGATCACGTGCCGCGCCCCGTTGTTGATCAACAGCGTCGGATAGCCGGGGATCAAGGTACTGTCCGGCGCGTCGCCGAAGTCCCACTGCACCAGCGCCGGTTCGATCTTGACAGCGTAGTCCTCGACCTCGCCGTCCGCGGCCAGGCCTGTGGGCGCCCCCGTCCCGGCCATGCTGATGCGGAAGCGGGCGTACGTCGTGCCCACGATCGACCCGACCGGGGCCGTCACCCATACCACGTTGTTCCCGTTGGGGAATGCGCTATTGACCACCCACTCGCCCGGATCGGTCCAGTCCCGATCGCCGTTGAAGTCTATCCAGCTCTCGACCACCGCGCCGTTCGCCGGCGCGAAGACCAGGAAGCTGACGGGTGTGGGCACTCCCTGCGCCAGCGCAGGGATGTTCACGCCGTCTTCATCACTGATGCCCAGCGGTGGATTGACGTCGTCACCCAGGCCCGGCGGGACCGGCTGGCCGTCGGCCTCGGCGTCCGGCGCGACGTTGCCCAGGTACGGCCCGCCGATCACGTGCCGCGCCCCGTTGTTGATCAACAGCGTCGGATAGCCGGGGATCAAGGTACTGTCGGGCGCATCGCCGAAGTCCAGTTTCTCCGGCGCATTCGGGTTGCTCAACTCGTGGTCTGAGCCGATATCGAGCGAGAACTCGAACACGTAGTCCGACCCGACCACGCCGCCGGTCAGCAGAAGCCGCGGCTCCAGGAACTCGAAAGACGGCCGACGAATCGAGGGATCATGTGTTGGCGACATAGCTGCGCTCCCTTCTGCCGCGACACCCTACAGCGAACGTGCAGCCCTGCTGTTGTACTACCCGTTTTAGCCGTTCCTAGCCTTTTCAGACGACTTGAGCAAAACACGAACGTTGCGGCGAGGCAGGCAGATATACTCCCTACCCAGCCACATTTAGCATTTATTAATTGTACCGGGCGAATCGACATGAGCCAAGCCGGCGATTGAAGTGAAAGTGTCCTCAGTGTCCTCGATTTCGCAAGGATGCGCCGAAGTGGAGATGAACTAAGAACTTGGCCATCCCCGCACATGCACCAGCCACCCCGCTGCGTCAGCAGTCCCCCGCTACGGGACACTTGGTTAAAAGGCGCAGCGAAATCGTGGCGCGGGACGGCATGGCTCAGGCCGAGAAGCTCGCCGATGCATCCCATCGCGTTCCAGAAGTTGTTGAAGAGGTTTAGGACGGTATTCATGCGGCCTTGATAGCAGAAGAAGCCTCCGATGGCAACCCGTCGTAAGTCCTTATGGCACGGCCACGACCGAATTTTTCTGGGGGCCAACAGGCCGTCAGGACCATACGCCGGCGATGGGCGTTTGGCAAAACATGCACTTGCCGGCTAGCAGATTCCTCTCTGTCACGGAGAACACCTGTCGTCGGATGACGGCCTTGCCGCATCTCGGGCAGAAGGTGTCTTCCACCTCCGGCAGGCCGGGCACGTTGCCCACGTAAACGTATCGCAAACCCAGCGCCATCGCCTCACTCCGCGCCTTCAGTAGGATCTCCACCGGCGTGGGCATCAGTTGCGTCAGCTTGTGCAGGGGCAAGAACCGCGAGAAGTGCAGCGGGCAATCGGGACCGAGGTTCTGAATCAGCCAGCCGCACATGTTTTTTATGGTGTCAATGTTGTCGGTGTAGGTCGGCACAACGAGGTTGACCACCTCGAACCACACACCCATGCTCTTGAGCGTCTTGAGCGTGTTGAGGATCGGCCCCAGACGGCCTGTGTTGAGCTTGCGATAGGTAGGCTCGTCGAATCCCTTGAGATCCACGTGGGCGGCGTCGAGGTACTGACCGAGGTCCCGCAGGGACTCCTCTTCGATGGATCCGCAGGTGACCATGACGTTTCGGACTTTCCTCGCCCGGGCGGCCTTGCAACTGTCGTAGGTGTATTCGTAGTACGCGACCGGCTCGGAGTACGTGTACGAGATCGTTGGACAATGCGTGGCCTGGGCCATCGCGGCCAGATCATCGGGAAACAGGCTTAGCCGGCCCATCTGGTCGCGGCTCACCGATTCGACACCCGGCCGGAGGCGGAACTCCGGGCCGCTGGCCACCTTGGTTTCCTCGGGCTTGCGCTGTGAGATCTCCCAGTTCTGGCAGTTGAGGCAGCGGAAGACGCACCCCGCCGTGGCCAGAGAGAAGGATAACGTGCCCGGCAGGAAGTGAAAAAGCGGCTTCTTCTCGATGGGGTCGACGTGGATGGAGCAGGGGTTGCCATAGGCCAGAGTGTAGAGCACGCCGCCGCGGTTAACCTTGTTGCGGCAATGGCTGCGGTCCCCGTTCTCCAATATGCAATGGTTGGGGCAGACGCGGCATTGGACGTTCCGGCCAAGCTTGACGTAGTGATAGGCCTCCTTGACCCAGCCGCGGTTCTGCCAGAGCCGCCAGATGTCCTCCGGCGGGGCGTCGTTCTTGAAGATCTCCGTCGCAATGTCGCCCCCCCGGCACAGGTACCACGTCAACGCCCCCGCGCCGCTCAGACCCGCGGCGGCGGTCAGCCCGTACTTCAGCATCTGCCGGCGGGTGGTGCCGCGGCGCCGTTTCGGCGGCGGAAGTGTCCGGTCCCGGCTCACAACACTTTGTTCTTCTTGCCGATCCATCCCCATCTCCAGAAAGCAAGGTAAATGGCTGGCAGCGAATGGGCCACGAACAATACTACCAGCGGCACGTCAAAGGCCTTGTGGACGTTCACGGCCGTCTCCACGGCAATCCAGCGGCTCAGGGTTGTCTGCCCGCAGAGCACATAGCCCGTTATCAGATATAGTATCATCAACGCCAACAGCGGCCATGCGGTAATCCGGACTGTTTTGAGGCAAACGACGTTCAATTTAGCCATGGCGATGATCTCCTAGGCCTTCCGCAACAGGACGATTGCGGCTGCCGCCGCGTTCAAGCCCGCTGCCAGGGCACACACCGCCGCCACGCCCAGCAGCGGAATCAACAGTGTGCTGGCCAGCAGTGCCCCCAGGCACGCCCCCACGAAGTCGGCGGTGTACAAGCGCGACGCCGTCAAGGTACTATCGGCCTGCTCCGCAAGTGAAGCCAGCGGGAACTGCATGCCGACCAGTCCCGCCACCACAAAGGTCATTGCACCGATCACAAACTGCACGCCCGCCGTGGAAGCCAGCCACCCGGTCGCCCTCGCCAGGCCCATCAGGGCCAGCGGAATCAGCCCACCCATCGCCGCCAGGGCAAATCCCAGTCGGGCCAGATCTCTTCGCGGCACGGCCGATATCCGATGGTTGGCCAAAAACGCCCCTGCCGCAAGCCCGACCATGAAGAGCGTCACGATAATGCCCAACTGGCGATAGACCGACCCGCACAGCACCTGGAATGCCAGCAACAGCACCACCTCCAACGACGAGGCGGCAAAACCGGAGGCGAAGATTGCCAGCGGCACCGACCGGATCCGAACCAGATAGCTCGCCAGCAGCGCCAGCAGCACTGCCTCCATCAGACCGAAGCTCACCTTGAACTGGCTCATCCAGTAAAGCAAATGATAGTAGTAAAGCACAGGGCTGAAGTCCTCGTTCGTCGCTGCCGAGCGGGTCGTCACGCGTGCCAGGTCGGTCATCCGGTCCACCGAGAGCATGGCATCCAGGTAATGGTGGTTCATCAGCTTGGTCGATACGCCCGCCTGTTCGATCCTCGCGGCGATGTCCTGGTACAGCTCGCCGTCGGAGGCCAGGAAGAACACCCGCCCGCCGGGAATCGCAAGCACGTTTCGGAAGGACCGCCCCAGCGTTCTCTTCGCCGAGGCCAGCATCCGGGCCAGTTCGGGGCTGACGTAGTTCTCGTAGCGCCCCAGCCCAAGCGACAGGACGCCGCCGGCGGCAAGATGGCGTTTGGCGTCATGGAAGAATTCAGCGGTATAGAAGCGGTTGATCTGAGAGGTTGACGGGTCCGGCACGTCCACGATGATTACATCATAATACGAATGCTCCGCCTGCCGCAGGAATTGCCTGCCGTCGGTGTTGACAACCTGGATCCTCCGGTCGTCCAGGCCCTCCGGCATGAAGCGGCGGCCAACGTCAATTATCAGCGGGTCCAGTTCAACGTAGACCACTTCGCCGGCGCCGTACTTAAGGATTTCCTTCGCCGTGCCGGAGACCCCGCCAGCCACCAACAGGACGCGCCGCGCTCCCGGCCGCTGGGCCATCGCATAGTGAACGGCTTCCTCCACCTGTTGGACATTGTTGGTGGAGATGATCGGCAGGCCGTTCTCGATGAAGTTGATCTGCCCAGCCGACTCGGTCACCACGAGCCGGCCGTAGGGAGAATTGCCGCGGAAGACGATTCTCTGGCAAGGGTATTGCAGTGACGTCGAGATGTCGTCCAGGTCGGTCGCGGCGGCCAGCACGATCAGGCCGGCCATCGCGACGCCGGCAACACCCACCCACGCCTTGCGGCCCAGACACAAGGCGACTGCTCCGGCCAACAGCAGGTTCAACATCGCCGGGATGTAGAGGATGCCTAGGTGGTCAAACAGCCGGATCAGGATAAAGCTGAAGACCGCCCCGCCGACTATGCTGCCAAGGTTGTCGGCCAGATAAACGCGACCGGTACTGCGAGAATCCCCCTGGCGCGCCAAGACCTCGCAGGCCAGCGTTAAGAAATATCCGGAGACCAAGCAGTACGGCAACAGGAGCACGAAACTGGCGGCCACCGTCTCGGCTGGCCCGATCACCTGACCTCGCGTGAAAACGACGTCGCGAAGCGTTCGCAGCAGGAAAAGCTGAACCAAGGGCAGGACTGCCAGGAGCATCTGGGCCCCAATGAAGAGCGAGTTCGGCTTCCGCAGTCGGTGGGCGCTCCGGCCCAGAAATGCGCCTAAACCGGTCAGCAGAAGCCAGTTGCCCAGGATCACACCCAAAACCATCTCATTGCCGGCGAACGCCCCAAGCATCTCGCGCATCAGTGACAGTTGCGTGACGACGGAGGAGACGCCAACGCCGGCAATGGCCCAGACGATCACCGTCCGGCCGCGTCGGATGTCGGCAACGAGCATTGCTCCGTCAACCACTGGGTTACTTCTCCGATTCTTTAAACGCCTCAACGTGGTAGATGAGGATGGCCGTCGGCTCGGTCTTCCAGGCGTCGGCTTGGCAACCGGCCTTGACCGCCAGTGAATCCAGGAACTTCTGCTTGTCGGGGATTTGGTCCCAGACCTGGGGCAAGTATGTGGCCATGTGATCGCCGATCTTAAGGATGACGCCGTCCTTGCCTGGCTGGAGCCGATCCAGCAAATCCTGCGAGTCCTTGAAGTACAGCGGTTCAGGGGTCGTCAGGACGCTGATCTCGATCTTGATTTTGTCCAACTCGACGGCCTGCACGGGGGGGAAACGCGGATCGCGCAGGGCGGCGTTTTGCGCGTTATCCATGATCGCCTTGTACAATGGTTCTTGTGGAAGGATGTGGCCGATGCAGCCGCGAAGTGATCCGTCCTTGGTCAGCGTGACGAAGCAGCCCTTGGGCTCGGTGAGTTCTTGGGTGAGTTTTGGGGACAGGTTGGACGTGTCCACCGGCGGCAGCTTGACAGCGGCGACCGACTCTTTGAGGGCCTTGCGGGCAAGCTGCAGCATCCATTTGCGTTCTTCAGGGCTGAAGTTCTGCGCCTCCTTGGCCGGCGCGTAGAAAGCAATCGCCCCATAGCCGACGACGCGACCCTTGTCGCCAGCGGTGTCGCCGCTGTTTCGGTAATACAGGAATCGCGCCCGCCAGCCTTTGCTCCTGGCCAGATGCATCAGCGTCTGGATCGGCGCCTTGCCGCAGGCCTCCTGGTCCTTCATCCTTTCGATGTCCAGTGTGCAGACCGCCGTCAGACAACGGTCGTCCAGTCTGCGGGCTTCGTCATACGGATAGTAGTGGCTCAGATCGGAGCTGGCAATGATGATCGTCTTGTCATCCAGCACCGGCTCGATGGCCTTTGCCACCTCCGCCGGGTCCACGTTTCCGTAGATGACCGGCACCAGAGTGAAGTCCTTCAGGACCCGCTGGAGGAATGGAACCTGTACCTCTACCGCGTGCTCCCAGGTGTCAGGCCGGTCTTGGCTGTTGGCCGGCGCGGTCATGGGCGATTGCCGCCACCAGCCGGGGCGCTCGACTCGGCATTGCGGGGCGCTCGTGAAGGGCCTGACCTTGGCCAGTTCATCAGCCTTGGGCGATAGCGGCACCAGCCCCAGCGGCGTCCGATAGGCGTCCAAACGCGGAAGGAACGCGCCCTCGAAAAGGCAATAGTGGCTGGGCGCTAGAACTACCACGGTCTTGACGTCCTGCCCGACCAGCAGTTTGTAGGAAACCGCGGCCGTCTGTCCGGAGAATTCGTACCCCGCGTGCGGGCAGATCAAGCCACGAAGGTTCTCGATAGGGCTTTCGTTCACATTCGCCAGAAAGGCGTCGATCAACTTGCCCAAGGCGGTTTCATCCTTGGGATAGAATAGGCCTGCCACGGCCGCCTCGCGCACGGTGTTGATGGGCCGAGCCTGCGAAGCCTGCCTGGATCCTTGCGTTTGCGAAGAGCTCCGTGATCGACGAGGACGAGACTGACAGGACGCGGAGACGGTCGCCATGCTCGCGGCGACCAACAATACCAACCATTTGGTTCGGGTCATTGTACGACCTCGCTTCTTCGCCGGTTCGGGCGAAATGGTCTGCCAGAATGACTATTGAAACGTATGGAGTCTCTATATTATCCCTCGAGTTGCCCGAGTATAGGTAATCTTTTTGGTTCTGCCTCACTTTGGCGGATGCGGGTGTCGGGCTGGTGAATCATAATGCACTCTTTTGCAAACTGTTAGACTCAACAAATGCCTCGGGGTATCCCGTATGCAACTGCTGCGTGTCGGACGCCGGCGAGGCCGGTTTGTCGGCCTGTCCATCCCGAAAATCCCATCCGGCAGCGCAAGCGCCGAGTTCTTGGGGCTGCCAATGCGGTGGTGGCGACTTCCGTGGCTGATCCGAGTCAGCACATAGCCTCCGGAATGGCCAGAAGCGGGCGTAATCCTCGCTTGGGCGCAGAGTACGGGCCTCCCCTACCGACATGGCCCGTAACGATGAAGTCAGGCCACTCGCGTATAGCAATGGTGCAGGCCACCCAGATACGCCCTGGCAACCACGCTGCCCTGCTCCGGCGAGTAGACAGGCCGCGGAATCGGCGAATTGCGATCCAGAGACACGTGCGCTCGGGCTTCGTGGTAGTACGCGAGGTATTCGGTCAGAATGTGACGCAGGTGCTCCTCGCTGAGCACGATCATGTGGTCCAGGCACTCCCGACGTATCGAGCCGATCAGTTGTTCGACGTAAGGATTCTGCCAAGGCGCCCGTGGTGCAATGAGCACTTCCTCGATCCCCATGTGCTCGACTCGATCGCGGAAGTGCTGACCGTAGATGCCATCGCGATCTGGCAGCATAAAACGCGGAGCTTGTTCGAATGGAAAATGCCTCGACGATCTGCTGGGCAGCCCACTGGGCGATAGGGGTAGTCGTGACATTGAAGTGAACGACGCGGCGCCGGTCATGTTGCAGCACCAGGAAGACGTACATCACACGGAAGGTAATGGTCGGGACCGTGAAGAAGTCAATCGCAGCGATCTGGCCGACGTGGTTGGCCAGGAAAGTCCGCCAGTTCTGGGAAGGCGGCTTGGGCTCTTGGGCCATGTACTTGTCGACCGTGGCCTCGGCCACGTTGTGGCCCAGCAGAAGCAACTCGGACAGAATCCTCGGGGCACCCCAAGTCGCATTCTCCCGGCACATGCGGCGAAGCAAGTCGCGGATCGCCCGGTCCACCTTGGGTCGGCCGGGCTTCCTGCGGGACTTCCATCACCAGTAGAGCTTGAAGCCTTGGCGATGCCAGCGCGTCACGGTGTCGGGCTGGCTGATGAGCAGGGCCGACTGCCAACCAAGCCACAACCGCGAAAGCCAGTACAACAAGATCCGGTCCGTTTGGCGGACCTT
>Ga0315290_10003173_pt1 | contig 11762 bp, 13 predicted proteins | sample YL17G12_0_MG_FD_203627 | JGI IMG/M metagenome (GOLD analysis project Ga0315290, IMG submission 203627) | Sediment microbial communities from Yellowstone Lake, YNP, Wyoming, USA - YL17G12_0 | ecosystem: Environmental > Aquatic > Freshwater > Lake > Sediment | place: USA: Wyoming | collected...
GACGCAACGATCGCAATGATGGGTACTGTCGTTACCCGGTGTGAGTCTGCCGGAATCCGGGAATACGTGCTCGATCCGGGTATAGGGCTCTGGACTGCAATGCGCTCGGTTGAAAACGACTGGGAACTCTGCCAGAACTTTGAGCGGTTTTTACAATTTGACCACCCGCTCCTTGCAGCGGTTTCCCGCAAGAGCTTTATCGGCAACCTTCTCAACAGGGAACCTGTTGATCGTCTTGCTGGTAGTCTTGCTGTTACGCTCATGCTGCTTGAAAAGGGTGCTTCTGTTGTGCGGACGCATGATGTAGCCCAGACAGCCGATGTGATCAAGGTTTACCAGCGCATGGTGAAACAGTAATGAACCGTTCGTTTACGGTATGCGGGCTCCATACCGGGATTATTAAGAGCGGTGACTCGATCACTGATTGCGTTATTGCCGCAGCCCGGCAGGAGTGCCGCGGTTTTCTGGATGGCGATATCCTTGTGCTCGCCGAGACTGCCGTGGCTACCGCTGAAGGCAATGTAATCAACCTCTCAACCATCATTCCGTCAGGACATGCAAAAGAACTGGGGGAAAAATACCAGATGGATCCCCGCACGGTCGAAGTCGTGCTCAGGGAGAGCGATTCCATTGTCGGCGGCATCAAAGGTTTTCTTTTATGCATGAAAGGAGGAACACTTCTCCCCAATGCCGGCGTGGATGCTTCCAATGCCCCCCCGGGTTGCGTTACACCGCTCCCAAAAAACCCGGACCAGAGCGCTCTCACGATTAAAAAGACCATTGAGGAAAAGACCGGTGCGAGGATTGGCGTTATCATAGCCGACAGCAGGACGCATGCGATGCGCCTCGGGTGCAGCGGGGTTGCAATCGGGAGTGCAGGGATCACCGCAGTCATCGATGACCGGGGGAGAAGCGACCTGTTTGGCAGGAAACTCGAAGTGACCAAACGGGCAGTAGCTGACAACATCGCGTCTGCAGCTGAACTGGTCATGGGGGAGGCGGATGAGTGCATACCTGCAGCGATTATCCGGGGGCTGGGTATGCCTGTCGGGGATCAGGTCGGCATTGAAACAATCGCTGCCGATGAGTGCTTGTTCATGGGTGTTTTCCAGAAAACTACCCCTCCCACCTGAACAAATTCAGGGAGTTTTCCCAATTTTTTCAAGCGCCCTTTTTGCAGCAGCCTGTTTTGCGAGCAGCTTGCTATCACCGCTTCCTTCTCCATAGACTCGGCTGTTAAAAAAGACCTCGTAGGTAAAGAGCGGTTTATGATCCGGCCCGGTCCGTATGGTTTCTGTGTATTCCGGGAGGTTTTTGAAATTTTTCTGGACATACTCCTGCAGGATACCGATACGGTTCTGGTCCGGGTTGCAGGTATCCAGCGCATTCTTCATGATTGCACGGACAAAGACCGCAACGTCATCAAGTCCCGCTTCGCAATACAGGGCACCAAGAAACGCCTCGAATAATCCCCCGGTGATGCGTTCGCCGTACGTTTTTTGTTCCCCGATTGACCGGGGGATAAGCCGAGTGACAATACTCTTCTCGTACTGGTGTGTGAGGGCGTCCAGTAACCTGTTTGAAACAACGCGGCTGAGGATTTTTGTCATCTCCCCTTCATCAAGAATCACATCTGTTTTTTCAAACAGGTATTGAGCGATGACCAGGTTCAGGACACTATCTCCGAGAAATTCGTACCGCTGCCAGTCTTCTTTTGTAATATCCCAGTGATCCGTATCAAAAATCCCATGCGCAGTATTATATCCACAGATAAAAGTGTTGACAACCTGGTTGAAATCCGGGTCGGGTGCGGTGAGGAGATCCTTTAACGAAATGAGAGGAGATCTGGTCATATCACGGCATTCTGCAGGTTAGAATGATAATTCTATCGCTTCCGTTCAACCCCGACCCTGCCCTTCTCAACCGAGAGCGCAAAACCGAGTTCTTCTAGGTAAGCACGGCTCTTGCCTGTCCCGTGAATCAACAGTTCGACAAGATCCTCTTTCTCATCGATATCCGTGTGGAGCCGGAACGAATCGATCACTTCACAGGAGAGCCCTGCCTCCTCTGCAATTTTTACGTGTTTGAGAAAACTCGTGCCGTAATAATCGACATGAAACCGTTGCGGTTCTTTGATAAAGATTACATTCGTTCCCCCACCCCTTCCCGGTACAATCGCCATATCTTTTTGGGTGGTAATTACCCGCCTGATTGCCTGTTCATCTAAAAGAGGCAGGTCGGCCATGATAATCAGGATCTCCCCCACGGATTGTGGCAGAAGTGAATTGAGCGTCTGGTTGAGGTCGGCATCCCTGACCGTGACCTGGATATCCTCGCTGTCAAATAATTCGGTGCCCACGATGACCGGGCTGCAGTTCGCATCTTTTGCCGCCTGGACCACATCCTGGAGCATCACACGGGCAAAGGCTTCCCTCTCCTCCTGGCTGAGCACGCAGGAGAGCCGGGTCTTCGGGTTAACAAGCTTAAAAGGGATCAGGGCATGCGGGCACATTTCATACCGGGATATGCGGTGAGATAAAAAAAAGATACTGGTACGCACCAGGACCGGATAAAGAGATGAAAAACCGCAGATTTAACATCCCTCCTGTCGAAAAGTTTCGGAATGGATGAGCTCGGTTTTACTCTAAAAAAAATGCCCGGAAAAATTGTCATGGGGGTTCAGCGCAGGACTTCAAACGCGGATGGCCGGTGTATTAAGGATATTCCAGCCTGCTGGGGTGAGTTCCTGAAACAGAACATGGCAGCAAAAATTTCAAATCGCGCCATCCCGCCGGTGATGTATGCCGTGTATTCGGATTATGAAAGTGACTGGAAAGGAGAGTACTCATACCTGATTGGATGCGGGGTGACACGTGCAGATAAAGTGCCTGAAGGGCTGGCAGTCCGTCACATCCCTCCCCAGACCTGTGCGGTTTTCAAAGTAAAAGGGCAGATGCCGGATGAAGTGCTTGCAACCTGGAGCATGATCTGGTTATCCCGCCTCCCCAGGACGTACGCGTATGACTTTGAAATCTATGATCAACGGTTTACCCGACCGAAGAAAAAAGAAGTTGATATCTGCATAGGGATAGATCCAAATCTCCTTGATCCTGTTGATTAATTCCTTCCATTTTCGTTTTTTTCGCCATAATACCCACATCCGATAGTGCAGGCACTACGTAATCTGGGGGTAATTTCATCGCGTTGAAGAGATCCTGTGGGGGAAGATACCTAAGAAAGGATACGGAACAACAGCGTATGATTACCTTTCAATAGATAGGACGAGTACCTTTTCTCATGCAGCCCCGCGTCATCACCTTCTCGCGGAATGTATTTCTCCCACTCACCACCGTCTGCCGGAACCGCTGTGGGTACTGCACCTTCCGCACTCCGGTACAGGACGGGTGCCTCATGGCACAGGAAGACGTGGAGAAGACCCTCCGGGACGGAGCAGCACTGGGGTGCACGGAAGCACTCTTTACGTTTGGCGAGCGCCCGGAGGAAGAACCGGGCTTTGCAGCACATCTCAAACGAGCAGGTTATTCTACCATCTTAGAGTATTGCGAGGCGATGTGCAGGAAAAGTATTGCATCCGGTGTCCTCCCGCACACGAATGCGGGTATCCTCACGTTTGACGAATTGGAGCGTTTACGTGCGGTGAATGCCAGCATGGGACTGATGCTGGAGACCACCGCAAAAATCCCGGCGCACAACGCATCGAAAGGCAAGGAGCCGGAAGTCAGGCTCGGCATGATGGAAGATGCCGGAAAACTCAAAATACCCTTCACCACCGGTCTTCTTCTGGGGATTGGTGAGACCGTGGTCGACCGGGAAGAATCCCTCCTCGCAATCCGGGATCTCAACAAAAGATATGGGCATATACAGGAGATTATCATCCAGAATTTTTGTCCTAAACCGGGGACTGCGATGGCCCAACATCCGGTGCCGGGCACTGATCAGATCTGTGCCACCATCCGCATGGCACGCGAGATTCTCCCAAAGGATATCGCCATCCAGATCCCGCCCAATCTCATAGACGTATCCCGTCTCATCTCCTGCGGGGTGGATGACCTCGGTGGCGTTTCACCCCTTACCATCGATTATGTCAACCCGGAACATCCCTGGCCGGGGATTGACGAACTCAAAAAGATCGTGGGTAACGCCGATCTCCGCGAGCGGCTCTGCATCTACCCGCAGTATGTAAAGAGAGGTTGGTATCATCCCGGTTTAGAACACCTGATAAACCGGCTCGCACAAACAGTTAAGGCAAGGAGCAGTGGATCGTGAAGCAAAAAGACCTCCTCTACACAGGCAAGGCAAAATCGGTATACCATACGGATACGAAGGGAAAACTCATTGTTGAGTTCCGCGACGACATCACCGCATTTGATGGCGGGAAAAAAGATGTGCTGAAAAATAAGGGGAGCTACAATGCGGGAGTTTCGGCATTCTTCTTTGAACATCTCGAAAAGAATGGGGTAAAAACCCATTTTTTCTCCATGCTCGATCCGTATCATATGATTGTAAGAAAACTCGAAATGATCCCGCTTGAAGTGATCGTGCGGAACATTGCTGCCGGCTCTATTGTCAGAAATTATCCGTTTAAGGAGGGGACACCGCTCAACCCACCCGTGATCGTGATCGATTATAAAGACGATGCACATCATGATCCGATGCTCAACGATGAGATTATCCTTGCGCTAAAACTCGTCACACCCGCTGAGCTGAAAAAGATCAAAAAGGTGGCACTCGAAGTGAACCGGCTCCTGTATGCATTACTCTCAAGCCAGGGAATCACGCTTGTGGATTTCAAGATAGAGTTTGGCAGGCAGGGCAAGACGATCTATCTTGGCGACGAGATCAGCATGGACTCCATGCGCCTCTGGGATAAAAAAAGCGGCGAGTCGCTGGACAAGGATGTGTACCGGTTCGAAAAAGGGGATGTGATGGCAGTTTACAACCAGGTGGCGCAGCGAATCACCAGGCCGGTAAAAAAACAGTGACAATGAAGGGATGAAGAAGTGAAGACCTCGGGAAGGGATGCACCTCTTTGATTCGATGATCCGGCATATCGAGCGCAAAGACTAACGTCTCTTATAGGAAACATATCCTGAAGAATTTATCATACGGGTGCGGTCAGATAGCATGACAGAAGAAAATGCGGATGAGGATGAAATGCTCAAATGGGCAAAAGGGTATGCAAACAAGCAGGGCTGGGCACTCAATACCGATGAAAAGCAACTCTCGACGGTTATCCGGGGGCTTGTGCGGAACAAAAAAAAGTTCGGAAGACCGTACTGCCCCTGCCGTCTCCGGAGCGGGGATGAGGAAAAAGACCTGGCCATCGAGTGTCCCTGTGTATACCACAAAGACGAAGTTTCCCAGGATGGGCATTGCCACTGCAATCTTTATTTTAAAAAGAGCTGATCCCGGTTTTTAACCCATTAATTATCAGTTTTTTTTTAACCTGTATATGACCGACTCACCCGATACGTACGCTGACTGCACTGACAAGGGTTTTCCACCGGTTTATGGTGAGTTCCCCGAGGTGGTCATTCTCGGCAGTTTTCCCGGCATCCAATCCCTGCTGAAAAAAGAGTACTACGGGAACCCGCAGAACCATTTCTGGCACATTATGGAGGTCCTGTATAACATCGACCGAAAACTCCCCTACAGTGTCCGGACTTCCCGGTTGGCAGAGCACCGGATCGCACTCTGGGACGTTCTCTCCGGTTGTTTCCGTGCCGGCAGTGCAGATACCCGGATCCGGGAACCTGTTTTCAACGATCTCGCCGGTTTCCTTGCATCAAATCCTACGCTTCGCCTCGTTGTCCTCAACGGAAGCGCTGCCGGCCGATACTATCACCAGCTTGCCATATCCACGCCGGTTCCCGCTGTTATCCTGCCGTCAACGAGCCCGGCAAACACGCGGTTCACCCTTGCAGAAAAAGTGAGAGCCTGGGGGGTAATCCGGACATATCCCCCCCAATAAAAACATCCAATAAAAAAAATACGGCTGATTACCGTTCCATACGGAACTTTAAGAAAATTACATGGTATATCGCGTAGAACCCGCAGAGCACTGCAGCGGTATAACCGAGGATCGCGATCCAGGAGATCTCCGTTGGAAGGGTAAATGGCGATGCAAGAAGTACAAGCGATGACCCAATCACCAGTGAAGCAACAACAAGACCAATCATGAGCTTGTCACTCGCCTTATCGAGCGCCATCTGGAGTTTCTGGAGGTCAGAGTCCACGATCTCCAGTTTGAAAGTTCCGGTTGAGAGCCTCCGCAGCATCAGGTTAAGATTCCGGGGCATATCAAACAGGGCATCGGCTGCTTCCAGCAGAGATGTGGAGGCCCTTTTGACATAAGCAGCAGAAATATTGCCCGTATCGGCAAGTTTTGTGAGATAGGGTGTGACCTCTTTTCCGAAGTTGAATTGCGGGTCAAGCCGGACACCGATATCGAGGACCATCATGAATACCTTGAGCAGCAGCATCAGGTTCATGGGGACTTTTAAGCGATAGCGTCGCATTGCTTCGGTCAGCTCGGTCACGACAAGCCGGAAATTGAGTTGTGAGACTTCGTCTCCGCCACCGAAATCGTGCATCATGATGTAAAGGTCGTCCCGGAGGGCTTCCCGGTTATCTTCAGCAATGACGATGCCGAATCCTTCAAGCGACCTGAGCATCAGTTCGATATCATCATTCACAAGGGCGAAGAGGAGGTTGATGAAATTCTGCCGTTTCTCCGGTCGCAGGATGCCAACAATGCCGAAATCCAGAAAAACGATATCTCCCTCTTTTGTGACAAGAAGGTTGCCAGGGTGCGGATCCCCGTGGAAGAACCCGTCTTCGAAGATCATTTTGAGGTATGCCTGGAACCCCCGGACGCCGATTTCATGGGGGTCAAGTCCCATGGCGGCGATTGCTTCGGGATCATCGATCCGGACCCCTTCGATAAAGTCCATGGCCATCACCTGCGGGGAGGAGTATTCCCAGTAGATCTTCGGGAACCGTATACCGGGAACACCACGGAAGTTCCGCGACATCCGGTCAGCATTGCGGGCATCCCGGGTGAAATCCAGCTCTTTTACGATCTGGTGGGCAAAATCATCAACCATCCCGACCGGATTGTACAAACGTGTCTCGGGAAAGACCGTTTCAACCCGCTCTGCCATGGATTGGAGGATACCAATATCGGTCTCGATTATTTCACCAATACCCGGACGCTGTACTTTCAGGGCGACCCTCGTCCCGTCCTTAAGCACTGCGGAATGCACCTGTGCGATCGATGCAGACGCAACCGGTGTCTCATCAATCCCGCAAAACCACTCGTCAATATCGGGGCAGTTCTGTTCGATAACCGCACGGACTTCTGAAAAGGGGAGAGGTTTTGCATGGTCCTGAAGTTTTTTTAACTGGTCGATCATCTCCGGGGGGAGCAGTTCTGTTCTCGTGCTCATAATCTGCCCGAACTTCACAAATGTCGGCCCAAGTTCTTCCAGGGCAAGCCGTATACGTTCGTAGACTGTGGATGCGTCCGTAGTCTTTCCCTGCGTGGGGAGCCGGAAACGGGCTCTTCCGGGAAATAATTTTTCAAGCCCGATACTGAAGCCGTATTTGCTGAGCACATCCACGATCTGCGCATACCGCATGATACGGGTAACCATGCGTACAATGTGGTTGTCGTGATACTTAAGGCGTGCTTTTTACGTCACAATCTGTACAAAAACATTGAAATTGTTAAAACGGTCCAACGAGATAAGAACCGGTATCAGATGTCCCGGAGATCATCCTCGTTATTCAGGACTTATGGAAAATTACAATCCGGTTTGTGTTTGTGCCCGAAGCCATATTGTCCACACCCCAGATATTGGAGGTTTTGGTGAATGTCTGCTGGTTGATCAGCACCCCATCGCACGTGAATCCTGCAGCAATACCCAGCGGGACGACATGTTCTTCCAACCGGATCGTCCGTTTCCTCACCTCACCCACTTCAAACGCGACATATCCCCCGTACCGGGTGATCCGGTAGAGCTCGTGGAATACGGCACCCATAACACGGGTCCATTCATTAAGGGTCCGGGCCATGGTAATCCGCTTCCCTATGGCTTCCTCATCATGACCGTTAAACCAGCAGCGGAGCCAGTTATCCTCCCGGTACTGGACGATATCCAGAAACGGGGGTGACGTGACGGTCAGCTGTACGCCGCACTCCGGAATTTCAGAAGTTGAGCGTGCATCATCCGTGAGAAGACGGGCGTTTTTTCCTGCAAGAATAAGATTTGTCTTTTCTGCAGGGGTGAGGTTACGTAGCAGGCTCTTTGTCTTATGGAGTATGATCCGGTGAGTATCCCGGTATTCCGGAGTCTGCTGGCGTTTCTGGTTGATCCGTTTCTGGCTCAATTGTGATACAGCCTGGTTCGGGGGGAGTGTATATACTGAAAAAAACCCCTTTGAATGGCCGGTGAGGCGGTTTGTTGCCACCATCGCAATCCAGCGATCTATCATATCTACCCTGCAATCCGCTTTCCGGTCCAGGATGTACTGCCTCAGGGCTACAATTTCCTTTTCGGTATCGGGATGGTAGAACATGGAGAGATCGATGGTTGCACGTTCACTGCCACGGGGGACTAATGCCAGACGATCCTCAACCGCAGCAATATCGGGAGGGGAGAATCTGGGTTCAGTCATGATCCGGGAGAGGGGATTTATGTCGTTTGCGATTGCTTCCCGCCCGGAAAGCCCGGCTTCGACCACTGTTGTACCACGGCCACTGAACGGATCGTAGACAACATCGCCTTTCCGGGTCAGGAGGTCGATGAAAAATCGTGGAAGTTGGGGTTTGAAACACGCACGATAGGATATTTCATGGATTGAGGAGGCCTGCCGTTGCCGGGAGGTCCAGAATTCATTGGTATATTTCGGGACGGTAACCGATCCGATTACCATATCCTCAACAAGTGTCGGGATGTCGGCATGGCTCCTGAACGAGCGAATATGCCGGTTCAGGTGATCTTCTGGTAAAGGGGATCTTTCGGTCACCATATCTCATAGTAGGTTGGCAGAACGAAGGTATAATGCTCGTGTGAACAGGCCAGGATATCGGTTATACCAGCACCAATAAAAGTGCCATGTTAACCCACTGAGTCAGCACATGAGTAAAGCGCACTATTTCCATACCTCCAACACCATCGTCAATTCCGCAATCCGGGGAAAATTCCGGGTCATTTTTAAAAAAAAAGAGAGAGTCCAGCCTATCATTGTCAACGAGACACAAAGGATCAGGAGAGCGAATCCACCTTCTTACTTTTATGTGTGCCACTGCCCATGATTGCATCAAATGCTTCCGGGTATTTCACCGTGCCCTGTATTCCGTCCAGTGCACCCGGGTCAAGGGCAAGTACCATGAATACATCATCGGCAACAGAGAATGGCGCAAAAATGCCGTTTGCCCGTGCTGAGCGAAAACCATAGCGGGGATAATATCCCGGGTGGCCGATGACGATTACAATGCGATGGCCAAGAGTCCGGCACACATTGAGTCCCTCTTCAATGAGCGCTGCGCCAATGCCAAGGCATTGGTAATCCGGGTGCACCACAAGCGGGGCAAGAGCGATAGCAGGAGTGATTGCCTGGGGAGATTCGATGGTGATGGGAGGAAACATGATATGCCCGATAATCCTGTCACCATGAACAGCGACAAGCGAAAGTTCGGGATTGAAAACCCTGGCATCCCGCAGGGCATCTACGAGGCGTGCTTCGTCATCATGGGCAAACGCCTGGTAGTTTACCTCAAAAATTGCGGGAATATCTGCAGGAGTTTCCGGCCGGATAAAAAAGGAATCCATCCCGTTCTATTAGGTGGCTGGCCAGATAAGGGAGACGTCCAGGAAGTACCTGTAGCTACAATCGTGAAAAAATTTGATGATCCCCCGCATGAAGTCAAAGACTTCACACCAAAGCAATGAAAATTTTGCACTCCGAAATCAATTTCCAGTTGGCTGCTCATTCGCTGGCAGATTTCAAAATTTCCATGACAAATGTACTGAAATCATTGACAGCAGTTTAACTCTGGTTTATCAAAGGGTGTAAGTGTGAGCAACGCAAATCTCCTGATAATGAACCCGGCCATCAGGGCATATATCGACCTCACCAGGCTCCATTTCTTCTTTGCCTGGCCTCTTCTATTCTGTTCGGGATACCTGCTTGCGACCACAGTCTATGGAAACTTCGCATGGTTCGATCTTGTACGGGTTTCTTTGATTGGGTTCTTTGGCTTTGAAGCCGGGCTTGTCCTGAATGATTATATCGATCGCAATTCTGACAAAAAAGAGATCGAGCCGGATAAGCTCACGAAGTACTGGCGGATATTCGGGACCCGCCCGATCCCGGCAGGGCTTATTTCACCAAACCATGCATTAGGGCTTTTTCTTGGTTTAGCCGCCATCACTTCCGCTCTTATCGCGACACTCCCTTACCCGCACTCACTGTTAGTGTTTCTCATCATGGTCTACTGCTATGTAGTAGAAATGTTCTACCAGATTGAGAAACGGCAGACCCAGCAATTCCCCTTTGCCCAGCTCATTGGGCGAACGGATTTTGCCCTGTTTCCGGTTGCCGGTTATCTCTGTCTGGGGAACCCGGACGTGAATGCAATCCTGTACTTTGTTTTCTTCTACCCGTTTGCCATGGCACACCTTGGAGTAAATGACCTGATCGATGTGGCAAATGATCGTGCGAGGGGAATGAATACCATCCCGATACTCTTTGATATACCCAGAACAACGGTCTGGATTTTGGGATTTACGATTATCCATGCGATGATGGCGTTCCTTTTTTTGACCCGGCTTGGATTGCCAGCCCGGATAGGCATCATCGCCGGGCTAAGCCTGCTTATAATTGCAAACATCGTGATCCTGAAGAATAAAACACCTGAAGCAGCACTCAGGGTACTGCCACTCTTCCACATAGCGATGGTACTTTACGCCGGGGGGATAGTGGCAGGGGCATTTTTGTAAAGAGTGATTGAGAAGTGTAACATCCTTATTCCCATATTTTAGGGTTCGATTTGAGCCCGGATTATTTACCTGTTTTCTTGTACCGACGATGTTTAAAAAAAATATTTTCCGGTTTTTATGGCACGTTTATGTTATCAATTGAAGTTAGCACTGTTCCCGTTGAATCAACAACAGATAACTTATAATAATTTGAAGTTTCGTTTACACGGAAGACCATCATACCGGTTTTTTCAGATCCTGATGGGACTGGTGCCCCAATGAATGGATTGATCAATCCCTGTGCATATTCAGTAGTTTTTGCAGTGAGACTGATTTTGTTTGATTTAAAAGAAAGTACGAATGAAGAATCCGTATATTCGAAATCTTTGTGTTTATCATTATTTTGGATAGTAATATCTAACTCAAGCAGGACAATACCGGGCGGAAGGCTGCCACCTCCATAATTTATAGTTTTTCTCTTTGCTGAATTGAGAGTGACACTTAACCCATCATTCGCTGGAGTTTGAGTCGTTGATATCATAACCGTTGGGACAGTTATCGGCGCTATGGAAGGAGATATTGTTGCTGTCGTTGTAAAGGTCACGGCCGGGGTCGTTACCACTGAGGTAGGCGCGGCAGTCTGAACAGGGGCAACCGGGTTGCTTCCTGAGCCGGTGCAACCCGTTACGAGAATCGCCGCAATACATACGAGAGAAATTAAAAATAACCCTATACTTTTTTGCATATTTTCCTGTT
>Ga0315290_10003174_pt1 | contig 11759 bp, 15 predicted proteins | sample YL17G12_0_MG_FD_203627 | JGI IMG/M metagenome (GOLD analysis project Ga0315290, IMG submission 203627) | Sediment microbial communities from Yellowstone Lake, YNP, Wyoming, USA - YL17G12_0 | ecosystem: Environmental > Aquatic > Freshwater > Lake > Sediment | place: USA: Wyoming | collected...
TTGGTTTCTGAGCCTTTTCTTTTTTTTCTTTCTTCTTTTTAGCCATGTTTATCAGGCATCTGCTTTGGTTTTTAAAACCTTTGAAAATAGTTTTAATTAGCCATATGGAAAATAAACAGATTTTACTAAAATCTGGTAAAGGTATTAGTATGGGACATTAACTTCGTTAAGTCCCATTTCATGCAAACTATTAAAAACAATAGATAATCACTAAGATCTATGGAAATCACAATACTAGGCACCAGCTGTATGGTGCCTACGAAAGATAGGAATGTGCAAGGGATTTATGTAGAATATAAAGGAGAAGGTATACTATTTGACTGCGGAGAAGGAACCCAGCGTCAGATGAACATCGCAGGCATAAACAGGAACAAGATACGTAAGATATTCCTGACCCATTGGCACGGAGACCACGTTTCAGGGTTGGTTGGATTGCTCCAGACCATAAGCAACAGTGAGACTCAGCAAAAAATAGTGATTTTCGGACCAAGAGAAACTAAAGAAAGAATAGCCCATCTCATGAAAAGCGTTAGCTTTGAAGAAAACAGGATGGATCTGGAAATCCGAGAGATTAACCCTTCAAATGTTGAAAAAATATATGATGGAGAAGATTACATAATCCAAGCAGCTTATCTAGACCATAAAATACCTTGCTTAGGCTACAGCTTGATTGAAAAGGATGTGCGAAAGATTAATATGGCAAAGGCAAAAAAGCTCGGACTGAGAGAAGGCCCTCTTATTGGAAAGCTGCAAGCAGGCCATAGCGTAAGCTTTAAAGGGCAAACAATTACAGCAGAAGAAGTATCTCATGTACAGAAAGGCAAGAAGCTCTCGATAATACTAGATACTCTGCCATGCAAAAACGCCTATGAACTGGCAAATGAAGCAGACATACTGATTGCAGAAGCAGCTTATACATCCGAGATGGAGGAGAAATCCCTGGAATACAAGCACATGACAACAAAGCAAGCAGCACTGATAGCAACAACTGCGAACGTAAAGAAACTGATAATAACGCATTTCTCGCAAAGATACAAGACAAACAAGGAATTAGAAGAAGATGTCAAGACATTCTTCCCAGAAAGCCAGGCTGCATTTGATTTCATGAAGATAAAGCTATGAATCAGTTTGAGGTTCGCCACCGATTGAGGCGCTATTAAATAAGTTCAGATAATATTTCTAAAACTAAAAAGTCAGGGTTCCTCAGATGCCGGAAGGGCTTTTCTACTAGCTTTCTTAATATCCTCGGCCTTTATTGTGCTTCTCCTGGCTTGCCTGCTAATAATGTCAGCTTCCTTGCTTATTTTTTCACCAATTTCTTCAAGAACATCACGCAAAGCTTCCTTTGCAGGATCGCTCACCCTGTAAGCTCCCGCTTTTTTCATGATTTTTTCCATAGCAGACAGGGATAAGATTTTTTTGTTAGTCATGATTAAGATGAATAATTAATTTTTTATAAATTTACCGAATAAAACTAATTTTTTCTTTCACTAGTATTTGTTCACAAGTCCATAAGCTACACATAGATTTGACTTTTCTCTCGGGTCATAGCCATATAATCCTATGTAATACTCAGCTGTCTGCTCTTGCTCGCTTTGTTGAGACCAAGAATCAGCGTCTTGCAGAAGACTGCTCTTATGCTTTTTTGCATAGGTATTAAGATATTCTTCAAGATAGGCTGATAGTTCAGGATTGTCGTATTTTTCACACAGGCAGGCGATACTCTTCTCATGTTGCCAATGATTAGTAAATTCTTCTAAATCAATTTCTGGTTCAGTATAATCGCTTCTATATTTAGGATTGAATACATACTCCGTGAGGTTTATCTTGCATCCGTGAAAATCAGAAATTTTCTGATACTTAGTCTGATGTAATGAACTAGGAGTATATATGACTACTAATAATAGGATGACTGCAAAGAAAGCAATGACAAAATATTTTCCATACTTCTCTATCAACTTACCTGTCACGATTTTTTTTATCCTGTACAAGATGCAGGTAAATAGGTATAAAATAAATATCCAAAATCCAAGTATGGCTAGCAGCATAATGGTGTTTTCTACTAGATTTGGATGAAGTTGGAAAAACATACCGCTCATCATGAACAATGGAATGCCAACAAAAGGCATCATTAGAACGTATGCTAAGCTCGAATCTCTAAGCTCTCCCTTGGCAACCGGGATAAACTGCGCAATAAAGAGGATAATAATTATCAAAAGTAACAGGAAGAACATGAAGTAAATCTTTTGCTTGCGCGGATAAAAGAAGCTCTTCTTATTCATGAGGTATATCCATCTTTCCAGCTATATAAATTTTCCGTCATTATTTCAATAATTATTTAAACCTCTTGAAACAATACCTCTTCTCATGGCAGTTGGTTTTGGTGGTCGCAAATCAAAGGGAAGCAAGGCAGAGCGTGAACTGATTCATCTTTTCTGGGCTAATGGCTTTGCAGCTATGAGGGCTGCCGGCTCTGGCAGTACTCAGCATCCTAGTCCTGATGTTATTGCTGGCAATGGCAAGGTTTTCTTTGCAATCGAGTGCAAGGCTAGTGCAGACCCTGTAAAGTACATTGAAAAGGACAAAGTCAACCAATTGGACTTGTTTGCTAATTCTTTTGGAGCAAGAGCTTTTATCGCCTTAAGATTTGATAATGAGAAATGGTTTTTTATGAGACTGACCGACTTGAAAATAACCAAAAGCAGTTATGCAGTCAGCTTGGAACTAGCAAAGCAGAAAGGCTTGAGCTTTGAGGAGATGATTGGAGTTTATTCTCAGAAAAGGCTTTGATTACAAATAATTCTGTGAAATATTAAAACAAAAGGTTTTTATACTTATTATCTTATAAAACAATTCTGGTTAGTATGTCAACACTTGATTACTTTACACAGCCAGATTATACTCCTTCTCGCATGAGGCTCCTCGCAACTGATCTTTTAATTATTACTGACAATGACTCTGCCAAAACTATCCCGAGGCTAGTATTAAGAAAAAAACCTGAAATTCTTCGTGAAGGTGGAAGATTTTTCCATGCAGTAAAGAGCGGCTATGATGGATCTGGCCAAGGAATTCATAAGGTTGCCTGTTCTCCTGAGTCAATTAAAACCTATGAAAAATTCTCGCAAACCTTGGGAACTGAAGCAAAAGACCAATTTCTTCCTTGTTATATTGACGCTTGTTGTGTTACCTTAGGAAAACTTATTGAAGAAATCCAACCTTCTCCCGAAGAAATTACAAAAACGAGGGTGTTACTGAAAAGAATAGTTCCTGATTATGACAAAGCTAGTAAGACTAGCAGGATTGAACCTTCTCAGTCAAGTCAAGAGCAGATACTTAATAGTCTGTCTTATATTTCACCTTAATGTTTCCTGCCTTTCTTTAAGATATTTCTCGTGAGGCTTGAAAACAAAGCTGGTATGCTCGTCAAAGTAGCCGCACATGAACTTGTCAAGAGGGATTCCTGTTCTCTTGCTCAGCATTAATGAATAAAAGAAGACTTGTGTTGAGGCATATTTTTCTTTCTCAGCATTTGGCTTGTAATCCCATATCCATAATTTATCATCTTCCAGCCTAAGAACGTCAATGTGACCTGATAATGGATCTTTGCTGGCAAACAATTCCTCGAACTTCTTGCCCAGTTCTGCTGCCTTTAGCCAGATGGGCACTTCAACTCCAAGGGTTTTGTTATCATAGCTTAGCATGAATACCTGTACGTTGCTATGAGCATCATTGTACTTGTTCCAATTAAGCCCCTCTTTTGCCAGTTCAGATACTTCATGATTATCAATTTGCCTGGGGCTGATGCCGAGGCTGAACTTTAACTTGCTGCTCCTCGGCCCAATAATAAAAGGCTCTCGCGGGCAATTATCAAATACTTCATGTAAATATGTGTGCAACTTAGAATAGCCGTTGCCTTTTATCAAGTCCAGCTTAACATTATGCAACCTGTAATGATAAAACCATCCGTGGTCAAGAGAAACGTGACTTATCATTATGAAAAACCAGATATTGCATGATTAAAATTAAATAAAAATAATAAAAAAATTTTATTTTCCTTTCTTCATCATTTTCTCAATCTTAACTTCCTCGGATGCAACCTTGTCTACAATCCTTTCCAGGTTGATGTCAATCTTGGTAATTCTTCTCTCAAGTAAGACAAGAATCCTGAGACTGTACACAATAGCTGCCAGTGTGCCGATAATTATTGCAAGTATAACCGCTTCCATTGCCATTTTTTATACCTCCGCCTCTTTTTATCTCTTTAAATATTCAATATTCTAATCTTGTTTTATCAGCTTTAAATATTTTTTCTTTTTAAAGAAAGAAATTAAACTCGATTCTCCTTGTACCATTCAACAAACTGCTTCATTCCCTCTTCAAAGCTGACACTTGGTTTATACCCGAGCAGCTTATTAGCTTTCTTGATGTCAGCATAGGTTATATCAACATCTCCCGGCTGCATTGGCAGATTTTTAATAATTGCTTTTTTGCCAGTTAGGTTCTCTACGATGCTTATGAACTTGTTTAGCTCCACGGGCTTGTTATTACCAAGATTAATGATTTCAAAATCAAGCTCTTTGTCAACTGCGGCTGTCACACCCTTGACAATATCTGAAATAAAGGTATAGTCTCTTCTGCTCTTTCCATCGCCGAATTTTTTTATAGGAGTGCCTGCCATCACGTTCTGTACAAACATATATGGAGCCATATCAGGCCTGCCTCTGGGGCCATAAACAGTAAAGAACCTCAAGCAGGTAATCTTCATATTATGTAGATGATGATGAGTGTGGCAAAGCAGCTCACCTGCTTTTTTACTGGCAGCATAGGGGCTTATCGGAGTGTCAACATTATCTGTTTCTGAGAATGGAATCTTTTTCTGGTTGCCATAAACACTGCTGCTGCTTGCAGAAACAAAGCTTTTGACCTTGAAATTCTTTGCCAGCTCAAGCAGGTTAAGGGTTCCTTTGATATTAGTATCAGCATACAGAAGAGGGTTTTCTATTGAGAACCTTACCCCTGCCCTCGCAGCCAAGTGCACAATCTTCTCAGGCTTTTCCTTTTCAAAAATCTTTTTCATGGCTTTATAATTACAGATGTCTTCCTTGTAAAATGTAAAGCCAGGATGCTTTTTTAGGATTTCGAGATTGTGCTTTTTGAACTTCACATCATAATAATCATTAAGATTGTCAACTCCTATAACGCAATCTCCTCTTTCTAGGAGAGCTTCACTCACATGGCTTCCTATGAATCCTGCGCATCCAGTTACTAGTATTTTCATCTTAAAAACAAATATGCAGTGCCCTTTTTATGTTTTATTAATCTTTCTTCTAAAATGGTTAAATTTAAATACCTGTGCTGCTTTTATTCACCCCATAAAGATTAAAGGTGGTGCTCAATGCTTAAAATGAAAAGAATCTCAGAAACATACGAGATGAAGGTTTTTACTGACTCTGGCGATTATTTTGGAGATGTAGAAGAGGCTATTCTTACGCAGAACAAGGTTTTCGGCTGGAGAGTCAGGGCTACCAAGAACAGCTTCCTGAACAAGGTCTTAGGCAGCGCAAAGGGAGTAATCGTGCCACACCAGCTGGTTAAGAGCATGGGTGACATAATGATTATTAGCAAGGCAGCAGTGCCAAGCTACGGGCCTGAAGAAGAATAAGGCTTTTTTCTTTCAGTTTTTTGAATTATCTAGATTAAAGTATATTTCTCCATAGCTCAGGGTCTCGCTCTCTGTTTTTCTTAGGCTTGCTTAGGTAAAGGCGTTGTATAGTTTCATCCAGCAGTTTTACTTGGTTGTCGATTTCATCAAAATATCCGTGAAATACATACATTGTAAGGGTCATCTCTAATAATTTGTACTGCGGGTCTTTATCTCTTCTTTTAATGCCCTCCTCAGGATCCCTTTCAATTTTGCTCCACTCTTGCTGATAAGTGGTTTTTCCTTTCATCACATTTTTCAGCAATGATTTTGATGCCTCCAGACACTGGAGATGATATTCAGAAAAAGGTTTGTTTCCCTTTGCGTGGTTAATCATTCTCTGATTATCTTTTTGGTAAGATGTAAAGGTCTCTCTTAGCGCTGCTTCCCGTGTTTTTAAGGTCAAGCCTTCAAGCCTAAGAATTTCTTCCACCTGCCTTTCAAGGTCCATTTGGTTCACCCCATTCTTTTTCTAGGCTTTCAAGCCCAGTTCTCATTTACTTTGCCATGATTATACAATGTTTTAATCACTCCATCAAGCCGCTCGCATTCTTGCTTCTTAGTGCACCCGCTTCCAAGCAAATCACTAAATGCATGCAGCAGCACATTATTAAAGTCTCTTCGGTTATAGCACAGGTTGACTTTGCCAAGGGTTTCAGAAAAAGTAGTCTCTCCTCTGATTATTTTTTTCAGGAGGTTATAGCGTGTCTCATAGACCATTGCATGAAAATGGTAGGAGCTGATGTCAGTATTATCCTTCTGATTCTTCTGCGCATTTTGATAATCTTTTTTTGCTCGCTCATATTTTTCTTCGTAATCTCTAATACAATACTCTATTGTCTCCCTTAAAACTTTTTCTAATGTGTCTTCTTTTATGCCTTCACAATATTCTAATATTCCCTCAAGCTGCCTTCCTAGGTTCATGCTTTTCCTCTTCTTTTTTTCTAAATTAAAAATAAAAAATTTTATGAAACTCTAAGTGTATATCACTAACTCAATTTTTTTAGTTGTTTTCCTGTCTTCTAGCTCTGCTTTCTCTGCATTCTTCACCAGTTTTTCAAGCTCGTTGTTCTCGCTGCATACAACCACTCTGTTGAGGCTTAGCTCTTGTCGCGCTTTTCTCTCAAGATTAGTTGCTGTTTCCTGAATTTTGTCAGCGAACTGGGGATATCTCTTGCCTAAGGCATGCACCAATCCAGTGTAGAGTTTTTCATAAGCTACTCTGCTGCTCTGTTCGATTACTGCTACGCCGTACTCTGAACCCGGTACTGGAGTGTAGCCTTGATCGATGTAGCTCAAGATCCTGCCAGTCAGATTGCCCTTGTTTCCTTCAATCTCTCTCATTGTCTGGGCAGCTTCTTTTCTCTGCTGCTCTGTCTCGTACCATTCGCTTATTTTTTGGGTTAATTTTTTGCTCGGCCTTTTTTTTGCATCGTAGATTTCCATTTTTTATTCCTCCTTGTTGCTTTGTAAAAACGGTTACATTAGGTGATGTGAGTGATATATATAAACTTTTGAGGTGATAGTTATCACCATAAAATAAGCAAGGTTTATAAATTCAGAAGCATTTTCTGTGCTTCATGAACCAGAAATTCCTAGAAGAAGCAGGCCTGACAGCAATAGAGGTGAGAATATACCTTGCATTGCTTGAGAAAGGCTCGATCAGGGCAGGTGAGATAACAAGGCATACTGGCATTCACAGGAGAAGTGTTTACGATGCTATTGAACGCCTTGTGGAAAAAGGGCTTGTATCATACATCAAGACCAATAACAGGCGTTATTTTGAAGCAGCGCCTCCTGAGAGGTTGCTAGAGCTTCTGAAAGAGAAAGAGAATAATATGATGCAGCTAATGCCAGAGCTCCAGCTCTTGGGTAAGTTTTCTGAGGAAAAAAAGGAAGTGGTGTTCTTCAGGGGCAAGCAGGCAATAAAAACTGTTTTTGAAGACCAGATAAAAGAAGGTAAGCCAATAATGGTTTTTGGAAATGCTGTTAATGTAAACGAGATAGTAGAGTATTACTTTCCTCATTTTGACAAGCAAAGAATTGAGAAGAACATAAGCGTAAGGATGCTTTTTGATGAGAGTGCAAGAAAAGAAGAGTACCTTAACAAGATTCCTTTGGCAGAGATAAGGTTTCTCAAGAAGGGAAGCAAAGCTCCTGTATCAACAAATATTTATGCTAACAAGGTTTCAATAATCATCTGGGAAAAGAATCCTAAGGCTATTTTAATAACAGAGCCTGCACTAGCCCAGAGCTTTACAACATACTTTGAGCTGATGTGGAAAACAGCCCGTAGTTAAAGGTGATAACCATTAAGATAACTAAAGAACAAATAATCTTAGCATTAATCTTCATATTAGTACTTGGTACAAGACTATTTTTTGTTCTTCCAGAGAAGGGATTTAGCTATGATGCATATGATGCCTTGAGGCAGGCAGAGCATATAAAAGAAACAGGTGTGCCCCTGTTCAAAGACCCGCTAAGCTACTCTGGCAGGGTTTTTGTTTTTCCTCCGCTCTTTTATTATGTATTAGCAGGCTTTAGCTTTCTCATGCCTCTTGAGCTTGCTGCAAAAATAGTCCCGAGCCTTGCATTCGCTACATTAGTCATAGCTGTTTATCTTATAGCCAAGCATTTAACCAAGAATAAGACAGCAGCCTTAATTGCAGCATTCTTTTCAGGCTTTGTTCCTATAATTTTTTATTCGCTCGGCCAGATATCTGTTTATTCCTTGAGCCTGCCCCTAATATTCTTTCTCAGTTACACTTTCTTGCGGATAGAAGAAAAAGGATTTGCCACAATAACTATAATCCTAATTATCCTGCTCCTTTTAACACATACTTCTGTTTTTATTATGCTTATATCATTCATAATCTATTTCATAATCCTTAAGCTTGAAAAACAGGAATTAAATAAAAAAGAAGTTGAAATAGCTCTTTTCCTCTTTTTCCTCACCATATGGTTTAATCTTCTGTTGTATAAAAAAGCCTTTTTTCTTCACGGCATAAGATTCATATGGCAAAACATTCCTCTCCCTTTATTATCATCCTATTTTGAGGATATAAGCTTTCTAGGGGTAATCTCTGCTGTAGGTGTGCTTTCCCTGCTTCTGGGAGTATATGCCACCTATCACGTATTTTTTAAGACAAAAAGCCAAGCAGCCACGCTTTACATCAGCTTCGCATTTATCTCATTCATAATGCTGTGGTTTAAGCTCATGCCTTTAAAGATAGGCTTATTGTTCCTAAGCATAAACCTAATCATTCTGTCTGCCTATTCAATCAAAACTATCCTTGTAAGCATATCAAAAACAAAAACACCTTGGTTATCTAATATTATTGTGCTCTTGCTCGTTGTTTTGTTCATACTAACCTCAATCGTTCCTTTTGTGATGACTGTAAAAGCAGAAATAACCAAGAGCCCTCCTCTTGATGATATTAAAGCTCTTGAATGGATAAAGAACAACACAAGAGAAAAAGCTGTCGTGCTCGGCAGAGCAGAGGAAGGATTCCTAATAACTTATGTGTCAAAAAGGAAGAATGTGGCTGACCAGAACTTCCTCATGATAAATAATATTGATCAGAGATACCGTGATATCAATCTTTTATTCACCCTTAGGCTTAAGTCAGAAGCTGTGAGGCTGCTGAATGACTATAAAATTGATTATATCTTCTTGTCCACGCAAAGCATGAAAGAATATAACCTGACTAAACTCTTTTATGCTGATCAGGACTGCTTTGACCTTGTTTATAGAAACCAAGCAATAGTATATAAATTCCTTAGGTGCGATGTAGAATGAAAAATAAAGGACTTGATGTAACAAATATAGAAACTAATGTGATAAACAGGAAATCAGCTAAAGAAGACGAAGGAAAATCAAAATTGAAACTATTAATTTTTGCCCTGCTAATAATTACTCTTGTCCTTTCTGCAGTCATGATTTTAAGGCTTATACAGAATAAGCCCATGCTCCCTGCAGGTGAGTCCTATTATAACATGCGCCTGGCACAGGAATTAAAAGCAGACCCTTTCATTATTAAAGATCCTGTACAAAACACACCCTACCAACCAAATCCATATCATTATCTGCTGGTTTTGCTGCTTCTAATGCTTTCTCCCCAGCTAGTATCAATAATCACTCCGCTTCTTTTAGGGATAATATCAGCTATTATTTTCTTTAAGTTGCTTACCCTGCTCGGGGTTAGGCATAGGGACGCTGCTTATTCACTTATAATCCTTGCAGTTTCACCTGCATTTATCAAACTCTTCACTGGGCTTTATCTTTATGGCTTTGTCCTCTTTCTAAGCCTTCTAATAATTTTTCTTGTTATTATAAGCAAGAAGAGCAAGTACACCCTGGTTTTATCCAGCCTGCTGTTGCTAGTCCTGGCTTTGGCCAGCCTCACTGGGTTTATAATTACGCTCGCATTTCTCTTAATCATTTGCTTAGCATTAAAAAGAAAAACCAGAGTAGCGATAGTCCCTGCATTTCCATCCATTACAGTGCTGGTTGCTCTTGCACTTTTCTCAATTTACAAGCCTGTTCTCCTTGGCTTTCATAGTTTTGAATTTAGGAATATCCTTTCAGTTCTAGGTGCAGATCTTGGCTATGACCTTTTCCTTATCCTGCTGTTTTTTGCAGGCTTTATGCTCCTGTGGTCTAGAAATGAGGAGAAAAAGCTTTTGCAGCTGGCTGTGCTTATCTTTTTTGTCATTTCATTTTTTAACATTGTTGCAAGGGTATATTTAAGTTTGGTGATAACTGTTTACTGTGTGGCTGCAATAACCTATTTTTATAATAGAAAATGGGAGCTTGAGATTATTAGGACAGGCACTTTGCTGCTGATACTATCCAGTCTTGTTTTCTCACTCACAAGCCAGGTTAACCTACTCGTGAATGCTCAGCCTGATAAAGAAATAGAAAACTCTCTTTTGTCCCTGAAGAAACTAGGCGCCGGGATAGTGCTTTCTGCTGAGGATACTGGTTTCATAGTCGAGTTTTACTCTGGCAAGCAGGCATTGCTTGACAAGAATTCATTTTTGACCCTGAATTACAAAGAGATAAAAAATGACACTGACCGATTGTTCCTAATCCCTAGGCTGAAAGATGCAGAGCCCATTATTCAGAAGTACGAAATACGCTATGTATTCATAACTCCTGAAATGAAACAAGAAATATGGATAGGGCGAGAAGAGGGCCTGTGGTTTCTTGTAAAGAACAGCGATAGTTTTGTGAGAAAGTACGAATATAAGAATATAGAACTGTGGGAGTATAGGCCTGGCGGGAGAGCAGGAGTGTAAATCTCTCGCACTTGATACCAAATCACTGGAGTTAAAAAAAGATTTAAAAACCATCCCTGATTTTTATTATTATGCTAGATACTTTTCAAATAATCCAGAGCGTAATTTATGCAATCTCATTGTATTACGTAGTATTCTGGCTTCTGGTATTGCTTGAGACTGATGGGAAAGCCAATCTGGGGAAGAAACTTAAGGTATATCCTTCTGTAACCATAGCTGTCCCTGCATATAATGAAGGAAGTAATATTGAAGAAACCCTTGATAGCATAGCTGCATTGGATTATCCTAGGGAGAAGATGAGCATAATTGTGGTTGATGATGGCAGCAAGGACAAAACCTATGAGCTTGCAAAAAAATATGCTGAGAGAGCTAAGAAAAGATTAGATTTTAAGTCATTCATTGTCCTAACCCAGAAGAACCAGGGCAAGTACATGGCCTTGAACAACGCCCTTAAGCACGTAACAACAGAATTCTTTGCTGTTCTTGACGCTGACTCAGTGCCCAAAGCTGATGCTCTGAAGAAATTGATGAGCTGCTTTGAGGAGAACGTGGCTGCTGTGTCGCCTGTTCTTAAAGTGTACAGGCCGAAGGGTCATTGGCAGAAGATGCAGTGGTTTGAGTATTCTGTGAACCATTTTTATAGGGGGCTTATTGCAAAGCTTAATGCAATGCATGTCACGCCAGGCCCATTGTCAGTTTACAGGTCAGAGCTGATTAAGAAGATTGGCGGGTTTAGAGAAGCTCATAAGGTTGAAGA
>Ga0315290_10003177_pt1 | contig 11748 bp, 10 predicted proteins | sample YL17G12_0_MG_FD_203627 | JGI IMG/M metagenome (GOLD analysis project Ga0315290, IMG submission 203627) | Sediment microbial communities from Yellowstone Lake, YNP, Wyoming, USA - YL17G12_0 | ecosystem: Environmental > Aquatic > Freshwater > Lake > Sediment | place: USA: Wyoming | collected...
TCGATGGGCTATGTTGTTTCTGTCGTCGCCAAATCCCAACTCGCAGCCAGTCAGACCGCCCTCATCGCCACTTTCTTACCGGCATTTCTGCTCTCCGGATTCATTTATCCCATCGACCAAATGCCAGTAGTCATCCAGTTGATTACTCATCTCATCCCCGCACGGTATTTCATGACCATCATCCGCGATGTCTTTCTCAAAGGGACTTCCATCCCGTTGCTCTTGAACGATCTACTGGCGTTGGCAATATTTGCGATCCTCCTCACCGTCCTGGCCACCCGTGCCTTCCATAAGAAACTGAGTTAAGGGCACACCATGCTGGGGCGTATACGAGGGATGCTGATCAAGGAATTCATCCAGGTCTTCCGAGACAAACGCTCTCGCTTCTTATTATTTGGACCGCCGGTGATTCAGATGATCGTCTTTGGATACGCTGCGACATTGGAGATCCGGCACATCCCAACCGCGGTACTGGATTTCGACAACAGCCAGGTGAGCCGGGACCTGCTCTCGCGCTTTACTGCCAGCCCCTACTTCGATGTTCGGACTCGCCTGAGTGACCACCGACAGATCGGCGACTTGATCGATCGCGGAGCGGTAACAGTCGCTCTCCAGATTAATGCCGGATTCGCCCAAGATCTCCGAAAAGGCCAGACGGCCCATCTCCAACTGATCGTGGACAGCAGCAACTCCAACACCGCCCTGATCGCGGTCGGATACGTCAATCAGATCGCCGGTCGGTTCTCACAGGATTACCAAAGGGAGCGCCTCCTCGCCACGTCCCCCCTGATCCAGTCTCAACTCCCCTCAATCGTTCTGGATCGGCGCCCCTGGTTCAATACGGACCTCGATAGTCAATGGTTTTTTGTGCCGGGAGTGATCGGCAATCTGATCTTGGTCATGGTGGTCAGTTTGACCGCTTTTGCCGTGGTGCGTGAACGGGAGATTGGCACGCTCGAACAAATTATGGTGACGCCGATCGGCCGGCTGGAATTCATCCTGGGAAAGACCGTGCCATTTTTTCTTATCGGACTCTTCGATGCAACCCTTGTATCCTTGGTCGGCACACTCTGGTTTGGCGTGCCCTTCCGCGGAAGCATTGGGGTCTTGGCGGTCGGCGCAATTCTCTTTATCCTCTGCATGCTGGGCATCGGTCTCTTTATCTCGACTATTTCGATGACTCAACAGCAAGCGATGGTGTCGGGCTTCTTCTTCAACATGCCGGCCATCATCTTTTCAGGCTTTGGCAATCCCATCAGTAGCATGCCGGACTTTATGCAGTGGCTCACCTACCTGGACCCATTGCGTTATTTTTTAGATGTGCTTCGAGGCGTCTTTTTGAAGGGGCTGGGACTGGAGGTGCTCTGGCCGCAAATGGCCGCGATGGGTGTATTTAGCCTCGTCATGCTCATCATCAGCGTGGCCCGCTTCCGTAAATCCCTGGATTGAGCATGGCACGAGCGTCTTCGTGGTGTCGTCTGAATTATGGCTGATGCCCCAGCGCCTGGCCGATGATGTGAACTTTAGGACCGTGTGGAAGCGGGATCATACGAACATCGTCTGGCTCGTTGTCTAGCACCCACACAAACAGCTTCTGCGCGTCACTTAGCTCCGGCTCTTTCGGCACCCCGTACTGGTCCCTCTGCATCGACTCATCGTAGAGGCCGATGCACCCGTGCGAGGCCGGATAGCCTGGCATGTCCCGTCCATGGATCCAATAGGACACGCCTTCCCTATTCACATGGAACCGGAGCGCGTAGTTCATCGGGTACAGCCGATCCGTCCCTTCGATCGTATAGAGACCCGACTGATGTTGCAGATGGGCAGCGGTCAGACGGAACTCCCCCGTAGGCGTTTCGTTGAGGCCATTCCCGGAGGCGATGGGGCTCGCGAAGCGAAGGCCTCCAAATTCATAGGCTCCAAGAAACTGCTCAGTCAGATCGATCAGAATGAATTGCTCGTCCAGCTCTCCTGGCGGATAGACCAGCGGTAACGGAGTAAACTGCGCCAAATCCTCGACCCGCCTCGGCACTTTGATTGAGAGACCAGGGCGCGCATGACGCCGATCGATCCGATTGAATCGTGCGCCCTCAACCCAGTACTCACCAAATATCGTCTCCAACGATTCGCCGGGCGGAATGACACGGCAGTCCCACTCCAACGTCGCATCACTGGGATAATGGATCTCACAGGGACCTCGATGCTTCTTGGGGGAATCGGCTTTTACAGAAACGGGAAGGACCACAACCATCATCACGGCCACGGCAACCAATGTCCTCCGGAGTGACCAGAGCATAGTAGTGGACTTGATCAACGTACGTGAGCGCAATCCAGCGGTACACAACAAATAATACCCCGCAGGCTGTTCAACAAGGCCGTCCAGCGGGCCGCAGCGAGTGAAGGCCCGAGGCGTACCCTTGCGGTACGTTGATGGTCTGAACGATGCGAGAACGAAGCTGGCGGACTTGTTCAACAGCCTGTTACGACCAATACTGCGACGCTTTGGTATAGCCGAACAATAGATCGCGTCGTGCCAGAACACCGACGAGTTTGCCGTTCCGAACGACAGGCACCCGCGTGATGTAGCGATCCTGGAACAGATTTGCAACCTCTTCCAGCTTCATATCCTCGGTGGCCGTCACCGGGTGGGTGCTCATTATTTCGACGGCCATTATCTTCCGCAGATCCCGGCCTTCGATCATCGCCTGAAGCAAATCATATTCACTCACCAGGCCGACCAAGGTCCGGTCCTCTTCCACCACCGGCAGGCTGCCGAAGTTTCGTTGGGTCATCAACCGGCTGATGGTCAAGGCATCGGTCCTGGAGCCACAGGTAAACGCCGCATCCTGCATCATTTGCCCCACCGTCAACGTCTTAGGGTCACACGCTGCCGCAAGAAACTCCGTCCGTCTCATAGCCCCTCCTTTTTTTCCTCTTTCTAGGAACCTGCAGCACAACAGAAAAGTGTTCCCGCATGACGCTCAAAAAGGCCGTCCAGCAAGGCCGCAGCCGATGAAAGCACCGGAGGCGTAGCCTCAGGGCTACGTTGAGGATACTTTCAAGGCGAGAACGAAGCTGGCAGACTTTTTCAGCGTCCTGCCACGCCCGCCGAAAGGTACGCACGAAGAACATCCCGCCTGGCGATGATGCCCACGAGCTTGTCTTTCGCGTCCACCACCGGCACGCGAATCAAATCGCTGGCTCTGAACACATGAACCAGCGTCGGAAGCGTCGTTTCAGGGCGGACCGAGTACGGGTTATACGTCATGATGTCGCCGGCCGCGACGGCAGCAAGCTTGTGCCCGTCATCTAAGGCAGCCAGCAGATCATGTTCGCTGACGATGCCCAGGAGCTTATCATTGGCGTCCACCACCGGCACGGCCCCGAATCCCTCGAGCATGAGCGACGCGATGACGTCGCCTTTGGTCTTGAGATGAGCAGACTGTACCCGTTTCTGCATGACCTGCTTGACCATCATCACGTCAAATTCTTTCTTCGCACGGGTCCTGGCCTTCTTCGCCTTCTTCTTCGTCAGCATGTATCCCCCCTCACTCTTCTGCCAATAATAATGGCTCATTGACCGATCGCTTCTCCTGACGATGCGCCAATCCCCCTCTCCTCCGGCCAACGGAGGTGCACAGTCTTTGTCTTTCCCGCTTCCAGCCTCACCCCCTTGAGGCCCTGGGTCCGGTCCGCGTGGATCGCCGTGATATGATAGGTACCGGACGGAAGGTCGACGAACAGCCAAGGTCCGTTCACATGATCACGGGGAATGTTGATCGGAGGTCCCCCTTTTGCTGACTGAATGGTGACCGCGACTCCAGCCAGAAAAGGCTTCCCTCCTGCAGTGAACACGAGCTTCAGCGAGAAGGGGGGATACTCCGCGCTGCGCTCCTCGAGCCCGACTCCGGCGCTGAAATAGCGGACACCCTCTGCCTGATAGAGCGGGAGCGAGCCTTTGTACTGCTGCCCGTTCACCTGATATTCCAATTCGAGAAACTCGCCGGACTCCACGATTTGGGAGACCGAGCCCCCGACGGCTAAATTCATCCCCCCCAAAAGGCTACTCCACAATGCAAGCACCGAAATCAAAATCTGTCTCATAGGCCCCTCCTCCCACCCTAGTGGTTAGACCACGCAATGTAAGTGCCACAGCCCTAAATCAGACAAGGGCTCTAGTTCTCGCGCACGGGATGATCCATTTCCCCGCTGATTCTGTTCCTATCCTTCAGAACTGGGGCCAATCACCACAGTCATTTCTTTTGCGCTGCAGCAAAACGCCTCAGGGCCAGGCCCAAAGACGCCAACCTCTCTCCACAAGCCATGAGAATACTAGCGTGTCTCACATATAATGCACCATATGTCACAGGCACACCCAATGCAGATCTGATACCCGGAGTCGCCTGCTGGTTGTTGGTCATCATGGTCATTGAGAAAGGGAGTCTGTCATGAGAATTCTTTGTGCCGTGGATGGGTCTGAATACTCGCAGTGGGGGGTACAAGCACTCGAAGCGCTCGCCGGCCGTGAGCCGGAGTATGTGACGCTTCTCCATGTGGTCGATCCGTCGGCCATCCAGACAGCCAGAGGCAGGAACCCCGTGGCAGAGAAGCGCGCCCTGGCTGCCATGGAGAAGGCCGGTAGAATCCTCCTCCGCGAGGCAGAGCGATCCGCTCGAGTCGCCCTCGGACAGGCCGCGACCGGCCCTCGCACCACATTCGACCGCACCTTAGCCCATGGCCCCCTCGCCCAGACGATCGGGCGACAGGCGCGGCGGGGGAAGGCCGATCTCATCCTCATCGGATCCCGCGGGTTGAGCGACATTCAAGGATTCTTGTTGGGGAGCATCTCCCGGCAGGTCGCGTCGATCGCCCGCTGTTCCGTCTTCGTCGTGAAACAGCCAATCCCGCAGTTGACGCGTGTGGTTCTCGCGGTCGATGACTCGAAACACTCCCGAGCCGCCGCTCGATTTCTTCGATCCCGCATTCTTCCGGAATCCGCGACGACCACCATCCTCTCCTCGGCCGAAAGACCGGTGACCGACTTGGCCGTTCGATACCTGTCCAAAGCCCAAGTCGCCGAACTGGAGCGACCAGTCCTCGAACGAGCCACGAAACTGGTCACGACATTGCGGGATGAGTTTCTGAAAGAAGGCTTCGCCATCGACACGGACGTGCAGATGGACCACGTCATCGACACCATCGTCAAACACGTGGAAGCGGCTCATGCCGACCTCCTGGTGATCGGGTCTCGCGACTTGACCAAAAGCGAGCGGCTCCATCTCGGCAGCGTCTCGGAGAGTCTCCTGCGACACGCCCCTTGTTCCGTGTTGATCGTGCGAGGCACGCGTGCCTGATCTCGACAAGCCACACCTCCACCACCTGACGGTTGGTGAAATCTTCACGCACCTGGGAACCAGGGCAGGCGGCTTGTCGCCCGAAGAGGCACAACAGCGGCTCAGTCAGTATGGCCCCAATGTTCTAGAAGAACCGAGTCACTATTCATTGATTCGAGGGTTCCTCCAGCAGTTCACCCACTTCCTGGCCATATTGCTCTTGATCGCCGCCGCCCTGGCTTTCACGGCTGAATTCATGAAGCCTGGCGAAGGGATGCTCACGCTCGGCTGGGCGATTCTCGGTGTGATCGTCATCAACGCCATCTTTGCCTTCTTGCAGGAATATAAAGCGGAGCGTGCAGTGCAGGCCCTCCATTGCCTCCTCCCTGTCAGGGCATGGGTGCTGCGAAGTAACCAACCGCATGACGTGTCGCGGAACGAGATCGTGCCGGGTGACGTGCTCTTGATCGAGGAAGGAGAGCAGATTCCTGCCGACGCCCGGCTCATCGAAGCAGCCGAAATGCGTGTCGACATCTCCTCTCTCACGGGCGAATCCCAACCGAAGCGGCGGACCGCGGAACCGGTCACCGATGGACATCTCCTGGACATTCCCAACCTCGTATTCGCCGGCACCCCCGTGCTCTCCGGCAGAGGTCGGGCAGTGGTATTCGCCACCGGCATGCAGACGGAATTCGGCAAGATCGCTCGCCTCTCCACGAGCGTGAAGACAGGCCTCAGCCCGCTGCAGAAAGAGATCGTGAAGATCACCCATGTGGTCGCGCTGCTGTCGCTCGCCATGGGTGGGACCTTTTTCGTCATCGGCGTTTCCATGGGCTTGGGCTTCTGGGTCAGCGCGATCTTCGGAATCGGCATCATCGTGGCGAACGTGCCGGAAGGACTGCTCCCCACTGTGACGCTGGCCCTGGCGTTGGGCAGCCAGCGCATGGCCAAACGCCACGCGCTCATCAAGCAACTGACATCCGTTGAAACCTTAGGTTGTACCACCGTCATCTGCACGGATAAGACGGGGACGCTGACTGAGAACCGGATGCGCGTGGCTCGTTTCTATATGGACCATCTCGAAGTCGAGGTGCAGGAAAGCTGTCTGGTGATCGCCGGACGCGTGACCAGCGCGATCGAGGCCGAGGAGTATGCGCCGCTCTTCGATGCGATCATCCACTGCCATAATGCCAAGCGCGTGCGGCGGACCGACGGCCGCCCCACCGTCACGGGCGATCCGACCGAAGTGGCCCTGGTCGAGTTCGCACTGGTTCACGGACTCCTCCACCATGAACCCTTGCCCCGGATGGGCGAACTTCCGTTCGACGCGGACCGGAAGCGCATGTCCACCCTCCATTGGCATGAGGGCCGGCTCGTGGCCTTCGTGAAGGGAGCACCGGAATCGCTCATGCCCCTCTGCGATCAGATGCTCCTCCACAGTGCACGCGCGGCGATGAGTCAGGAAGACCGCCAGCGCATCATGGCGCAAAGCCAGACCTTCGCACACCAGGCCTATCGGGTCCTGGCTGTGGCCATGCGTGACATTGAGCAGGGGATCGAAAAGCTGGACATCGACCAGGTGGAACAGAACCTCACGTTCCTCGGCCTCGTGGCGATGATGGATCCCCCGCGCCACGAAGTGCCAGAAGCCATCGCCCGCTGCCGTCAAGCCGGCGTCCGCACCATCATGATTACCGGTGACCATCCGCTCACCGCCCTGGCCATCGCCAGCCAGATCGGACTAGCGCCGAAAGAGTCCCGCGCCGAACGGGTCGGATACTGTCCCGTAATCGAAGGGCACCAGGTCGAAACGATGAGCGACGAGGCGCTGCGGCGGCTCCTCACGCCCACCCATCCTGGCGAGCCCGAGCCGATCTTCGCACGTATGGCCCCCCGGCACAAGATGCGTGTGGTGTCGGTGCTGAAAGACATGGGCGAAGTGGTCGCGGTCACCGGCGACGGGGTGAACGACGCCCCGGCCATCAAGAAGGCCAATATCGGCATTGCGATGGGCATCGCTGGAACCGACGTGGCGAAAGAAACGGCGGACATGATTTTGCTTGACGACAACTTTGCGACCATCGTCAACGCCGTTGAAGAAGGCCGGGCCGTCTATGCCAACATCCGGAAGTTTTCCACCTACGTGCTGGCGAGCAACGTGCCCGAGGTCGTCCCCTATCTGGCGTACGGCTTGTTCGGGATTCCGCTGGCGCTCACGGTCCCGCAAATCCTCGCTGTGGATCTGGGCACCGACATGGTTCCGGCCTTGGCCTTGGGTGCCGAAAAGCCCGACGCCGGCATTATGGCAACCCCGCCACGCCCACGCACGGAACGGTTGATGAACCTTCCGCTGCTCTTGCGCGCCTATGTCTTTTTGGGCCTGATCGAATCTGGGATCGCCATGGCTGCATTTTTTTCATTACTCCTGTCACATGGATGGACCTGGGGCATGCCGCTCGACTGGTCAGATCCGCTCTACAAACAGGCGACCGCCGCCACCTTTGCCGCCATCGTCGTCTCCCAGGTGGCGAACGTGTTCGCCTGCCGCTCAGACCGGGTGTCGCTCGCTCAACTCGGCTGGTTCACTAATCCATTGATCCTCTGGGGGATCGCAACAGAACTCGTCGTCCTGGCGTTCATCATCTATACCCCCTGGGGCAACGCGATCTTTGGAACCAGCCCCTTGCCTGTCTGGATCTTCGGGCCACTCGCACTGGGCGCCCTTGGGCTGTTATTCGCAGAGGAAAGTCGTAAGATCATCGTGAAGCGATTCAAAAACAGCCGCACACGCGGAGTCACACAACAAGCTAGTAAATCATGACCAGTCACCCCCAAGACCCGATTCGTCAGGTCCCTGTCACCGAGATCATTCCCCACGGGTCTCCCTCAGCTCCGGCTCGCCATTCGTCCAGTACATCATCCGACCACGAGCACCGGCTCCCCGCCACCCTGCCCCTGTTCCCTTCACCTCGGCCACGGCCCCGTCTTCCCTGGCTCCTCGGCAGCGTGACACTGCTCGCGATCATAGCAACAGGAGCCTGGTATTGGTGGACGGCCGGGACTCCGCCGGTCCACTACAAAACCGCGCTGGTCGATCGAGGTCCCATCACCGCGATTGTCACCGCCACCGGCACGGTCAATCCGGTCGTGTCGGTGCAGGTGGGCAGCCAAGTCTCCGGCAAAATTACCCAACTGATGGCAGACTTCAATTCCGTAGTCTCGAAGGGCCAGGTCCTGGCCATGATCGATCAGCAGCCGTTCCAGGCGAGAGTGGGCCAAGCCCGCGCATCGCTCAAGAGCGGGCGTGGCAATCTGGCGAAAGCGAAGAACATGGCGAATCAGCGGAAACTTGAGCTTGATCGCATGGCGGCCCTGCGCCGGCAACAATTTGTCTCACAAGCGGATCTCGACCTCGCCGCCACGAACTTCCGCGACGCCCAGGCCCAAGTCGAGGTCGCGCAAGCACAGGTGGATCAAGCAGTGGCCACCTTGGCCTCGGCCGAACTCGATCTCGGCTATACCACGATCTACTCGCCGGTGAACGGCATCGTCGTCTCCCGCAACGTCGATGTCGGCCAAACCGTCGCAGCCAGTTTCCAAACCCCGACCCTCTTTGTGATCGCGCAAGACCTGACGCAGATGCAGGTCAACGCCAACGTCAGCGAAGCCGATATCGGCGGGGTCACAGAAGGCAAGCAAGCCAACTTCCGCGTGGATGCCTATCCGAAACAGTTCTTCGAGGGCACAGTCACGCAGGTGCGCAACGCGCCCATCAGCATTCAGAACGTGGTGACCTACGATGTGGTGATCACCGTGGACAATCGGGAACTCAAGCTCAAGCCCGGCATGACGGCGAACGTGACGATCGTGACGGCCAAGAAAGAACATCCTCTCCGCGTGCCGAATGGGGCCTTGCGCTTCCGCATGCCGGGGGTCCCGGTGGACCGTAAGGTCACGCAAGTCTGGGTGATGGATCAGGCGAAGCAGGCGCGGCAGACGGTGGTCACCACCGACATCGCCGACTCCCTCTTCACTGAAATCGCGGAGGGGGCGCTGAAAGAAGGAGACACGGTGATCCTGGGGATTGAGACGCCAGAAGAACGGGCCCAGAAGAAGTTGCCGCCGGGCTTTGATGGCGGCCCGAGGATGAGATGAAAAGGGAAACAGTCTGTCTGGTCTCTCCGGTCTTTCTGGTTCATTTGGTCAAATCAAGGTAGAGGCTTAACCGAACACACGAGACAGACGAGACAGACGAGACAGACCAAGCACCCATGTCCTTTCTCTGGCTCACGATCTTATCCGCCCTCCGCATCCTCCGCCGCAATCCGCTGCGCGCCGGGCTCACCATGCTCGGCATCATCATCGGCATCGGCGCCGTCGTGGCGATGGTCAGCTTGGGTCAGGGCGCCACTGCCTCCGTCCAGGCGGAAATCGCCAGCCTGGGCACCAACGTTCTCATCATCATCCCGGGCGCCACGACCGTCGGTGGCGTGCGGGGCGGGCTCGGCACAATTTCCACGCTAACAGTCGACGATGCAGAGGACATCCGGACAAAAATCGGCAGTGTCACGACCATCATGTATGCCACGCGATCGGTTCTCCAGGTGATTCGCGAGAACAAGAATTGGAGCACCATTGTCCTCGGCGCCACCCCTGAGTTCACCGACATCCGAAGTTGGCCGATTGCGCAGGGCAACTTCTTCACGCAGTCGGATATGGATTCGGCCGCGAAGGTCGCGGTGCTGGGAAAATCTGTTGTCCAGAATCTGTTCGAGCCGGGTGAAGAGGTGGTGGGAGCCCAGATTCGCATCAGAAACACTCCGCTTCGTGTGATCGGGGTCCTGGCACCGAAGGGCCAATCGATCACGGGTCAGGACCAGGACGACTTTGTGGTCCTCCCCTTCTCAACGGCTGAACGAAGGGTCATGGGCACGAAGTTTCTCGGAACCGTCGGGATCATCCTGGTCGCCACGCAGACGCGCTATGAAATCCCTGCCGTCGCCGTAGACATCAAAGAGCTCTTGCGGGCACGCCATCACCTCCCCGCCCAGGAGGACGACGACTTTACCATCCGCACCATGGAAGATATTGCCAAGACCATCGCCGGCACGGGCAGGACCATGATGCTCATGCTGATGGGCATTGCCTCGATTTCGCTGATCGTCGGCGGCATCGGCATCATGAACATTCTCCTGGTGTCGGTCACGGAGCGGACGAAAGAAATCGGGCTTCGCATGGCCGTCGGCGCGAAGCGCAGGCACATCCTGCTCCAATTTCTGATCGAAGCAATCATTATGACGGCAATCGGCGGAATCGGCGGCGTGGCCGCCGGCATTGGGGGCGCGAAACTGCTAACCACTATGGTCGGATGGCCCACTATTATCTCTCCGGAAGCCATCGCCATTGCGTTTCTGTTTTCTCTGGTCGTGGGGGTTTTCTTCGGTCTCTACCCCGCAAACAAAGCGTCCAAGATGAACCCCATCGAGGCGCTACACTACGAGTGAGGACCAGCAGGGGCATGGCGACGATCGCGCAGAATCAGGACATCGCCGGGAGATTGCGAGAAGTCGCCCAGCTCTTAGAGGATCAGGGAGCGAATCGATTTCGCGTGCGGGCTTATCGCGCGGCGGCGGAGACAATCGAACGGTTGACGGTTCCCGCTGCAAAGATCGCACAACAACAGGGCACGGAAGGGCTGCAATCATTGTCGGGCATCGGGGTGAGCCTCGCGCGATCCATCCATACCCTCACCGTTACTGGCCGACTGCCGATGTTGGATCGCCTGCGCGGCCACATGGAGCCGGTCCCACTGCTCACCTCCATTCCAGGGATCGGTCCAGCCCTGGCCCACCGGCTGCACGACGATCTGCATATTGAAACGTTGGAGCAACTGGAAATAGCGGCGCACGACGGACGCTTAACAGAAATCCAAGGGATCGGTCCCAAAAAACTCCAAGGCATCATCGATTCCCTGACCGCGCGCTTAGGACGCGTTCGAAGGCCGATTCAAACAGCCGGCCCTCACTCAACCGGTGAACCTACTGTCGATGAATTACTGGATGTAGACAGGGAGTATCGCGAAGCCGCCCAGGCTGGCAAGCTGCAGACGATTGCGCCTCACCGCTTCAATCCAAAGAAAGAGGCCTGGCTGCCCATTCTCCATACACAGCGAGACGCCCGTCATTTTACCGTGCTGTTTTCGAACAGCGCCCTGGCCCATCAACTGAAGAATACGCGCGACTGGGTCATCCTCTACTACGATGATGACCAGGGAGAACACCAATGCACCGTGATCACCGGCCACCAAGCCCCATTCAGCGGGAAACGGATCGTCCGGGGACGAGAGGAAGACTGTTCAGCCTACTACCAGTCTCGTAAAGCCATGACCACAGAGGTAACCTCTCCAGGCTCTTAA
>Ga0315290_10003180_pt1 | contig 11740 bp, 3 predicted proteins | sample YL17G12_0_MG_FD_203627 | JGI IMG/M metagenome (GOLD analysis project Ga0315290, IMG submission 203627) | Sediment microbial communities from Yellowstone Lake, YNP, Wyoming, USA - YL17G12_0 | ecosystem: Environmental > Aquatic > Freshwater > Lake > Sediment | place: USA: Wyoming | collected...
CGCGGCGTCGAGCCGAGCCAGTAGCCCGTCTTGAGGTCGGTGATGAACTGCCCGGAGACCGAGAGCGCGGTGCACACGATCCCCGCCATCGCCATGATGAAGAACATCCCCGTGGTGCCCGAGAGCCCGAAGCGCAACAGGACCACCGACGAGATGATGATGGTCAGCATCGTCATCCCGGAGACGGGGTTCCGCGCCACGGTGGCGATGGCGTTCGCGGCCACGGAGGTGAAGAAGAACGAGAACAGCAGCGTGAGGAAGAGCCCGGCGAGCACGATGGGGAGCGACGACGACAGGTCCCCGAAGAAGACGCCCGCCGCCACGGCGGTGACCACCACGCCGACCAGCATCGACACGATCGAGATGTCGCTGTCGGTGCGCTCGCCCTGCGCCGCCCCGCCGCGCTGGAACGCCTTGAGCGCGATGCTGAACGAGCCGGCGACGATCTTGAGCGACTTCACGATGCCGAAGATGCCCGCCGTCGCGATGGCGCCGACCCCGATGAACCGCACGTAGCCGCGGAAGATCTGGTTCGCCGTCATCCCCGCGAGGTCCGCGGTGGCCGGGTAGACCGCGTCGGGCACGTGACGGCCGACGAACCAGATCAGCGGCACCAGAACCATGTTGGCGAGCACCCCGCCGGCGCACAGCACCATCGAGGACCGGAGGCCCATCACGTAGCCGAGCCCGAGGATGAAGGCGATCGCGTCGAAGCTGAAGACCACCTTGGCCCGCTGGGCGACGGCCTCGACCACCGGGACGAACCGGAAGTCCAGGTACTCCTTCCACACCTGGAACGTGGTCACGAAGAAGTCATAGATCCCGGCGATGAACGTGGCCTGGAGGAGGAGCCGCGCCTGCGAGCCGCCCTTCTCGCCCGTGACGAGGACCTCGGTGATGGCCGTGGCCTCGGGGTAGGGGAACTGCCCGTGCATCTCCCGCACGAAGTACCGGCGGAGGGGGATTAGGAACAGCGTGCCGAGGACGCCGCCCGCGAGGCAGATGAAGATCGTCTGCGCCGGGCGCGGGTCGAGCTGGAGGATGTAGAGCGCCGGCAGGGTGAAGATCGCGCCCGCCACCACGGCGCCGGACACGCCGCCCACTCCGGTGATGATCACGTTCTCGAGCAGCGTCGAGCGCCGGGAGTACAGGCGGGCGAGGCCGATGGCCAGGATGGAGATCGGGATCGCCGCCTCCATCACCTGCCCCACCTTGAGTCCCGAGTACGCCGAGGCCACGGCGAAGATCACGCACAGGAAGAGACCCCAGCCGACGGAGCGCCAGGTGGCCTGCGGGATATCCGCCGAGGCGGGGATGATCGGGTAGTAGACCTCCCCGGGCTTGAGCGGGAGGTAGGCGTTCTCGGGAAGGGACTTTGTCTCGGGAGCGTCGGTCATGGGGGCGCGATCTCCGTGGAGCGGGGTGCGAAGAGCCGTCAGCCGTCAGCCGTCAGCCGTCAGCCGTCAGCCGTCAGCCGTCAGCCGTCAGCCGTCAGCCGTCAGCCGTCAGCCGTCAGCCGTCAGCCGGGCACGCCAAGATGCGTCGCGGCGGGGATTAGCGCGAGGGGGGCTCGCGTCCGCCGGAAACCTGGCGCCGCCAATAATCGTACGGCCTGCATCCGACAGCGGAGCTACCAGTCCGCCGCCTTCCGGTCGGGCTGCCAACCATTCGGGCGCCGCCGGCATCCAACTCGGTACAACTGGACGCGGAGCCCTCCCATGGTCGTCATCAACGTGCTCGCGGCGCTGGCCCTCCAGCAATTGGCCATGCCACCGATCCACAGCGCCCCGCCGTTCGCGGTGGACACGGCGGCCCTGCGCCACAACAACGGCCGCACGCCACCCTTCGCGCTCGCGGTGCGGGCCACCGGGGGATCCCCTCGGATCGACGGCCGGCTGGACGACCCCATCTGGGCAAGCACGGAGCCCGTCACGCGCTTCACGCAGTTCGCTCCGGCGGACGGCGAGTCCGCCACCGAGCGCACGGAGGTTCGGGTCGCCTACGACGACGAGGCGATCTACGTCGCGGCGCGGATGTTCGAGTCCGAGCCCGCAAAGATCGCGGCGCAACTCGGCCGCCGGGACGCCATCGGCCAGTCCGACTTCTTCGAGGTGGATTTCGACTCCTATCACGACCACCGCACCAGCTTCCAGTTCTACGTGAATCCACTGGGCGTGAAGCGGGACCTCGTCGCCTCGAACGACGCCGGCTATGGTGACCTGGGGTGGGACCCCGTGTGGGAAGCCGCCACGACGCGCGACTCGCTCGGGTGGACCGCCGAGCTCCGCATCCCCCTGTCGCAGCTGCGCTTCCCCAATACCCGCGCCCAGGTGTGGGGCGTCAACTTCTACCGAAACATCCAGCGGAAGGCCGAGCAGGACTTCTGGGGCTACTTCTCCCAAACGGATCAGGGATACGCGTCGTTCTTCGGTCACCTGCTCGGCCTGGAGAACCTCCCGCAACCGCGGCGCCTCGAGGTGCTGCCGTACGTGTCCGGCGTCGCAGAGCGCATCGACCCCGGCGCGCCCAACAACCCGTTCAACGACGGCTCCCGCGAGATCGGGCGGCTTGGCCTCGACCTCAAGTACGGCCTGACGTCCAACCTCACCCTGAACGGCACGGTGAACCCCGACTTCGGGCAGGTCGACGCGGACCCCGCTCAGGTGAACCTCACCGCGTACGAGACGTACCTCTCCGAGCTTCGGCCCTTCTTCGTGGAGGGCGCGGACATCTTCAGCACCACCTCGCCGGGATTCATCCCGGTCAGCGGGGCGCAGTTCCTCTACTCCCGCCGCATCGGGCGCGCACCGCAGGGTTACGCCGACGCGCGCAGCGGCTTCGTGGACCAGCCCTCCTCTACCACGATCCTCGGCGCCACCAAGCTCACCGGCCGCACCGCGGGCGGATGGTCCGTCGGACTGCTCGACGCCGTCACCGCGCGCGAGTTCGCCACGGTGGATTCCGCCGGCGTGCGGTTCCGCGACGAGGTCGAGCCGCTGACCAACTACGCCGTGCTCCGCGCCAAGCGCGAGTTCGGGGGCGGATCCAGTTCGCTTGGGCTGATGGGTACCGCGGTCAATCGCCGCCTAGACGACGACCGGCTCGACTTCCTGCGGACCGCGGCCTACACGGGCGGCGTGGACTTCAGTCACCGCTTCAGCCGCAACCGCTACAGCCTGTTCGCGGCCGTGGGGTACTCCTACATCCAGGGCGACACCCTGGCCATCCAGGCGGCGCAGCGCTCCAGCGCGCGCTACTACCAGCGCCCCGACGCGGACTACCATACATACGACCCGACCCGGACCTCGCTGGCCGGCTGGAACGCGGCACTCGGCTTCTCGCGGGACCAGGGCAGCACCAACTACGCCGTCGGCGTGAGCGCCACCTCGCCGGGATTCGAGATCAATGACCTCGGCTACCAGACCCGCGCCGACCGCGCCACAGCCAACGCATTTGTAGGCCATCGCTGGACGCGCCCCGGCCGCCTGTTCCGCTTCGCTACCTTTAGCGCCAGCGGCGGCGCCGCCTGGAACTTCGGCGGCGACCGCACCACGACCAGCGTGGGCACGTCGGCGTACGGACAGTTCCTCAACTTCTGGAGCGTCAACGGCGGCTTCTCCCGCAGCTTCCGCGTCGCGAACGACGCCCTGCTGCGCGGCGGGCCGGTCGGCATCTCGCCGTCCTCGTGGTCCGTCTACGGCAGCGCCCAGTCCGACTACCGCAAGCCGGTGCAGGTGTACGTGAACTACCAGCACAGTGCGAACGAGCTGGGCGGGTGGGGCAACTACCTCTACACGTCGCTGACCATCCGGCCCACGCCGACGATTTCCATCTCGGCCGGCCCGTCGTACTCCGTCTCCCTCACGCCGCAGCAGTACGTGCGGGGGCTCACCGACGCAACCGCCGAGGCGACCTTGGGCCGGCGCTACGTCTTCGCCGAGATCCTCCAGCACAGTCTCGACCTGACGACCCGGCTCAACGTGACCGTGACGCCGTCGCTCTCGCTCCAGCTGTACCTCCAGCCGTTCGTGGCCACCGGCGAATACCGCCGGTTCAAGGAATTGGTGGCGCCGCGCACGACGGACTTCCTCGTCTACGGCGAGGCGCCCGGTTCGAGCCTCACGCCGGTCACCAACCCCGACGGCAGCGTCGCGGCGTACGACCTCGACCCCGACGGCGCCGGCCCCCGGTCCGTCGTGCGGCTAGGGAACCCCGACTTCAGCTCGCGCTCACTGCGCGGCAACGCCGTCCTGCGCTGGGAGTACCGGCCGGGCTCCACCCTCTTCTTGGTGTGGACCACAGCCTGCTCCTCGTTCGGATCGAACCCGGCGTTCAACGCGGGCCAGGACTTCCGCCAGCTCTGCCAGGGGAAGTCAGACAATGTGTTCGCCGTCAAGCTGAACTACTGGCTGAGCCTGTAGAGAGCGCCGTCAGCCGTCAGCCATCAGCCGTCAGCAATCCTCAGACGGCTGATGGCTGACCGCTGACGCTCCCGGGGACGCCAGCCAACCCTTTCCTCCCCTCCGCTGTCCAATACACAGAAGCTCCCGGTGCCGCGCTCCGCCGCGCCCGGGCGCCGAAAGCCGCGGTCGCCGGACGCTGGAACCCGCACCGGACGCCGCACGTAGGGACACTGCCGCTCGATCTCGCGCGCCGTCCGCGACGGGTCGACGCACCGCGCCCCCAGCATGCCGGGCCGGGGTCCCATTCAACGCCGAGCCGTTCCGGGGACGTCCTATGGTGACCGCACTTCTCGTCGCAGCGCTGGCGGTGCAGCAACAGGCCGCCCTTTCCCTTCGCCTCACTCCGCCCGCGTTCGACGTCGCGTCGCTCCGCCACCGGGACGGTCGCATGGCGCCGCTGATGACGGCGGTTCGCGCGATCGCCGCGACGCCGCGCGTCGACGGCCGCCTCGACGACGCCGCGTGGAGCACCGCGGCGCCGGCCACCGACTTTCGGCAGCGGAGCCCGCGGGACGGGGACCCCGCCACCGAGCGAACCGAGGTCCGCATCCTGTACGACAACGACGCGGTCTACGTCGGCGCGCGGATGTTCGACTCCGAGCCCGCCAGGATCGCCGCCCAGCTCGGTCGCCGGGACGATCTCGGGGCATCCGACAATTTCGCCGTGGCTTTCGACTCGTACCACGACCACCTCACGAGCTTCCTGTTCTACGTGAACCCGCTCGGCGTGAAGATGGACTTCGTCGCGTCCGGGGACTTCGGGTTCGGCGACACCGGGTGGGACCCCGTCTGGGAGGTCGCCACCCAGCGGGACTCGCTCGGCTGGACGGCCGAGTTCCGGATTCCGCTCTCGCAGCTCCGGTTCTCCGGCACCGCGACGCAGATCTGGGGCGTCAACTTCGAGCGGTACGTGCAGCGCACCGGCGAGAACAGCTGGTGGTCGTACGTGCCGCAGACGCAGCAGGGCTACGCCTCGAACTTCGGGCACGTTCTGGGAATGGCGGACCTGCCGCAGCCGCGCCGCCTCGAAGTTGTGCCCTACGTGGCGGGGTTCGAGGAGCGGATCGACCCCGGCGCGTCCAACAACCCGTTCAACGACGGCTCGCGCGAGGTCGGCCGCATCGGACTGGACCTCCAGTACGGGCTGACGTCGAACCTCACGCTGAACGCCACGGTGAACCCCGACTTCGGGCAGGTCGAGGCGGACCCGGCCCAGGTGAACCTCACCGCGTACGAGACATACTTCATGGAACGCCGGCCGTTCTTCGTCGAGGGCGCGGACATCTTCCGCGCCACCTCGCCGGGGAACATCCCCGTCAACGGGCCGGAGTACCTCTATTCGCGGCGCATCGGCCGCTCGCCGCAGGGCTGGGCCGACGACCGCGGCGAGGGCAGCTTCGTCGACCAGCCGTCGAACACCACGATCCTGGGGGCGACGAAGCTCTCCGGGCGCACCGGCAACGGCTGGTCCCTCGGGTTCCTCGATGCCGTCACCGCTCGGGAGTACGCCACGTCGGACGTCGCGGGCGCGCGCTTCCGCGACCAGGTCGAGCCGCTCACCAACTACGGCGTCCTCCGGGCCAAGCGCGACTTCGGGAGCGGCGCCACCACGCTGGGCTTCACCGCCACCTCCGTGAACCGCCGCATCGACGACGCGCGGCTCGACTTCCTGCGGACCGCGGCGTACGCCGGGGGCCTGGACTTCCATCACCGCTTCCCCGGCAGCCGCTTCATGGGGTTCGCGACGCTCGGCTACTCCTACATCGGCGGCGACACGCTGGCCATCCAGGCGGCGCAGCGCTCATCCGCGCGCTACTTCCAGCGCCCCGACGCCGACTACGTGTCGTACGATCCGGCCCGGACGTCGCTCGCCGGCTGGAACGCCGCCGCGGGCGTCAGCGAAGAGGCGGGCGCCACGAAGTTCGCCGTCGGCTTCCAGGCCACCTCGCCCGGCTTCGAGATCAACGACCTGGGCTACATGAGCCGCGCGGACCGGATGTCCGCCATCGGGAAGGTCGTGCGCCTCTGGACGCGGCCCGGCCGGGTCTTCCGCATGGCGCAACTGCAGGCCATGACGAGCGCGGGCTGGAACTTCGGCGGCAACCGGACGTCCACCCAGGCCAGCATCATGGCCTACGGTCAATTCGTCAACTTCTGGAACATCAACGGCGGCTTCAACGCGTCGCTGCGCGCCACAAGCGACGTGATGACCCGCGGCGGCCCGCTCGCCGCGACGCTGGCCGGGTTCTCCGGCAACCTCTGCGCCTCGTCCGACACGCGGCGATCGCTGCGCCTGCACGCCGGCACGAACTTCGGTCGCAGGGAAATGGGCGGCGGCAATTTGGGCTTCCACCTCGAAGCCGAATGGCAGCCCAGCCCCATGGTCCTGCTCGCCATCGGCCCGAACTACTACGCGGGCCGGGAGCCGCTGCAGTTCGTGACGTCGAGCGCGGAGGCGTCCGCCTCGGCGACGTTCGGCCGGAGCTACCTCTTCGCGGAGATCTTCCAGCGGACGCTGGACCTCACCACGCGGTTCAACGTGACGCTGACACCGGCGCTCTCGATCCAGCTCTACGTCCAGCCGTTCATCGCCACGGGGGCGTACCGGAACTTCAAGGAGCTGTCGGCGCCGCGCTCGCGCGATTACCTCGTCTACGGGCAGGCCGCCGGCTCCACACAGACGCCGCTCACCGACGCCACCGGCGCGGTGACGGGCTATGCGCTCGACCCCGACGGCGCCGGCCCGCGGGTCTCCCGGCAGATCGGCAACCCCGACTTCAGCTCGCGTTCGCTGCGCGGCAACGCGGTGGTGCGCTGGGAATACCGGCCCGGCTCGACGCTGTTCTTCGTATGGACGACCAACTGCTCCGCCTATGAGACGAACTCGCGGTTCGACGCGGTCGGCGATGTGGGCCGACTCTGCCAGGGCCGCGCCGACAACGTCTTCGCGGTGAAGGCGAACTACTGGCTGAGCCTGTAGCCGGGAGCCGATAGCCGATAGCGGGGGGTTGCGCTCCGGGCTCCCCGCTCCTCGATTCTCCCGCCTTCGACGCTGCCGTCGCCCACAGGCCTCACGCCGCTGAAACAAAGGGACCCGACCCGCTGTAGGGGCTCTCCAAGGTCACGCCCCCGCGACGAGTCCGCCCCGCCTCCACGGAGACCGCGATGATGTCCGCCGTTCTCCTCGCCGCGCTCCTGCTTCAGCAGCACGTGCCGCCCGCAACCCAGGTCGGTGGCCCGCCGCCTTCGGCCGAGGCCGTCGTGTCTGACACCGGAGTGCTTCGCCATCTCAACGGGCGCGTGCCGCCCGTCGCGAACGCGGTGCGGGCCCCGCACGCGCCCCGCATCGACGGGCGCGCGGACGATCCGGTGTGGGCCCTCGCGTGGCCTCTCCAGCACTTCGTCCAGCGCCAGCCGCTGGACGGCCAGCCGGCCACGGAGAGCACGACCGTCCGCCTCGCCTACGACGACGACGCGGTCTACGCCTTCGCGCGGATGTACGACGCGGAGCCTGCGCGGATCGCCTCACGCCTCGCCCGCCGGGACGGGGACGCGCGTTCGGACATGTTCGAGGTGGACCTCGACTCCTACCACGACCAGCGCACGGCGTTCGGGTTCTCCGTGACGCCGCTCGGCGTGAAGGGCGACGCCGTGTACGCGAACGACGTCTGGTCCGGCGACGATTCGTGGAATGCCGTCTGGGACGTGGCCACGCAGCGGGACTCCCTCGGCTGGACAGCGGAGTTCCGCATCCCCCTCTCCCAGATCCGCTTCCGGAACGCTCCCACCCAGACGTGGGGGGTCAACTTCCTCCGGCTGGTCCACCGCAAGGCCGAGATCTCGGCCTGGTCGTGGTGGGCGCAGACCGACGAGGGCTTCGCCTCGTTCTTCGGACACGCCCTCGGACTCGCCGGCCTCCCGCAGCCGCGCCGGACCGAGGTGCTCCCGTACCTGTCCGCCCGTGCAGAACGCCTGGCGTCCGGCGGCGTCGGGAACCCGTTCAACGACGGATCCCGCGCGGTCGGCACGCTCGGCCTGGACGTCAAGTACGGGCTCACCTCCGACCTGACGCTCAACGCCACCATGAACCCCGACTTCGGCCAGGTCGAGGCCGACCCCGCCGAGGTCAATCTCACGGCGTACGAGACGTACTTCGGCGAGCGGCGGCCGTTCTTCGTGGAGGGTGCCGACATCTTCGGCGGCGGCAACCAGCAGTACCTCTACTCTCGCCGTATCGGCCGCGCGCCGCAGCGCGAGGCTCCCGCTCCCGACGGCGGCTTCGCCGACCAGCCCACCTCCGCCACCATCCTGGGCGCCACCAAGCTCACCGGCCGCACCGCGGGGGGCTGGTCGCTCGGACTCCTCGAGGCCGTCACCGCCCGCGAGCACGCCGCTCTCTCCGACGCGGCGGGGCGGCGCTCGCGCGAGGTCGTCGAGCCGTTCACCAACTACGGCGTCTTCCGGGCCAAGCGCGACTTCCGCAGCGGCGCGAGCACCGTCGGGTTCATCGCCACCACCGTCAACCGCCGCATTGACGACGCGCGACTCGACTTCCTGCGCTCGGCGGCCTACGCCGGCGGAGTGGACCTCTCGCACCGATTCGACCGCAACCGCTACCGCGTGTCTGCGTCGCTCGGCTACTCGTACATCGGCGGTGACACGTCGGCCATCCGGCTGGCCCAGACATCGAGCGCGCGCTACTTCGACCGCCCCGACGCCGGCCATATGACCTTCGACCCATCGCGCACCAGCCTGACGGGATGGACGGGATCGCTCGGCTTCGCCAGGCTCCAGGGCGACTACACGTACAGCATCGCGGCGAACGCCACCTCGCCCGGCTTCGAGATCAACGACCTGGGCTACCAGACCCGCGCCGATCGTATCGACCTGTCGGCGGGCGGCGCGCGCCGCTGGACCAGGCCGGGTCGCGTGTTCCGCTCGGCGAGCGCGAACGCGTCCGCTCGTGCACAGTGGAACTTCGGCGGCGACCGGCTCGCGACCTCCCTCAGCGTCGGCGCCTCCGGCCAGTTCCTGAACTACTGGAGTCTGAACGCCAACATCGTCCGCACCTTGCGCACGGCGAGCGACGCGTTGACGCGCGGCGGCCCCCTCGGCATGGTGCCTTCCGACTGGCAGCTCGGTGGCGGCGGGTCGTCGGACTCCCGCCAGCCGCTGCGGTTCACCCTGTACGCCTACGCCACCCGGACCGCGCTGGCCGCCTGGAGCGTAGGGGGCTTGGGGAGCGTGGCCTGGAACCCGAGGCCCACGGTCTCGCTCGCCTTGAGCCCGTCGTACTCGGTCGGGCTCTCCACCCAGCAGTACATGGCCGCGCGCGCCGACGCCACGGCCGCGGCGACGTACGGCCGGGGCTACCTGTTCGCCGAAGTCCTCCAGCGGACGCTGGACCTCACCACTCGGATCGACGTCACGCTCAGTCCGACGCTCTCCTTCCAGCTGTACGTGCAGCCGTTCGTGGGCACCGGCCGGTATCGCCGCTTCAAGGAGCTGCGCGCCCCGCGCACCACCGACTACCTGGTCTTCGGCGAGACGCCGGGCTCGACGATGCGGGACTCCCTCGATGCCCAGGGGCGGCTCGTCGGCCGCACCGTCGATCCCGACGCAGCCGGCCCGCGACCCGGCTGGTGGATCGGCAACCCCGACTTCAGCGCGCGGTCGCTGCGCGGCAACGCGGTAGTGCGGTGGGAGTACCGGCCGGGCTCCACGCTGTTCTTCGTCTGGACGAACAGCTGCTCGGCGTACCGAGCCCAGCCGGCGTTCGACATCGCGAACGACCTGCGGCACCTCTGCCAGGGCCGCGCCGACAACGTCTTCGCCGTGAAGTTCAACTACTGGTTGAGTCTGTAGGCAGACACCCCCTCGCCCCCTCCACACCAAGGCGGATGCAACCCTCACACGGGGACCGCCGTGGCCGACCGAGCCGAACTGCTCCAGGAATCGCTCGACCTCCTCGACCCGGGCAGGTGGATAGCGGAGCAGCGACCTGTATGTCAGCGTCCGCAGCGAGGACGCCAGGTGGTCGGCGGCAGCGAAACCTCGGGCCCGAGATCAACTCTTCGCAGCACGCGTTCGCCCGGGCGCGCCGCAATGAGGCACACGGCGGCGGCAACGATGCCCGCGGCAGCCGTGCGGAAGCGCGCGCCGCTTCTCGCGGGCCACTGGCGTGGACTGAAGAGGCGGATGATGGCACTGGTCACGGGACTTCCTGGTGTTGGACGAGGGCGTGGCGTTTCCGGCCCGGTGGCCGCGTTGCCCTTTCAACCTCTTCCTGCCGCCCGGTGTCAAAAGAAGGAACGAAGACGATGGCAGCGCGCGCCGCGAAGCACTCCGGCGTATCGGCAGCGCTATCTCTGCGGAGGCCCCGATGCCCGAAGTGAACCGGTTGGCGTGGCTCTCGGCCCTGTTCTCCGACCTTCGGCTCGCCCTCCGGTCCGCCGTGCGGAAGCCGGCGTTCCCCGCCGTGGTGATCGGGACGCTGGCCCTGGGTATCGGGGCCAACACGGCGATGTTCAGCGTCATCCACGCCGCACTTCTGAGGCCACTGCCCTACCCGGACGCCGAGCGCCTGGTCGTGGCCCGCCGCACGCGCGGAGAGCGGATCTTATGGATGTCGTCCGCTCCCAACTACTACGACTACCGCGCGCAGGCCACGGGCTTTGAGGTTCTTGCCGCCTCGAAGCTCTCGTCCCTCAAGTCGTCCATGTCGGGGGATGGAGCGCCGCCTGAGCGCGTCGCCACAACGACCGTCTCCTACGACTTCTTCCGCACGCTCGGCGTGGCGCCAGTGGCGGGGCGATGGTTCGCGCCCGATGAAGGCGTGGCCGGCGGCCCGGACGTTGTTCTCGTCAGCGAGCGGCTCGCACGGCGACGGTTCGGCGACGCGCAGGCGGCCGTCGGACGCACCTTCACCGCGACGGGCATCGCTTCGCAGAGCGTCGTGGCGACCATCGTCGGCGTGCTGCCCGAGACGTTTCCGTTTCCCGGCCCCGCGGACATGTGGGTGCCGATGCGCCGCGGCGTGGAAGACGGCCCCGAGACGAGAGCCTACAACAATTGGGTGATGGTGGGACGTCTGAAGCCCGGCGTTTCGCTCGAGGGGGCCCAGCGCCAGGTGGACGTGATCGCCGGGCGCCTGGAGCGAGACTACCCGGAGACGAACAGGGGCCGGGGGCTCCTCCTCCAACCGCTCCAGACCGCCCTCTTCGGGCCGCAGTCCCCGCAACTCATCGTGCTGATGGCCGCGGTCGGGCTCGTGCTGC
>Ga0315290_10003181_pt1 | contig 11736 bp, 7 predicted proteins | sample YL17G12_0_MG_FD_203627 | JGI IMG/M metagenome (GOLD analysis project Ga0315290, IMG submission 203627) | Sediment microbial communities from Yellowstone Lake, YNP, Wyoming, USA - YL17G12_0 | ecosystem: Environmental > Aquatic > Freshwater > Lake > Sediment | place: USA: Wyoming | collected...
CCAGACTCCTCCAACGTGTGATGGAACCTGCTCCGGGCCGAATGATACAACGGAGCCGACGGATGAAAGGTATAGATGACGGAAAACTCTCTCCTCGGGCTGCTCAGCCCGAATGGGCCGCTCCGGGGGCAAAGCTGGCGATGGGAGTTTGGGCCGGCTCACCGCCGGGCGATACGTCCGGGAGCCTTGGCCCTTCGCCGTTGGCCCGGCGAAAAGCGCGGCTCGGCTCGTACTGGACCAGGAACGTGGAAACCCCGACGGTCAGCCTGTCGCCCGGCCACAGGTAGGCGGTGACGATCCGCGCCTCGTTGACGAACGTGCCGTGCCTGGACCCGAGGTCGCGAACCCGAAGCACGCCTCCGACCTCGTCGATCTCGCAGTGGCAGGGACTCACGGCGTAGGCTTCCGAGGCGAGATCTCGGCAGGACGACCGCGTCAGGATCACGGGAAACTCGCCGATCACCAGTGCATGGCCTCGCAAAGAACGGTCAAGTGGAATCAGGGAGACTCGCATCGCAAATGCCTTCTTCCCCTGCCGGAGCTTCACGCCAGGCGGCCGACGGAATCCTCCTCGTCCCCCGCGCCGATGAAGCCGGCTTTGGTGATGAGTAACGTTGATGATAGCCGTTGTCGACGGGATTGCAACTCCTTTGCGCGGCAAGACAGGCGAAAAACCGGCCTGGCGCCCGTCGGAAGGGCTCGATGGTTCTCAAGGACCCGGCAAGCCCTCCGCCTCGCCGCCACTTCCATCCTTCACCCACTGAGAAGAGCAATAGCCGTGCCAATCCGCGGAGACGGACGCAACGACGCACGCAACTCATGGACATGCAAGTACTTGCGGATGACCTCCACTCCGTCGGACTCGCCCTCCCAAGACGCGGATCCGCTTGAACCCGGCACACCTCTGGTGAGAAAAGGCACACTCCCGGGCCTGAGCCCGCCGAGTCCCGCGGCTCCGCTGTCCGTCTTCCTCGCTTCCCCTTAGAATTCGGGGCAGCACGGGGCTGTCAGCCGGATCGGGCGACGGACATCGCATCCGGCGCCAAGTGACTGAGCATCGGCCAGCGCAGACAGGAGTGACCTATGAGGATTGGCTTACGCTGCTTGTCGCAGGCCCGGGCGGCCGGGCTGCTGGCCGCCGTGGCGGCAATGCTCGTCGAGGCGGCCAGCGGGCAGGTCCTGTTCCCGCTCAGGACGCCGGCGGACACTCTTGCCGCTCCGCCGCCGCCCGGGTTCGACCTGGTGCTGCTGGGCTCCAAGCCGGTGGAGCGCCGCCTGGAGCAGGGCACGCCCGAGCTCGCCAAGGACCCCCAGGACGGAACGCCTTGCTTCGTGGTCCGCACGAGGCAGGCGGGGATGCTCATCGAGGAGCCGGCCTTCGTCACGGTCGATACCGTGCTCGCCTGGTCGTGGAAGAAGGAGAAGGGCCAGGTGACGATCGTCCAGGTCGGCCTGAAGAACCCTCAGACGGGCCAGACCCGGTATCTCGGCTACGCGGCCGGGGCGTGGAGCGAGCCCCCGTCGCCCGACCCGACCATCGAGATCACCCTGGACCCGCAGCCGCCGCGCACGTGGACCGCCGTCACCCGCCGGCTCCTGGACGACGTCCAGAAGACGCTTGGGTGGCCCAGCGCCCAGGTGACCTCGTTCTTCGCGTCGCCGTGGGACGGCGAGCCGGGGCTTTTCCGGGAGGCGGCCCTTCGCGGCCTGGCCCCGGTGGACGCGGCGGCGATCGCCGCCCGGCGGGAAGTGGACTTCCTCTCCCGGGCGGGACGCGGCGAGTACGTGCCGATGCGCCTGAAGCGGCCCGACGAGAAACGGGTGGAGAAGTTCGAGGCCAACTTCGAGGAGTGCGCCCCGGGCCGCAACAGCGGGGCTAACGAGTGGAGCGCGTTCGGGGCGATCGGCGCCATGGATTTCAATTGCCTGGGCCGGGAGCTTTGGGTCCGCTACCCGGCGTTCGAGCTGGTGTTCCGGCTCTACGAAGGCGACCAGGAACTCCGGCCCGGCCGCCTGGAGAGCTTCCGCCTCGGGCTGGTCGACAACCGCCTGCCGGCGATCTGGGCGGGTTGGCAGCACGGGGGGCTCTTGTACAAGGTCTCCGTGATGACCATCCCCAGCGCCGAGCTGGGGAACTTCGACCTCTACAAGCTCCAGGTGCAGAACCTCGGGACCCGGCCGGCCCCAAGCAGGCTGGTCGCCGCCCTGGACGGCCCGCCCGACGTGCGCTTGGAGGCGGGCGTGGTCCGCGGGCTGGGCCGGGCCCCTTTCCTCGTGGCCGATCCCCCGACACAAAGCCGCCTGGTGCTCCGCGATTGGGGACTGTGCGACAAGCGGGCCAAGGCCTACGCCACCGGTCCCGGGCCCGGCCAGACCGAGCCGGCCATCGCCCGCTACCGCCTCGGCCTGGACGGCCTGCCGGTGGTCTACCGTTTCAAGGCCGCAACCGACACAAAGTACGCGGTCTACCTGGCGTCCACGCCGCACGTCGGCGGGCACTTGCTGGAGTATCCCAAGACGGCGGGCGACTTGGTCTTCGAGTACCGCGTCGAGGGCTGCGAGCCGAAGACGCTCGACTGGATCGATTGGATCAAGGCCAAGAGCCAGCCGCTGTGCGTCGGCTTTGAGGGGGCCCGGGACATGGACGGCGACGGCTACGTTGAGGTCGCCTCGGGCGTGGCCGCTGCGTCGCGGATCCGCCACACCCGGCTCAGCGCGATCTACGTCTTCCCCGACGGCACCAGGCCGGAGAGCCTGGAGGCGGTGTACAGCGGGGCGATGAACGGGAAGTGCGTGTGGCACGTCGACGTGGGGGCCACCCCGGAACAGGGGCCCGCCAACCAGGACTACGACGCCGGCGACGTGGGCCTGGCCCGGCTGAGGCTCGACTACGGCGCGATGGTCCCGGCCGGCCAGACCAAGACGTACTGGCTCCGCGTGCCGGCGATCCATCGGCGCCAGCCGGTGAGCATGGGCTACATCGGCCACGCCTTCCGCGACGTCCTGCCCGGCGAGGCCGTGCCCCCTTGCCCGGACACCCATCTGGAAGCCCTCGGCCGGGCCGACCCGTTGGGCCTGGAAGCGACCTGCCGGAGCTTCTGGAGCCGCTTCTTCGCCCAGGCGGCCCGCTTCGAGCTGCCCGACCCGGTGCTCTCGGACGTCTTCCTCTCCCGCCTGGCCACCCGGGCGATCCTCGACGTGGACCTCAGCGCCGACCTCTCCTACCACGCGTGCAGCCCGTTCTTCTACTTCGACCAGGCGTACCGGGATCAAGCCTACGTGGTCTACGCGATGGACCTGGCCGGCCTGCACGATCGGGCGGAGAAGCTGCTGAGGGTCTACTGCAAGGACACGAAGGACGTGCCGACCGGGCCGATCGCCTTTGACGGCAAGCCGCTCCAGTTGGGCATGCTCCAAAGCGGCCTGTGGAACACCCGGCCCGGCCAGTGGGACACCCAGGGCCAGAACATCTGGGCGCTGGTGCAGCACTACAAGCTCAGCGGCGACCGGGCGTGGCTGGCCAAGACGGCGTATCCCTACATCCGCCGCGGGGCCACGTGGCTGGTCAACTCCCGGCACAAGCACATGGCCGAGGTCAAGGACCCCAACGACCCACGCTACGGCCTGCTGGAGCCCGGGGCCATGGAGGTGATGGAGGTCGGCAAGGGCGCGCACCTGTACTACCTGAGCGGGTTCGCGGTCCTCGGGCTGCGCGAGGCGGCCGACGCGGCCCGGGCCGTCGGGGCCGGCGACGACGCCCGGCGGTTCGACGCCGAGAGCCTCGACCTGAAACAGTGCCTCGGCCGGTCGTTCGCCCAGACCTTCAAGCGCTCTGGGCTTTACGAGGGGCACCTGTGGTTCGGCGTCGAGCCGGAAGGGGTGGGGATGTACGGCTTCTGGGCCCACAACTGCCTGGTCTGGCCCTGCCGCGCGATCGATCCCTTTGACCCGATGCTCGAGGCCACCTGGCGGCGCATGGAGTCGATGAGCAACGCCTGGGGCGGAGGGATGCACTCCGAGGGCCAGGGCGGGTTCTGGCCCTACATCGGCGTGGATCGGGCGGTCAGCTACCTGTTGCGCAACGAGCCGGAAAAGGCCCTCGATTACTTCTGCGCACTGACCGACACGGCCGGCGGCACCTTCAGTTGGGGCGAGGGCTACGCCAACCTCACGGCCGGCGGCGACCAGCCCCACATGTGGGCCGACGCCCAATGGGTCAACCTCTTCCGCCAACTGTTCGCCTTCGAGGACGGCCCGACGTTGTGGCTCACCCCGGCCTCGTTCCGCCGCTGGCAGCAGCCGGGCCAGCGGGTCCGGGTCTCGGATCTGCCGACCCATTTCGGCCGGCTCGACCTGGCGATCGAGCCCCAGCCCGATGGGCGGGAGACCCGTTACACGATCCGGCTGTCGCCCCGCGGCGACCAGGAGGCCCGCCGGCTGGAGAAGATCATCCTGTGCCCGCGGATCCCCGGCGGCCGGGCAATCCGCCGCGTGACGCTCGACGGCAGGGATCATCGGCTGTTTACCCGGGATAGCGTGATCCTTGCCGAGCCCAAGCGGGGCGCCATGACCCAACTGCTCGTCGAGGCCGATGACTGGTGAGCCAGGTTCGGGTGATTCATGGTGGCACCGGCTGCTCGTCAGCCAGTGCTCGGCGGAATTGTGGAGACTGAAAGGAGGCCGCCGTGGACGACAGCGGTTTGAGCCTGTTCTTGGAGCCGTGGGACTGGGCGGTCTGCATCCTGGTGCTCTTCGGCAGCATCGCCGTGGGGCTCTACCTGGCCCTGCGCAGCCGGCGGCAAGAGACCAGCGACGCCTTCTTTCTGGCCGGCCGCACCCTGCTCTGGCCCGTGGTGGGGGCTTCTCTCTATGCCACCAACATCGGCGCGGAACACCTCGTCGGGCTCTCCGGCGACGCCTACCGCTACGGCCTGAAGGCCGGCACCGTCGAGCTGACCACGGCCCTCTGCCTGGGCTTCGCCTGCGCGGTCCTGCTCCCCTACTACCTCAAGAACAAGGTCTTCACGATCCCCGAGTTCCTCGAGCTCCGCTACAGCCCCTCGGCCCGGCTGTGCTTCTCCGGGCTGATGCTGGTGATCTGCATCATGACCAAGATGGCCTTCACCCTGTACGCCGGGGCCCTGGTGCTCCACAGCCTGACCGGCTGGGACGTGATGCAGGTGGTCTGGGTCCTGGGGCTCATCGCCGCCGCGGTGACGATCCTCGGGGGCTTTGCCGCCGTGGCCTACACCGACACGATCCAGGCCGCGATCATCATCGTCGGGGCTGCGGTGATGACGCTCGTCGGGCTGGACAAGATCGGCGGATGGAGCGGGCTGGCGGCGGCCGTGCCCGCGCGGGTCCACATTGCCGGACCGCTGGACGACCCCCATTATCCCTTCTGGGGCGTCATCGCCGGGGCCATCTACGGCGGGGTCTTCTACTGGGGCATCGACCAGGTCAACGTGCAGCGGGCCCTGGGGGCCCGGAACCTCGACCAGGCCCGCTGGGGCGCCATGTTCGCCGTCCTGTTGAAGCTCACCCCCGTGTTCATCTTCGCCCTGCCCGGGGTGATCGCCTACGCCCTGGATCCTTCCCTGGAGGGAGAGCAGTCGAAGCAGACGTTCGTGTGGCTGTTGAACTACCTCTGTCCGCCGGGCGTGCGGGGATTGGTCCTGGCGTCGCTGCTGGCGGCGATGATCTCCTCGCTCTTGGCGATGATGAACTCGATCTCGACGATGTCGGTCCGCGACTTCATGCTTCGCATGCGGCCGAAGACCTCGGAGAGTGCCCAGGTGCTCCTGGGCCGGGTGGCGATCGCGGTGGCCACGGTCCTCGGGGTTGCCGCCGCGTACCTGATCTCCCGGACCCCCAAGGGGCTCTACGAGTACCTCCAGAGCGTCTCGATCTACCTGGTGATGCCGGTCACGCCGGCGATCGTGTTCGGGATCCTCAGCCGCCGGGTGAGCCAGGCCGGCGCAACGGCCTCGGTGCTGGTCGGCGTGGGGCTGTCGGCCCTGTGCCTGGTCGACCTGGGGCTCCCGGGCGATTGGGGCGAAAAGGTGTTCCCCTTCCTGCACCAGACCCTGACCTACAACTACACGTACCGGGGGCTGTGGGGGACGCTGATCATCACGGCGGTGCTCTTTGGCGTGTCGTACTCGACCCGGCCTTCGCCGCCGGAGAAGCTTGAGCGGACCACCGTGCGCTGGAGCGACCTGGCGGAGCCCTTCCGGGGCCTGACCGACTGGCGCCTCCACCTGGCGGTGCTCGCGGCGGTGACCGTGGGGCTGTACTACTGGCTCTGGTAGACGTTACGGAAAAACAGGACAGATGGGCTGACACCCGCAGTCTGCTCCACGTCTTGGCCGGCTTGCTTCCCCCGGCGCCCGGCACGGGGTACGATGGGGGGGTTGTCGTGGGCAACGTCCTCTTGGGCCAAGGTGATCGCCATGGAGCAATTGAAACGCGAGACGGGTTCGTCGGTCGGGCGTCGTGAGTTTCTCCAGGGGGCGGGGGCCGCAGCGGCCGCGGCCGCCGGCACCCTGGCCACGGGTTTCACTATCGCCGCCGAGGGCTCCAAGGGGGCCAATGCCCGGCCGGGTGTGGGCTTCATCGGCACCGGCGGCAGGTGCGGGGCCCACATCGACATCTGCATGGAATTGAAGAAGCAGGGCCGGGTGGAGCCGGTGGCCGTGTGCGACGTCTACGGCCCCCGCGTCCGGGACGCCACCAAGCGGACCGGGGCCAAGGTCTACCGGAACTACAAGGAGCTGCTGGCCGATCCCCGCGTGGACGTCGTCTGCATTGCCTCGCCCGACCGGCTCCACGCGCCCCAGGCCATCGACGCGGTCCGCGCCGGCAAGGACGTCTACGTCGAAAAACCCCTGACCCATTGGCTCCAGTTCCACCTCGCCCGGCAGCTCGCCGAGGAGGCCGACAAGCACAAGCGGATCGTCCAGGTGGGCACGCAGTTCATGGCCGACGGGGCCTACGCCCAGGCGAAGAAGCTGATCCGGGAGGGCGTGGTGGGCAAGATCGTCCACGTGCAGCGGGGCTACTTCCGCCGCGGCGACTGGGGCGAGCGCATGCCCATCCCCGACCCCAACGCCCGGCCCGGACCCGAGCTCGACTGGGACCAGTTCCTCGGCGACGCGCCCAAGGTGCCCTACACCGTCTCCCGGTTCTTCCAGTGGCGGATGTACTGGGACTACTCCGGCGGGCCCGCCACCGATCTGCTGGTCCACATGTTCACCCCGCTGTTCTGCCTCTTGGACGTCGATTATCCCGAGCGGTGCATGGGCGCCGGGGGCATGTTCCAATACAACGGCCTGCGCGAAGTGCCCGACACGTTCAACATGATCTTCGACTACGCCGGCGGGCCGAGCATCGTGCTGATGAGCACGCTCTCCAACGAGACCGACACCCACACGATGCTCCGCGGCACCAACGGCCTGGTGCTCCTGGACGGCCACGGGATCACCATCACGCCGCACGGGGCGGCCAAGCCGTCGCACGTCATCCCGTGGAAGGGCCACGGCGACACGATGAAGCTGTGGATCGACTTCCTCGACTGCGTGGCCAGCCGGCAGAAACCCTTAAGCCCGGTCGACGTCGGCGCCAAGGTCCAGGCCCCGTTGAACATGGCCATCCTCTCCTACCGGGAGAACAAGGTCGCCCTGTTCGACCGGCAGAAGCAGGAGATCGTACTCCGGTGAGCGCCGGGGTACGTGGTCGGCCTGCGGAGACTTGAAATGGAGGATGATCGCGTTTACGATGGCCCCGGCGCCTCTCTCATGGTGTGGTTGCGCTCCGGCCCGCGCGAATCAAGACGTTATAGCCTTCCTGCTCGAAGTGGTGGTCGTGGGTCAGCACGTCTGTGATCCCCTCTGCGTCCATCACGTTCATGGAGGAGCAATCCGTGAGACTGTACTGCTTGTCGGGCCTCTTCGAGAAGCGATCCAGGGCGCGCAGGAACGAATCGCGCGACTGCACCACAACCCTGACGTTCGGGTCATTGAGGAGCGCTCTCACGTTCTCTACGGCCTTCTCTCGCAGCATCCGGCCACCATTCGCGAGCAAGGTCACAAACTCGGAGAGGACTTCGTCTGTGGTGACGATGATGCACGGTCTGACCGCTTGGCCGGCTTGCTCTGCCGCCCGTCTGTAGGGATCATTGGGTTTGATAATCGCCACCCAATAAACGGTGTCGGCGAATACCTTCTTCATTATTCCGGCGTCCCGTACACGTAGCGGTCGAGGTTGTCGGTCAAATCGGACGGCAGCCGGGCCCATTCGGCCTCAGGAACGTCCGCCCAAATGGCGGATATCCTTTCTTCCACGGGCGGCGCGCTCGGATCGAAGTCCTCGGCGCCAGCCGCAACCAGTTGTAGCGACTGGATGCTCGTGAACCGCGAGGGCTTCCCTTGCGGCGAGAGGTCCGCGGTCCCGGTCACGCGAATACGCACGGAGTGGTGTTCCTTGAGGGCGGAAGTGACCAGGTCCTCCTGCCCGGCGTCGAAGGTCGCTTGAACGGGCGTTTGCGCGTCGACCCAGATCTGAAAGCGTCTTTGCCGTACGTCTGCCTCCAGACACTCGCCGGTGACCTCGACAACGGTGGATTGCGGGCTTTCCGCGTACGACTCCAGGCGCTCTCGCACGCTGCGATTGACGGCCACCGGCCGCATTCGGCCGGCCGGTAGCAACTCGATCTCGTCGCCCTCTCCTAGGGTCTTGCCCCACTGGGCATACTGCGGGATCAACCTCCTTGGCAGATCATTCGGAATCTCACCACCGAGCCCAGCCGATTCAAGCACCTGGTAAGTCAGCGCGACCGCCTGCTGCACCTCGACGGGCTCGGGCTCCCAGAGCTCACGCTGCTCGGGTGGCTCCAGGTACACCTCCAAAGGGACCGTGGCACTACCGTCTTCGATTTGCCGAAAGGAGAGTCGCGTTCGCTCCTCAAAGTGCGCCGGTAGACGCTCCCGACCCGGGTTCGCGGCGAGCCAAAGGGCCTTGGCAGTCTCCGACACGATCTCCTGGAAGTGCTGCAATTCCCCAAGGGCCGACAGGTCCAACGCGTGGTCGCGGAAACGCTCTCCCCGAAAACGCACTCGCGCGACTTCTTTCCATTGACCAGGCATGACTTCTCTCCTCTGGTGTCGCAGAATGAGGTCAGGCGGCAACAACCTCCGTGTTCATTCTATCGGCCAGCCATCCTCTTCTCATCCGCATTCCGCCAGCCGGATCCTCCATCTGGGGGGTGGGTCAGTCGCGGGGAGCTGGGTCCGGATGCGGTGGACGGCGAGCGGACGCTTCGGGTTCGGGACCTGGCGAGCGGCCGGCAGATCGCCACCTTCACCGCCGACGCCGCGGTTGACGCCTGCGCCGTGACCGTGGGACCGGTTGGCAACCGGTCCGACACACTCTGCGGGCTAAGCCGCAAGCGGCTTTGCCCACCATCCACCATCCACCATCCACTATCCACCATCCACTATCCACTATCCACTATCCACTCCCCGCCGTCACTTCTCTCCAATGCAGTACAAATACTGCTCCCCGCGCACGTACATCCGCTTCCCGTCGAACACCGGCGCGGCGTTGGAGAGGATCTCCTGGGGCGGGATGGGCCAGTCGCGGGCAAGCTGGGTCTCGATGCGGTTGACCGCAATCGGGCGGTATTGGCGGCCGGGGGCGAGGACCACGCAAACGCCCTGGTTGTCGACCACGTAGATCTGCTTGCCGCCCAACGTGGCGCTCGCGCCCACGCCGATGGCGTTGTAGTGGTGCAGCTCATCGAAGCCGACGTCGTGGTGGTAGATCGGCTTGTCGGTCGCGAGGTCCATGGCGTAGAACACGCCGTACTGGTCGATGCCGTAGCAGATCCCCTCGTGCACCAGCGGCGAGCCGGCGGTCCAGCGGTCGAGCCACTCGCCGCCGGGCTGGCGGTGCTCGGCGCCGGCCTCGATCACCCGAACCTTCGGCTTCCAGGAATCGCCCTGGACCTGCGAAAAATCGGCGACGATCAGGTTGCCGATCCCCAGCCAGTGCAGGTACATCACCTCGCCGAGGATGACCGGCGGGCCCCAGCCCGTGTCGCCGCTGGAGATGTGCGGGTTGGACCAGAGGAGCTTGCCGTCGCGGACGCGGAACACCTTGCCGTCCCGGGTGGAGACGACGTCGGTCCCGCGGAACCGGCCGGCGACGAGCGAGGCGATGCTCTTGACCTCCGGCTGGCTCCAGAGGGTCTTGCCCGTGGCGGCGTCCAGGGCGTGCAGTCCGTCGAACAGCACCAGGAGCTTGCCGTCGGCCAGGGCGGGCGAGCAGGAGTACATGATCTCGCGGCTCTCGAGCCGGCGGATCCACCGGCGGTTGCCCTCGAGGTCGTAGCAGGCGACGACGCCCTGGCCGAAGAAGGCCCAGACGTGGCGGCCGTCGCTCGTCGGCGTGGTGGTGAAGCCGACGATGCCGAAGTGCGCGGCGAGGTGCCCGTCCCACTTGACCTTGTACTTGCGCGGCTCGGCGGCGAGGAGCTGCTCGGCGATCCGGCGGCGCAGGGCGAGCCCCGCTTCGTAGTCGGCCATGGCGAGCTTCCCGGCCAAGGGCTCGATCTTCCGGTAGGCGGGGTTGGCGGCCCGGTCGGCGGCGGGGATGGCGTCGAAGTAGCCGTTGGTCCGCCGCCAGAGGATCGTGCCGCGGTGCTTGTCGAGGCAGACCAGCTCGTCGGGCTCGGCCGGGGTGAAGACCCGATCGCCCACGACGATCGGCGACGCGTTGGTCCGCTCGGGCAGCTTGGCGGCCCAGAGAAGGTTCGTTTCCTCGTAGACCGGCTCGGCGTCGATCAATCGGGGGGCGAAGCGGAGCGATCGCCAGCCCGGCCGGTTGGTGCTCGACACCTTGATCAAAAGCCGGTTCCAGCCCGGCTTGAGCGTCATGGTGAACTTGGGCGAGCGGTAGTGGACCAGCTCCTGCTTCTGGCGGCTGATGCCGACGTAGTTGCCCAGGCCGGTCTGGCGCTGGGGATCGGCGTAGACCACCTCGCCGTTGAGGCGGATTTTGAGCCCGTGCTCGTGGTCGACCACCACGACGACCTTGCCCGGCCGGAGGCAGTAGAGGTAGCTGTGGGCGTAGGCCACCTGGTTTTCCTTGAAGCCCAGCGGCTCGGCCAGGTCGATCCAGTCGAGCTCGGTGGTGCCCCACCGCTCGTAGTCGGGCTTCTTCTTGAGATCGAAGCGTTTCCAGGCGAGGCGGCCGACCTGGTCCCCTTCGCCGGGCCGAAGGTCGCGCTCGCCGGGGACCTGCTCCTTGTCGAGGTCTTTGACGGAGTCGGCGACGTCGAAGGGGCCCAGCACGAGCCAGTCGCGGATCAGGCCGTCGCGGACCGGCTGCCCGCCCTCTTGGGCCCCGTCGGCCGGCCGGGCCGCCTGATAGGTCATCCCGGCGACCACTCCCTTGGCGATCTTTCCCCATTGGACCGGCGGATCGGCCTCGGGGAACAGCCCGGTCCAGTTGCCCCGCCAGCCATAGGTCTTGGCCGGCAGAGCAGATTCCCCCGCCGAGCCGGGAGCGGCCAGGGCGAGTAGCGCGGTTGCGATGACGATCGAGCGCATGGCTTGGGTGTCTTGGCTCATGGGTCACCTGGGGAGGTTGTCTGTTGGCAGTCGGGCCCAAGAATACCTTCTTCGACACCCCGGTGCCACCGTGCCGTGGGACCGGTTGGCAACCGGTCCCACAACG
>Ga0315290_10003184_pt1 | contig 11731 bp, 12 predicted proteins | sample YL17G12_0_MG_FD_203627 | JGI IMG/M metagenome (GOLD analysis project Ga0315290, IMG submission 203627) | Sediment microbial communities from Yellowstone Lake, YNP, Wyoming, USA - YL17G12_0 | ecosystem: Environmental > Aquatic > Freshwater > Lake > Sediment | place: USA: Wyoming | collected...
CGCGCCGCAGAGGACGTACGAGTAGCGCCCCATGTCGCCGGGGACGAGCACCGGCTGCCCGACTGCCCGGTAGGCGGACGGCATCCGACGGTCGCCAGGCCCGAAGGCGCGGGTGGCTCCCTTGCGGTGGACGAGCAGCCGCCGGAGCTGGCCGTCGACCTGGTGCTCCTCGTGCTTCGCCACGTTGTGGCAGACGTCGTAGACCACGCGGGCCCCCAGGTCCCCTTCGGAGAGGCCGAGCGACCGGCAGAGCGCGCGCACGGCGAGGCCGGTCATCACCTGCCGGTTGGCCCAGGCGAAGTTGGCCGCGGCAGCCATGGCGGCGAGGTACTCCTGGCCGGCCGGGCTCCGGACCGGGGCGCAGGCGAGCTGCGGGTCGGGGATCGCAGCATAGGCCGGCCCGTGGCGACCCATGGTCGGCGCCAGGGCCGAGATGGCCTCGTCGCAGACCTGGTGGCCGAGCCCACGTGACCCGGAGTGGATCTGGACGGCGACGTCGCCGGGGTGGAGCCCGAAGGCGAGGGCGGCGGGCTCGTCGAAGACCTCGGCCACCACGTCCAGCTCGAGGAAGTGGTTGCCGCTCCCCAGCGTGCCCAGCTGATCGGCGCCCCGCTCCCGGGCTCGATCGCTCAACGCGGCCGGGTCGGCGCCGGCCAGCGCGCCCCCCTCCTCGCAGTGCTCCACGTCGTTCGCGGAGGCGGCGAAGCCCCGGGCGAAGGCCCAGCGGGCGCCCTGCGTGAGCACGGCGTCGAGCTCGCGCGGCGACAGGCGGGGGATGGCGGCGCCCGACCCCACGCCGGTGGGCACGTCGCGGTACAGCTGGGCCAGCGCGTCGTGGAGCCGGGGCCGGACCTCCTCGGCCGGGAGGCGGGTGGCGATGAGGCGGACGCCGCAGTTGATGTCGTAGCCCACCCCGCCCGGCGACACCGCTCCCTCGTCCGGGTCCACCGCGGCCACCCCTCCGATGGGAAAGCCATACCCCCAGTGCATGTCGGGCATGGCCAGCGAGGCCTTCACGATCCCGGGGAGGAAGGCCACGTTGGCCACCTGACGCAGCGCCGGGTCGTCCGGCGCTGGCATTCCATCCGAGTAGACCCACCCCGGGACGCGCATGCCCCCCTCGCGAGGGATCTCCCAGAGCCAGTCGTGGATGCGCCGAAGCTGCACGCGGCCATCCTACACGGCGACCTGCATGGCGATGCGCGAGGCGAGGCGCACGGGTCAGCCCGCCGTCGGACCTCGCCGCCCGTGGATCGGGACGATCTCGCGGGAAGAGACCAGCCGGAAGCGGAAGAAGAGCGCCAGGGCCACCGCCGAGAGCCCGATGAGGAGCCCCCACCAGAGTCCGGTCACGCCCCAGCCGAGAGCGAGTCCCAGCCCGAGCGCCGCGGGCATCCCCAGCGCCCAGTGGCCCACCAGGTTCGCGAAGAGCGTGAAGCGGGTATCGCCGGCGCCCCGCAGCACGCCCGCCCCCACGGCCTGGATGCCGTCGGAGACCTGGAAGACGCCGGCCACGCGGAGCAGGGGCGTGGTGGCGGCGATCACCGCCGGGTCGTTGCTCATCAGGCGCGCGAAGACCCCGGGGAAGAGGAGGAAGGCGAGGCCCCAGGCCGACATGAGCGCGGCCCCGGTGCCGAAGGCAACCATCCCGGCTCGCCGCGCGGCCGGGGTGTGGCCCGAGCCCACGGCCCAGCCGACCCGCACCGATCCGGCGTTGCCGATCCCGACCGCCGCGTTGAAGGAGAAGGAGGCCAGCACGATGGCCACCTGGTGGGCCGCCATGGGCACCGCCCCGAGCCGTCCGGCCAGGAGTCCGACCAGCGCGAAGAGCCCCACCTCGGCGCCCATGTGGAGGCCGATGGGCGCGCCGACACGCACGGCGAGGCGTATCTCCTGCCAGAGCGGGCGCCTCGCGAACGTGCCCTTCACCGGGATCTGGCCGGCGGCCCAGGCCACGAAGGCGGCCTGGATCCAGGTCGAGATCGAGGTGGCGATTCCCGACCCGACGGCGCCGAGCGGAGGGATCTGGCGCAGCGCCCCGCTCCACGACGGGAGATCCGCGCCGCCGAAGACGAGCAGGAGGTCGAGCGCAAGATTGACGACGTTGGCGAGAACCGCCGACAGGAGCACGGCGCGAGGGGCGTTCGCGCCCTGCATGTAGGAGCGTGCCGCGAAGAAGAAGAGGAGCCCCGGGAGACTGGGAAGGCGGGCCAGCAGGTGGCCGGAAGCCTGCCTGGCCACCTCCGGCTCGATCCCCAGCGGGCCGAGCGCCAGCGGGACGAAGCCGAGCGGGACGGCGAGCAGGACGCCGATGACGAGCGCCATCCACGCCCCCTGCCAGAGGAAGTGGCGGGCCCGCGGGGCGTCGCCGGCTCCGAAGGCCTGTGAGACCAGCGGGTCGAGCCCCATCATCGTGCCCATGGCCAGCACCGAGACGGCGAAGAAGAGCAGGGCGCCGAGCCCCACGCCGGCCAGCTGCGCCGCCCCGGCGCGCCCCACCACGGCCGCGTCCACCACGCCCATGAGCGACTGCCCGGCGTTGGCCAGCGCCAGCGGGACGGCGAGCCGGACGAGCGCGCGCACCTCGGCGCGGACGGGCAGGGAGGGTTTCACGGGCGCGCGAACATAACGGGGCCGGCCCTCCGGGCAAAGCGGGTAAGGTGCCAGGCGTGAACGGTGCCCGGTCGCCATGGTGGGGCTTCTCCGCCGTGTCGGTGGGGGTCTTCATGGCCACCCTCGACGGGAGCATCGTCAACGTGGCGCTGCCGTCGATCCGGGAGGCCTTCGGCGCCTCCATCGGCGGGGTGGAACTGGTGGTGAGCGTCTACCTGCTCGTCATCTCGGCGACGCTGCTGGCCGCCGGGCGGCTCGGCGACGCGGCCGGGCGGCGCCGGGTCTACGCGGGCGGCCTGCTCCTCTTCACGCTGGGTTCGGGTCTGTGCGGCTTCGCCTGGTCCCTGCCGGTGCTGGTGGGCGCTCGCGCCGTCCAGGCGCTGGGCGGGGCGGCGATGATGTCCATGGCTCCGGCCATCGTCACCTCCATCTTTCCGCGGGAACGTCGCGGCCGGGCGCTGGGCGCGGTGTCGAGCGTCGTCGCGGCCGGGCTCACGGCCGGTGCGCCGCTGGGCGGGGCGATCCTCTCCTTCTTCCCCTGGCACGGGATCTTCCTCGTGAACCTGCCGGTGGGCGTGGCCGGCGCCATCTGGGCCTCGCGGGTGCTGCCCGCCGACGGCGCGGAGAAGGGCGTCCCCTTCGACCGGGGCGGCGCGGCCTGGCTCGGCGCGGCGCTCGTCGGCGGGATCGGCGCGCTCGAGGTGGCGCCACATTCGGTGCCCTGGGCCCTCGCCCTGGCGGGCGCGGCGGCGGTGGCGGCCACCTTCCTCTGGCGGACCGAGCGGCGCGTCACGGCCCCGCTCGTGGACCCGGAGCTGCTCGGCAACCGGACCGTGACGCTCGGGCTCCTGGCCGGGTTGCTCTCCTACTCGGCCATCTTCCACCAGGTGCTCCTCTCGCCCTTCTTCCTCACGGAGGTGAAGGGGTTCGGGGTGGCGGGCATGGGCGCCGTGATGACCGTGGTCCCCATCTCGCTCATGGTGACGGCGCCCGTCTCGGGCTGGCTCTCCGACCGGTACGGGCCGCGCGGCCCCCAGATCCTGGGAGGCGCCATGCTGGCGGCCGGGCTCTTCTCCCTCTCGCTCGCCGATGGCTCGTCGTCGACGACGTCGATCGTGGCCCGGCTGGCGCTGGAAGGGGTGGGGATGGGTTTCTTCCAGCCCCCCAACAACAGCGCGGTGATGGGGGCGCTGCCGCCGGCCAAGCTCGGCTCGGGCGGAGGCCTCCTGGCCACGGCGCGGAACGTGGGCATGGTCGCCGGGGTGGCGCTGGGAGGGGCGCTCTTCGCCGCCGGAGAGCGGACCTCCTTCGTGGCCGGCTGGCGCCTGGCGCTGGCATCCGGCGCGGCGATGGCGCTGGCGGCCGGGTTGCTCGCCCTCGTGAAGCCGGACGGGGAGGGGAACGCCGGATGAGCTCCCACCCACTGGACGGACATTCAGACCCATGGCAGGATGCCCGCGTGGTGGTCGTCGGCGTCGATCCGGGCACGCAGCGGTGCGGCTACGGTGTGGTGGCGAGGACGGGTTCCCGGCTCCGGGTGGTCGAGTCGGGAGTGCTCGTCCCGGGCGACCACGACCTGCCGCGCAGGCTTGCCCTCATCCTCGAAGGGCTCGAAGCCATCCTGGCCCGATCTCGCGCAGACGCCGTCGCGGTCGAGACGGTCTTCGCCGGCGTCTCACCCCGGTCCGCGCTCGTCCTCGGACAGGCCCGGGGCGTGGTGCTCGCCGCGGCCGCCCGCGCGGGACTCCCGGTGAGCGAGTACGCCCCGCAGCAGGCCAAGCTCGCTCTGACCGGCAACGGCCGCGCCGAGAAGGCGCAGATGATCCGCATGGCCCAGGCGCTCTTCGGCGTCGAAGCCATCCTGGCCGACGAGGCCGACGCCATCGCGCTCGCCCTCTGCCATATCGGCCGCGCGCCGCGCGCCGGGAGCGCCGCGTGATCGCCCACCTCGCAGGGGACGTCGTCGAGAAGCGCGAGGGCGCCGTGGTCCTCGACGTGAACGGCGTCGGCTACCTGGTCCACGTCTCGCAGACCTGCCTGGCCACCCTGCCGCCCGGCGAGCGCGTCCGGCTCCGGACCTACACCCATGTCCGCGAGGACGCGCTCGACCTCTTCGGCTTCGCCACCGAGGAGGAGGAGGCCGTCTTTCGCGAGCTGCTCGGCGTGAAGAACGTCGGCCCGCGCGCCGCGCTGAACATCCTCTCCGGAATCGAACCGCGCGAGTTCGCGGTCGCGGTGGCCTCCGGCGACGTGGCCCGGCTCACCAAGGTTCCCGGCATCGGAAAGAAGACCGCCGAGCGGCTCGTGGTGGAGCTGAAGGAGAAGCTCTCGACGCTGGCCCGCGCCGCCTCACCTCGCCCCGGCGGGAAGCGCCCCCCGATGGTGGAGCAGCTGGAGCAGGCGCTCCTGAGTCTCGGATACCGGCCACAGCAAGCCGCGCAGGCAGTGGACGCCGTGGCCGGATCCGCCGAGGGGCGGGACCTCGACGACCTGCTCCGCGAGGCGCTGAAGCGGCTCAGGGGGTAGTTCACTCCACGAAGATGGTCACCGTCGCGGTGGGGGCATGCACCGCGGTCCAGGTCACCGTGCCCGCGGTCTCGAGCGGAAGCGTGACCGCGGGGGCGTTGCCGGGTACCTGGACCTCGTAGGGGAGCGGCGGGTCGGCGGCGAAGAGGTAGGGTACATGGTCGTTGTTGATGAAGTAGACCCGGCTCCCCACCGCGACGTGGATGCACCACGGGTTGCAGGCGCCGGCCGAGATCACCACGTCCCTGGAATCGCTCGCCACCGCCCTGGAGCATGGCGTGCCGCCGTCCGGGACCGGCGGCGGCGCGGCCGAGTTGAGCGGCTGGCAGGCGGCGACTCCGGCCAGGAGCGCGGCCAGCGCCAACGCGGGGAGGGGAGCGAATCGCCCGTCGAGCCAGTCGGACACGAGTGCTACATTACCCGCATGTCGCTGCAGCCGGTGCGCGAGCTTTCGGGGAAGGGCCAGGTGGGCGAGGAACGGCTGGAGCAGTCGCTCCGGCCGGCCAGCTTCGACGAGTACGTCGGGCAGAAGAAGCTGGTCGACAACTTCCGGGTCTACGCGCAGGCGGCCAGGCAGCGAGGCGAGGCCCTCGACCACGTGCTGCTCTCCGGTCCTCCGGGCCTCGGCAAGACCTCGCTCGCCCATATCCTCTCCACCGAACTGGGCGTGGCGATGCACGTCACCAGCGGTCCCGCGCTGGTGAAGAAGGGCGACCTGGCCGGTCTGCTCACCGCGCTCGCTCCCCGCGACATCCTCTTCATCGACGAGATCCACCGCCTGTCCCCCGCGGTGGAGGAGGCGCTCTACCCGGCCATGGAGGACTTCCGCTTCGACGTGGTCCTCGGCGCCGGCCTGGGCGCGCAGACCATGGAGATGAAGCTCGAGCGCTTCACCCTGGTGGGCGCGACGACCCGCACCGGGCTGCTGGCCAGCCCGCTCCGCGATCGGTTCCCCATCCAGGAGCGGCTCGACTACTACGCCCCGCCCGATCTGAAGGAGATCGCCGTCCGCGCGGCGAAGAAGCTGGGCCTGCCGGTCGATCCGGAAGGCATGGACGAGCTCTCCCGCCGTGCCCGCGGCACGCCGCGCATCGCCATCCGGCTCCTGCTCCGCGCCCGCGACTTCGCCCAGGTCGAGGGGGACGGGCGGGTCACCCCGGCCATCGTCGCCCGCACGCTGGACCGGCTCGAGGTCGACGTGAGCGGCCTGGATGCCATGGATCGGCGCATCCTCACGATCGTCATCGACGTCTTCGGCGGCGGCCCGGTGGGCATCGAGGCCATCGCCGCGTCCGTCGGCGAGGAGCGCGACACCATCGAGGACGTCTACGAGCCATTCCTGGTCCGGGAGGGCTACCTGGCCCGAACCCCGCGCGGCCGCGTGGCGCTTCCGTCGGCCTACGCACACCTGGGCCGGGATCGCTCCCGCGGCGGGCAGGATCCGCTCTTCTGACCCACTATGCCGCGCCGCTCCGGCGAATCTGCGCGCGCACCAGCACCTTCGTGACCAGCCACCCGAAGACGAACCCGCCGATGTGGGCGAAGAAGGCCACGCCCGAGCCCGACCCGCCCACGAAGGCGTAGATCATCTGCAGGACGAACCAGAGGCCGATGAAGAACGCGGCCGGCAGGTAGATGAATCGAATGAAGACGAAGATCGGCACGGCGGTCAGGACGCGCGCCCGCGGGAAGAAGACGACGTAGGCACCCATGACGCCGGCGATGGCGCCGCTCGCCCCGACCATGGGCATGAGCGGGTCGCCCTGGGCGAGGGACAGAAGCGTCTGCGCGGCCGCCGCGGCGATGCCGCTCGTCAGGTAGAAGCCGAGGAACCGCCACCGCCCCAGGACGTCCTCCACGTTGGGGGCAAATACCCAGAGGAAGAGCAGGTTCCCGAGCAGGTGGAACACTCCGCCGTGAAGGAACATGCTCGTCAGGATCGTGATTGGGGGCGGGACGATGTCCCGAGGCCCGATGTCCCGGAAGGTGACGATCTCCCAGGGGATCGCGCCGCCGACGAGCGCCGTGAAGCTGATCCCCCGGTCGAATCTCTGGATCGCCTCGCCGAGGGGAAGCCCCGGCGTCTCCAGCGCGCCCGAGACTCGAAGCGCGACCCAGGCCTGCCAGGCGAAGCCCAGGAGGTTCGCCAGGAGGAGTACCCAGGTCATGGCAGGGACCCGGCGGACGGGGATGTCGTTCTTCAGCGGTATCAAGTTGTCCTGGACGCTCGCGGGGGTGCCTGGGTCGGTGCGGGAGGTCGTATACCCGAATCCGCCTGGAACTGCGCGAGGGTGCAGAGCCGCGACATATCTGTCAGGGGTGTTCGGTTACGGCGACAGAAAACGTCGCGGCAAAAAACTTGTTCAGGGAGTGAGTTGAAGTTAAAGCCTTGTCATATCGAATACATACCCTTTCGGAGCAAAAGCGCACCGAACCCCTGGTCCAGGGGCACCTTTCTTGCTCCAAACCAACGCGTTAAGCGTTTACGCAGCGCGGCATCGCGGGCGGCGTCGGCATCGGAGGCGAATCGACATGGCGTACTGGAATCAGCGAACGGTGGCAAAGCGGGTGACCTGCTCGGGGGTCGGACTCCACTCCGGCCGCCTCGCGTCGCTCACGCTCGCCCCGGCGCACGCCGACAGCGGCGTTCGCTTCGTGCGCATGGACCTCGGGGCCGAGATCCCGGCCCTGTCCGCACACGTCGCCGACACCACCCTCTCCACCAACCTGGCCCTCGGCCCGGCCCGCATCCACACCGTCGAGCACGTGCTCTCCGCCCTCACCGGAATGGGCATCGACAACTGCCGCGTCGAGGTGGACGGCCCGGAGATCCCCATCCTCGACGGATCCTCGGCCCCCTTCGTGGCCCTCATCCGCGAGGCCGGGATCGCCGAGCAGCGCGCCGGCAAGCAGTTCATCGTCATGGAACGGGCCGTCGAGGTCCGCGACGGCGACAAGCTGGCCCGGCTCGAGCCGTCCAGCGCGCTCACCATCGAGTTCACCGTCGACTTCAAACACCCGCTGGTCACCGACCAGGCCTTCCGCTTCGCCTTCTCCGACCGCAACTACGAGCGGGAGGTGGCGCGGGCCCGCACCTTCTGCTTCCTGCGCGACATCGAGATGATGAAGAAGGCCGGCCTGGCCCGGGGCGGAAGCCTCGAGAACGCCATCGTGGTCGATGAGTTCTCCATCCTGAATCCCGAGGGGCTGCGCTTCCCCGACGAGTTCGCGCGCCACAAGGTGCTCGACGCCATCGGCGACCTGTCGCTCTTCGGACTGCCGGTGATCGGCCACTTCAGCGCCTACAAGAGTGGCCACGGACTGAACCATGCGCTGGTGGCGAAGGTGCTCGGCGACCCGTCGAGCCACAGGGTGGTCCGGGTCAGCGGCGAGAGGGAACTTGAGCCGCTTCGGGTGCAACTGCCGAAGCTCGCGCCAGCCGTCCGCTTCTCGTAGTAGAAGAGAAGCGCCCGTGCGCTTCGTTCCCGGTGTTCTGAAGATCGCCGTCGTGGCCAGCGCGCTCGCTTTCGCAGCGCCAGCCGCCGCCCAGTACACCTTCCTGTCGCCCGACAAGGAACCTCCGCCGGTGCGGCTCCACGGCTGGGACAACGTGGTGCGGGTGAACCTGGGGGCCGGATTCTACAACTCTGACTGGTACAACTGCGCGTACGGCTGGTACTACCAGTCCTGCTCCCCGAGCGCCTACGCCAGCTACATCCCGTTCCTCGTCGGCCCCCAGTTCGACATCCACCTGGGCGGGCCGAGCAACCTGAGCGTGGGGGTCATCATCGCCTTCGGGACGGTGAAGACGACCTACTTCGACGGCACGCAGAACGTCAGCAAGTGGGCGAAGGTGACGACGCTCGAGCCAACGCTCGACTACCTCGTCAAGCTGGGGACGTCCAAGGACGACACGGTGGCGCGGCTCCGGCTCGGCGGGGGGCTGATCATCGGCCCGGACAGCAAGCTGGGCTATGTCGGCCGCATCGGGGTGGGCACCTCGTTCTTCAACGCCGGCCGCCTCGGCGTCGGTCTCGACCTGGTGCTCGAGGGCGGGACGATGAACGGCAACTTCATCGGCGGTCTCCAGCTCCTGGCCTCGCCGGAGTTTCACTTTTAGTCCTGGTACCTCGGTCGCAGCACGCCCGGCGAGCTCCTTCCATCCGGGGAAGCGCCGTCACGGTCCCGTGTGCTATCCTGCGTCGCCGTGAGCGTCTCCGGGCCAGACGGAAGCGACGGCGAGCCCCGTCTCCGGCGGCCCGCCGGACTGGAGGCCAGGCTGGCCGACGCCCTGGTGGCGCGTCTCGTCGAGAACCGGCTCGCCGAGGCGTTCATCGACCAGGTGCTCCGGGCGCTCATGGAGAGCCGAACTCTCGAGCAGCTGGTGATCCGGCTGCTGGAGCGGCCCGAGGTGAGCGGAGCCGTCGACGCACTGGTGGACCGGCAGGTCGGCCGGGTGCTCGAGGCCCTGGAGAAGGACGACTCCCTCCGGCAGCTGGTGCGTGAACAGGCCGACGCCTACCTGAAGCACCTCACCGAACACCCGGAGCCGGTCCAGCAGCTCATCCAGGACCAGAGCCGAGGGATGGCGCAAGATCTCCAGGAGTCGGTGCGTGCCGCCGCCATCGATGCCGACGACGCGGCCGAGACCTGGGTCCATCGCAAGCTGGGGAGATCGTGACACCCCGGTATGCGGGCCTGGTGACCCGTGGAGCGGCGCGGCTGGTCGACATGGCGCTGCTGGCGATCCTCGTGGGGGGCGCCGGCTGGCTGGCGCAGCAGTTCCTGGGCGCCGCCGCAGCCGGCTGCGCCCCGGCTGAATCGTGGTGGCAGCTGCGCCGTCACCTGTGCCAGTTCCTTCCGTACGTGATCCCACTGGCCGCAGTCTGGTTCCCGGTGCTCTACTACGTCCTGTTCTGGGCGACCGCCGGGAAGACGCCGGGGATGGCGCTCCTGGGACTGCGGCTGCTCCGGTCGGACGGCGGCAAGGTGGGTTCCGTCACGGCCCTGAAGCGCTTCCTGGCCGTCACGCTGAGCATGGCGACGCTCGGCCTGGGTTTCCTGATGGTGCTCGTCACCGAACGCCGCCGGACCCTGCACGACCTGCTGGCCGGAACGGTGGTCGTCTACGACTGGGGCGACGCGGCCCGCGCCCGCGCCCGCCGCACCGGGGTCTGAGGGGCGGCCCTCACCAGCTCCCGAACCGGCGTCTCGCCTCCGCGGAGAGCGCGTCGCGGTGACTCGGGTCGGCGACCGCGATGAGCGCCTCGGCGCGCTGGCGGAGGTTCTTCCCGAACAGGTCGGCGATGCCGTGCTCGGTGACCACGAAGTGCACGTGCGCGCGGGTGGTGACGACGCCGGCGCCCGGCTTCAGCTGCGAGACCACGCGCGACTCGCCGCTCGAGGTGATCGACGGGAGCGCGATGATGGGCTTGCCGCCGTCGGAGAGGGCCGCGGCGCGGATGAAGTCCATCTGGCCGCCCACCCCGGAGTAGAGCAGCTCGCCGATGGAGTCGGCGCAGACCTGGCCGGTGATGTCCACCTCGAGCGCGCTGTTGATGGCGGTGACGCGCGGGTTGCGCCGGATCACCTCGGGGTCGTTCACGTAGCCGATGTCGAGCATCTGGACGAGCGGGTTGTCGTCCATGAAGTCGTAGAGGCGCCGGGTCCCGAGCGCGAATCCGGCCACGATCTTTCCCGGGTGGAACCGCTTCTTCTCGCCGGTGACCACGCCCTTCTCGACCAGGTCGACGATGCCGTCGGATAGCATCTCGGTGTGGATGCCCAGGCGGTGGTGGTCGCAGAGCGCGGCCAGCGTGGCGTCGGGAATGGTGCCGATGCCGATCTGCAGCGTGGCCCCGTCCTCGACCAGCTCGGCGCAGTGGCGACCCACCGCGCGGTCGATCTCGGACACGGGCGGGTGGCGGACCTCCGGAATGGGGTCGTCGCCCTCGACGCCGAACTCGATGTCGTCGACGTGGATGAGCCCGTCCCCGTGGGTGCGGGGCATGTTGCGGTTCACCTGGGCGATCACCGTGCGCGCGGTCTGGACCGCGGAGCGCGATGCATCCACCGAGACGCCGAGCGAGCAGAACCCATGCCGGTCAGGAGGCGACACCTGCACGAGCGCCACGTCGAGCGGCAGGAGCCCGGATCGGAAGAGCTTGGGCACCTCGGAGAGGAAGACCGGCAGGTAGTCGGCGCGCCCCTCCTGGACGGCGTCGCGGATGTTGGCCCCGACGAAGACCGAGTTCACCCGGAAGCTCTTCGCCATCTCGGGCGCGGCGTAGGGGGCCTCCCCCTCGGTGTGGAGCTGGACGATCTCGACGACCCGGAGCTCGCCGGAGCGCGCCGTCATGGCCTCGATGAGGCGGCGGGGCGCGGCGGCGACGCTGTGGATGAAGACCCGGTTTCCGGACTGGATGGTGGAGACGGCCTCTGCGGCCGAGACGATGCGCACGCGGTGAACCTCCTGGGCCGGCGACGATACCAGAGGGGAGGTGCGACGGAAGCGCTCTTTTGAACCAGCGCCGGCTCTGTCAGGATGCGGGCGCTTGCCCGAACGGATCACAGACCTCGTCGCCGAACCGGG
>Ga0315290_10003185_pt1 | contig 11729 bp, 9 predicted proteins | sample YL17G12_0_MG_FD_203627 | JGI IMG/M metagenome (GOLD analysis project Ga0315290, IMG submission 203627) | Sediment microbial communities from Yellowstone Lake, YNP, Wyoming, USA - YL17G12_0 | ecosystem: Environmental > Aquatic > Freshwater > Lake > Sediment | place: USA: Wyoming | collected...
AGCCGAGGATGTCATCGATTGGGGAGGGGGACAGGCCGGAAGGCTTACGATGATGGTCAACGAGCAGGATGCAGATCTCGCGCTGGATGGCAAACTCCTGCAGGGGACCCAGCGCCCAGGTGACCTCGCCTTCGTCGCGCTGGTCGGCGGCCAGGGCGCGGCTGAGGGTGTCCAGGATCACCAGGCGGTAGCCGCGTTCTAGCAGAAGGCATTTGAAGACCTCCATCCCGCCGCGATCGAGCAGGCCGATCTGCTCACGGAAATCGGTCCCGAACAGGAAATCCACCATTTTCCCGCTGACTGGCCAGAGCTGCTTTTGCATGCGGTCCTTCAGCCGGCGGGCTGAATCTTCCAGGGCAATATACAGGGAAGGCGAAGGGGTGACATTCTGCCCCAAGAAAGAGTCCCCAGTTGTCATGGAACGCACGAGCTGCAATGCCAACCAGGATTTTCCGATCTTGGGGCGGCCGCTCAGGATGCCGAGCCCAACCGGCAACAGGTTCTCGACGATGGTCAGCGGGGGTGGGTAATTCGTCTGAAGAATGATGTGCGCAGGCTGGACTGCCACCGGGGTGACCAGGGCAGCCAATCCCGGGCTGGACGTGAGCCGCTCGCGTAAAGTTTTCTGAATGGATTTTTGCATCATCGGACGATCTTCTGCAGGCAGAGACTCAACAAAGGCATGGTAATTCGCCTGCATGGCTTGTGGATTTTTTGTGCTATAATTTTGTTCAGCAGTTTGGCTCTCTGAGCCTTCCGATGTGGGCGTCCTGGCAGGGACGCCTGCTTCTTTTTCAGACATGGTTGACCTCCGGGGGTTAGGGTTGTGGGGGAGTGATGTCGCGGGCCGACCCGGTTCCAAGTGCTGGATCGATGAAACCAGACTGGACCAGTTCTCGCCGGATCAGGAAGCGGACCTGGTCGCGAGGGGAACGCACGTCGCGGGTGGACAGTTGTGCCAGGCCAGTAGCCTCGACTTCGGACAGGGTGATCAGGATGCGAAAGACCATCGACATACCTCCAGAAAGAATTCTGGCCCCATCGTAGCCGGAAGATTTGGCGGGAAAAAGGCATTTTTCTTTTCTCTCCCAAGAAGGCGTTGGTAGAAGAGGTGTCTGCCCTTGTGATATTGTCTGACACAACAAGTATATCAAATAAAAAAGAACCTGACGGGGGATTAGCCGGACAACCTGACTTGCCAGGTCTGCAATTGATCTTGTGCTGCGGTCAGAAGAGATTCGTCATTCTTCCATTCTGCGTCTTTCAAGCGCCGTATCCCATCCTTGATGTTGTTGATCGTGGTCAAAATATCTAGCCTTTCCCTGGCGAGCACCACCACTTCACCGCGTGTCATGCCGACATCCTGCAATTTCAGATGCTTCTCAAGCATTGCCAGGCTGATCCGCAAGGTGGCTTCGTCAACCGCCAGTGCCGGTTTTCCGGCTTGCCCGGCAGGGATCTCACTGGCTACAGGCTGGATCGTTCCACATACCTCCAGGTCCTTGATCAACCGGCTACACAGATCGTTCAGGATTGCTTTGCGCATCGGCCACATATCGCTATCGCCCTGTGCGTAAGCCAGACGGGCGGATGTCCGGCTGGATGGATTATAAAAATGAAAGACATCATCATCACTGCAAGGGTATACTTCTACCGAGAGACGGACTTGTGCGGGGGATAAGAACTGGATCCGGATTTCTCCGCATGTTCCCAGGCAGCGTTTCCGGCGTTCATCGATCACCTGGTAGATGATCAGTTTCCCAGGGAGTTCTTCGGTGCGCTTATGACGGGTATCAAAGGTGTCACGGAAAACGAGCACCAGAGCAGCATCCACCGTGTCCAGGAGATAGGGTAATACCTTTATGTGCTCAACCAGTGGTTCGACTTTCATGACATAATTATAACAAATGTTCTAATATTGTGCGACGCATGGACTTGTGATACTATCGTGTGGGTGATGAACTCAGGATCGTACCCATCTTGTCCGCGGCGATTTTCACTGATATAATATCTTTCAGCATTTGCTGAAAGGGCATAAAATAATGAAAACCGAAACGGGTCAAGAAGCTGCCTTTCAAGCGTTACGGAACTGCCTTGAAGAAATCCCCTTCCTTCAATTGGCGGACGTTCCTGCTATTGAAAATGCGTTTATGCCTGATTGTCGAATGGGCATTCGTATCCAGAACCGGAGCCTAACCATTTTAGCGGAATATAAATCCAGCGGACAGCCACGGTTAGCCCGTGAAGCTGCTCTTCAAATCAAAAATTGGCTGGAGAGTGGACAGGGAGATTATGGAGTGTTCACTGCCCCCTACATCTCCTCTGAAGCAGCTGCAATTTGCAAGGATGCAGGGGTCGGGTATCTGGACCTGGCTGGTAATTGCTTTCTTTCCTTTGAGACGATCTATGTGCATCGGGAAGGAAAGCCAAATTCCAATATTCAGCGTAGGGAACAGCGTTCCCTCTATTCGCCGAAGGCAGAGCGGATCTTGCGAGTCCTGCTGAGCCGGCCACAGCAGGGGTGGAAAACCGAGACCCTGGCCGAGGCAGCTCAGGTCAGTTTTGGCCAGGTGGCCAACGTAAAGAAATTTCTGGCGGACCGTGAATGGCTTGCTCCGAACGGAGGCGGCATCCGGCTTATCAACCCGGGCGCAGTGCTCGATGAATGGGCATTGCAATATCGCTTCAACCGCAACCAGGTTATGGACTTCTACGCTCTGTCTGAAGTGGCTGAATGCGAATATCAACTGGCAGAGACCTGCCAACGTCAGGGGATGCGCTATGCCCTGACTGCTTTCTCGGGCGCGGCACGCCTGGCGCCGGCTGTCCGTTATCAGCGGGTGGCTGCCTATGTGGAAGGGGACCTGAACGCCTTGACAGACTCCATGGGCTGGAAGCCCGTGACCAGCGGGGCCAATGTCAGCCTACTGGTCCCTTATGATGATGGTGTGTTTTTTGATCGTCGCGATCTGGACGGGACGCAAGTGGTAACCCCCGTCCAGATCTATCTGGACTTGCAAAACTATCGTAACCGCGGGCAGGAAGCTGCCCAGGCCATCCGAAAGGGCATTGAGCAATCATGGTGACAACACGAACCGATTACACCGCTGAAGCAGTTGCAGCCGCCCGCAGCGTCATGTTGGAACTGACGCGCTTGCTGGGAGAATACCAGGAAGGGATTGTGATCGTAGGTGGTTGGGTGCCCGAGTTGCTCCTCAGTGGGGCCGGGCACCGGCATACCGGCAGCCTGGATGTGGACCTGGCCCTAGATCAGCATACGCTGGGCGAAGTGGGCTACAAAACCATCCTGCAGCTCTTGCTCTCGCATGGTTACCATCAGGGAAAACAGCCTTTTATCTTTTTCCGCACGGTACAGGTGGGCAGCATAACCTACGAAGTGGAAGTGGATTTCCTGGCCGGAGAATATGCCGGCACAGCTCGCAGCCACCGCACTCAGAATGTTCAGGATATGCAGCCGCGCAAGGCGCGTGGCTGTGATATGGCTTTCACCGATCCGACAGAAATCACCATGAGCGGTACATTGCCGGAAGGAGGTAAGGATAGCGTGCGTATCCGGGTTGCATCCATTGCCCCCTTCCTGGTGATGAAAGCCATGGCCCTAGCCACCCGGCTCATGGAAAAGGACGCCTGGGATATCTATTACTGCATCCGCAACTATCCGGGGGGTATCGAACGACTGGCGGAGGAATTTCGCCCCCTGTTGAAGAACAAACTGGCTCAGGAAGCTCTGGTGAATATCGCCGAGAAATTTGCTTCGCCCGAGCATGTGGGACCGAAGCACGTGGCGGACTTCGAGGAGATCACTGACCCGGAAGTAAGAGCGCTGCGCCAAAGGGACGCATACGAACGCGTAAACGCTTTGCTGGCCTTGTTGCGCTGAGCTTGCGCCGGCTGGAAACTAATTTAAAAACCATCCGTACAAGTTCCCTTGTATGACGGTTATTGCCGCTGAAGAACCCTTTTTGACCGCTCAAGCTCCAGGCATGAAAAGAAAAATGTGACGCACAAGGCTAAAATTACTTCCAAGGCAGGTATTACCACTAAAGGAAAAACTAAATGTCAACGGGTTTCGCGAGGAAGCCCGTTTTAGGTTGGCGAAATTCGATTCCTAAAACTCACACCCACTGCCTTTGGGCCGAGCACAGCCTGAGCAACCTGTGGAAATCAGCGCTCTCGATCCGTTCCATATCTGCCAGGATGGAGCATCCCAACGGCCTGACAACTGGTTGGCTGGAACGTTGCCCGTGGGCACGATGCGAGCCTGATCGGATGGGACATCCTAGTCGATACAGCAACATACCGCAGCCCAGCGCGTTCCGGTCCGCTCGCAGGGCGAGCTGCATCAACAGATTGTGCCGTTCAGATGTTGTTTCGTGGTTTGCCATCTCCCGGCAAGAGCGTGCAAAAAAGCGTTCATCCATATAAAGCCTCTGGAGTGCAGCGATAAAAGCCTCCCGGAATTGGAGATTCAAAACGCCTTTCATAGCATACATTCTTCACCTCCGATGGAGAACACAAGATTATTCAGCGAACTTTCGCACAAACCAGGTCTTTACCACCTGGGTCAGCAACACATAGCAAATCAGCATCCCGGCCAGCAGCAGCCAGTAGAGCGGCGGCAGCGCCACCAGGCCTAATGCGCCTGCCAGCGGCGAGTAAGGCAGGTAAGCCCCCACGGCGACGATCGCCAGGGAGGTAAACATCAGCGGCTTGCTGGCCCGGCTCTGGATAAAGGGAATCTTATTGGTGCGGATCACGTGGACGATGAGCGTCTGTGTGAAGAGCGATTCCACGAACCAGCCGGTGTGGAACAGGGCCGGGTTGGCCCAGGAGTTGAAGATATACAGCATGATGAAATAGGTGGCGTAGTCGAAGATCGAACTGATCGGGCCGATGACGAGGATGAACCGGCGCAGTTCGCCGATGGCCCATTTGCGGGGCTTTTTCAACCATTCGGCATCCACCTCGTCGGTTGGAATGGCAGTCTGTGAGAAGTCGTAGAGCAGGTTGTTGGTCAGCACCTGGATGGGCAGCATGGGCACGAACGGCAGGAACAGGCTGCCGCCCAGCACGCTGAACATGTTGCCGAAGTTGGAGGAGGCGGCCATCTTGATATATTTGACGATATTGCCGAACACCCGCCGGCCTTCCAAAACGCCTTGTTCCAGGACCAGCAGGCTGCTTTCCAGCAGGATGATGTCGGACGACTCCTTGGCGATATCCACGGCGCTGTTCACTGAAATCCCAACGTCGGCGGCCTTGAGCGCCGGAGCGTCGTTGATGCCGTCGCCCATGAACCCGACCACGTGGCCTTTGCTCTGCAAGGCATGGATGATGCGTTCCTTGTGAACCGGTGAAAGTTTGGCAAAAACCGAGATGGTTTCGGCTGCCTCCGCCAACTGCGTTTCATCCATCGCCTCAATATCACTGCCCAACAGGATGTGCTCGACCGGCAGACCCACCTGCTTGCAGATGGATACCGTGACGGCGTCATTATCGCCAGTCAGGATTTTGACGGCTACGCTATGCTCGTTCAGTTTCTCCAGGGCTTCCTGGGCGCTTTGTTTCGGCGGATCCAGGAAAGCCATGTAACCAAGCAGGGTCAGGTCGGATTCATCCCGAACGGTGTAATGCGGCTCGTCGTTCTCACCCGGGAACATGCGGTAGGCGATGGCGATGACGCGATAACCCTCGGCGTTCAGTTCCTGGATGCGCCGTTTGCGATGCTCGTTATGTTCTGGAAGCACATCCAGGATTTCGCCGTTGATCTCGACATGGGTGGAAAGGCGCATGATCTCTTCCACCGCACCCTTGCAGATCAGGATGTGCTGGTTCTGGTTGTTTTCTACGATGACTGACATGCGCCGGCGTTGGAAGTCGAAGGGCAGCTCGTCGATCTTGCGGTAGAGTTCATCGACCTGAAGATCGTCGTTCAGGTCAACGTGGTTGAGAATGGCTTCGTCCATCAGGTTCTTGAGCCCGGTCTGGTAATAGCTGTTCATGTACCCGTAATGCAGCACACGCGGACTGGGGGTGCCGCGCACATCCAGGTATTTCTCCAGCACGATCCTGCCTTCCGTAATCGTGCCGGTCTTGTCGGTGCAGAGCACATCCATGGCGCCAAAGTTCTGGATGGCGTTCAGGCGTTTGACGATCACTTTTTTCCTGGACATGGCGATGGCGCCCTTGGACAGGTTGACGGTCACGATCATCGGCAGCATTTCCGGCGTCAGGCCGACCGCCACTGCCAGGGCGAACAGGAAGGCTTCCAGCCAGTTGTGCTTGCTCAGCCCGTTGAACAGGAAGACCAGCGGCACCATCACCAGCATGAAACCGATCATCAGCCAGGTGAAGCTGGTGATGCCCTTGTCGAAGCTGGTCAACTGGCGCTGGCCGGTGATGCTGGAAGCCAGCGAGCCGAAGTATGTCTCTCCACCGGTCAGGACGACGACCGCCGTCCCGGTGCCGCTTTCCACGTTGGAGCCCTGGAAACACAGATTCCCGATCTCCAGGGGGTTCTGGACGGAGTCGTCGGTCACGCCGGGGGTTTTCTCCACGGGGAGCGATTCCCCGGTAAGGGCCGACTGGTTCAAGAACAAGTCCTTGGCTGATAGCAGACGAACATCTGCAGGGATCATATCCCCCGCAGAGAGGGTCACGATATCCCCAGGCACCAGCTCTTTGAGTTGGATTTCCTGGCGTTTGCCCTCACGAATGACAGTTGCAGTGGTGGTGACCATGGCCCGTAGTTGCTCGGCGGCATGGTCGGCGCGGCTTTCCTGAAAGTAACGCAGAACGATCCCGAGCAGGACCATGGCCAGGATCATGATCGTCGCCCGCAGGTCGCCGGTGGCGAACGAGATGACTCCCAGCAGCACCAGCAGGATCACCAGCGGGTTCTTGACGTTATCCCACAGGCGCATGAGCCAGGTCTGGCGCTTTTCCCGGGCGATCTCATTGGGACCAAACTGCTCCAGGCGCGCCTCAATCTCGGTTGGGTCGAGTCCGTTGGGAGTGGTTTTTAGTTGAGCGAGAGCAACGGTAGCTTCCACTTTGGCGCTGCCAACCAATCGCTCGGAGACGTGCGCACCGTTGCCGCGCCTGGAGCCAGCCAGGCGGTTGGAAGTGGTGAGAATTGTGGCGAAGAAGCCCATAATGTACCTCCAAATTTAGAGTTGAAAGAGGGTGATCGCCAATGTGAACAAGGAGGCGATCCCGATCACCACCGTGCACGCAATCGAGAAGTATTTCTGGAAGGCATTGTTGACATACTTGCCCATCAGTTTCCGGTCGTTCGTCAGGCGGATCAGGTAGTAGAAAATTGGGGGCAGGGTGAAGGCGCTGATCACCTGGGTGGCGATGATGATCTGGAATAGCGACACCTGCGGGAACAGGGCAACCCCGCCGGCGATCACCAATTGCAGCAGGAACAGAACGTAAAAGGTCTTGCTTTGCTTGAAGGAACTGTTCAGGCTGCCGGATACACCGAAGAACTCGGCAAAGGCGTAGGCGGTCGAAAGGGACACCACCACCAGCCCCATGAAACCAGCGTTAAAAATACCGATCCCAAACAGCGTCCCGGCCAGGTTGCCGGCAAAGGGTCGGATGGCCAGGGCTGCCTGTTCGCCCGATTCAAGCGGGATTTGGTGCACAAAGAGTGTAGCTGCGGTGGCAACGATCATGAAGAAGGAAAAGAAATCTGTCAGGAAGGCGCCCCAATAGGTTTCAGCCTGCGAAAAAGCGATTTTGCCTTTCTCGATCTTCTTGTCCTGGGAGAAGCTGCTGATGAAGAATTGCCCCCAGTTGGTAATGGTGGTGCCCAGAACGCCCATCCCGATGATCAGGTAGTTGCGGATGTACTGCGGGGTTACCTGTACGCCATGCGGGTAGAGCAGATTGCCCAGAGCCAGTTTCCAATCGGGCATGGCTTTGATGGCCGAGAAGATATACACCAGGAAGAAAAGGCAGGCCACCAGCATGAAGGATTGGGTCAGTTTATAGTTCCCTTTGACGATCAACAAGTAGGATAAGACCACCACCACAATCACAACCGGAGCAGGGGGAAGATGGAATATTTTCGCTGTCACTTTGACTGCCGTGGCATCCACGATCAGGATACCCAGGTTGGCGATCACCAGTGCGGCGAACATTAATACCGATGCGCCGACCCCGAAGCGCTCGCGGATCAGGTCGGCCAGTCCTTTGCGTGTGACCACCGTCAGGCGGATGCCCATCTCCTGGGTGACTGCCAGCAGGAGTGTGACTATCACCAACAGGAAAAGGATCGGATAGCCCAAGGTCGCGCCGGCGACGGCATAGGTGGCGACCCCGCTGGCGTCGTTATCGGCCATGGCCGTGATCGTCGCCGGGCCAAAGACGGACAGAAATAGAAGGACCTTCTTCCAAAAACCGGACCGAATGGTCTGCTTCCTAGGGGAGAGGGTGGTAAAGGCCATAAATAGCCTCCGATGAATCAAATTCGAATAAAAACCATTAATCGGCCGGCGTTTTTGATAGAGCCATTTAAAACAAAACGCCGTTCGTTGGCTGGCGAACGGCGACATTCCAATTCTCGCGAAGCTGCGTTAGAACATCCGCACACCGAATCCGGGGAGGGGATGATTTGGACGCAGACAAGCGCGCAGGCCTGATCGCCAGCACAAGTCTGGTAGAGGACTACTACCATCTGGATCCATGACCATCACCTCCTTTCAATCCTACGCCTGTGAATCCACCGAAATCAAGCTTGGTAAGAGCGCAGGGAAAAATGAAAACCTCCCGTGTTTCCAGGGAGGCTGCATAACAAACACATTCGTCTTGCAGGAATAATCCGCAAGACAGCCTCTCTGGTTGAGCTTCAGCGCTGCGCGTCGTAGGGATGTTGCTCCCAGCCACTTTGAGTGAGGCCTTAAGCCGACCTCACCTGGTCTACCCCTTGGCGTCTTTGGACGTTTCGGGGCAATGGCCTGTTTAGCATGCAGCTACCTGGCCTAACGAGGTTTGATTTACGATCGTGGTTATACTCCTTGCAATATGAGTCTGTCAAGGGGCCTTATAAAACTGTAATTCATTTCTTACAACTATCCTTGTAGGACAAAATAACTCAAATAGGATGATATTGAGAACGCAAAACAGACGATTAAAGGGAGAAAATAATTACACACAAGAAATCAGCACTGAAACAGCATATTGATGGCACTGCATGGGTATGGGATATATCGGCGGGAAGTTTGTTTTGGGGGATTGCGTTTTCACTTCATCATAGAAAATTGGTACATTCGTTGCGAAAAAGCGCAGTGATCTAGGTATAAAAAAGTTGCTAAAGCTGATGTTTAGTGCAATAATATTGATCATTCCCCCAACACTGCACAATTGACTGCCCGGGAAACTATTTTCGGTATTCTTACCACGAGGATGGTCTGCTGTTAAGAGCCAGTTGATTCTCACCAGATACAGAAAAAAGGAGAAGATGACATGAAGGAGATTCGAGCAGAAATTGATATTCAAGTATCAGCCGAGAAGGTCTGGCAGGTACTAACTGCATTGGATAAATATCCGGAATGGAATCCATTCCTCCACCATGCCATCGGGAAGGCGGAACTGGGCGCGAAGGTGGATGTCACCTTTAAGTCCGGTTCCAAAGATATGACCCTGCACTGCATTGTGACCAAAGTGGAGCCGAACCGTGAACTGCGCTGGAAATATCACGTGGGTCTCCCATTCCTTTTCCAGGGGGAGCACTGCTTTGTTCTGGAGCCTGCTGGAGATGGGGGGATCCATTTTATTGACAAGGAGATCTTCACCGGCCTGCTTGTACCCCTGATTGTAAAAGAAAACGACAGAGGCGGCTTTGAGGCGGAGGATCAAGCACTTAAGGCCAGGGTCGAACAATTAGAAAAGGGTGGATGATCAGGATTTTATTTACGAGCAGATAGAAATGAACAGTATCCTGGCCGACTCTTCCACGCCTACCTTGATAAAGGCCCTGGAGGTCAATCTCCATGGGCACATCCCACTCTTTGGCCGAATGCCGCGCACCACGGTCTGGCAGGAGGATGGGTTCCTGGCCGTGCTGACCGGGCTTGACCCTTCCGAATGCCATGTATATCTCGCCCGTTTTGAGCCGGATGAAGCGGATGCAAAGATCAAACATGTTCTGGAGCGCTATCGCTCGCAGGGCTGCCTGCCGATGTACTGGCAGGTGGGTCCTTCCTCCATCCCAGTGGATCTCGGAAAGTACCTCGAGGCAGGCGGGTTTCGGCCCTTTATGCGTCCTCCGGGGATGGCAGTAGATCTGCGGCAATTGGAACAAGCACCGGTACTTCCCAATGGTTTTGTCGTCGAGCCTGTCAGGACAAGGGATCAGCTCCAACAATGGGTGAATATCCTCGCGCAAGTGGATGAATTATCCAATGCACTGCAGGACGGCTTTTATCAAATGTTCGATAGTTTGGGCTTTGACTTGAACAGTGAAAGCCAGTTGTTCCTGGGGATGGAAAACGGGAGGGCGGTGGCAACTTCGCGTCTGTTCTGCGCGGGCGGGGTGGCAGGCATCTGGCATGTGTCCACCTTACCCGAGGTGCGCGGGAAAGGCTACGGGACAGCCATGACCCTGGCTGTTGCGCAAGCCGGAAGCCAACGAGGATATCGCTTCAGTGTCCTGTATGCGACCCCCGCAGGATATGGCGTTTATCGCCGCCTTGGATTTCAGGAATACTGTCATATTGATGTTTATAAATCGCCTGATATGAAAGGAGTTTCAACGTGAGCAATCAACCCGACTTGCCACAAGAAGCGCCTGCTCCAGATACCCTGTTGGATTTGCTCTTTGGGACAGTCACAGACCCCCTGCTCAAACTGCCGATCCTGCGCGCTGGCATAGAACTGCAGGTTTGGGTTTGGATCAACAAAGGTCTCCGGACGGCAGACGAGATTGCGTCCGCCTTGGAAGCGGACCCGGGCGGTGTGCGTTGCTTGTTGGATGCCCTGACCTTGATGAAGTTATTGGAGAAGGATGCCTCGATTTACCGAATTCCGGACTGGGCGGAATACTACCTGTTGCCTGGCAGGCCAACTTACCTGGGTGATTTTGTTCTTGAATGGCTCGCCTGGGAAAGGCATGGTCAACTTGCGGAAGCCATTCGCACAGGAAAACGTCCGATCATTGCTGATGTCACAAGTGCAGAGGCGGCAGGCCATTTTGTCCCGTTCTACGCCATCCGGGCACTCGCCCCGCGCCGTTATCTCAAACGGTACGATGGCTATTGGCAGGCGCTTCAAGTTGAGCCTCGAGCCGGGTTGCAGATGCTCGATCTTGCCTGCGGTGTTGGGATCGCCTCTATTGCATTGGCATTGCAACATCCCGGCGTGTGCATAACGCTCCAGGATTGGCCTGTCATGCTGGAATTTGCCGTACAGGTAGCCCAAAAGCTGGGAGTTGAACAACAGATCACTTTATTGCCGGGTGACATGTCTTCTTTGGATTATGGGCAGGAACAGTTCGATATTGCCCGGTTGGGTTGGGTCACCTACTTTTTCGGGCCGGCCGATCTTGTGAGACTGTTTCAGAAGGTGCATGCGGCTCTGAAGGAAGGTGGAATATTGATCATTGAGGCCTCCCTGAGTGACGAAGATCACTGTAAAAACGAAGATGCCGTCGTTGATGGCCCGTGGCTGTATGCCATCACCGCAAATGGTGATGTGTACTC
>Ga0315290_10003189_pt1 | contig 11720 bp, 12 predicted proteins | sample YL17G12_0_MG_FD_203627 | JGI IMG/M metagenome (GOLD analysis project Ga0315290, IMG submission 203627) | Sediment microbial communities from Yellowstone Lake, YNP, Wyoming, USA - YL17G12_0 | ecosystem: Environmental > Aquatic > Freshwater > Lake > Sediment | place: USA: Wyoming | collected...
CTGTCGCCGATGACGTCGGCGATGTCCTGGATGTCGGGCTCCTGGTAGTAGTGCGCCAGGATGACGGCGTTGAGTTGCCGCTTCATCCGATCGATCTCGGCGAAGAGATCGAGAGTCGGGCCCACCGCCCCTGCCGTCATGGCGTCGATAGTACGACAAGTTCACGGAACAGGCCAGCGGGAGACGGTCAGTCCTGCGAGGACAGGTCTGAAGACCATGTCCGCGGGTGTTGACACCACGTCTAGTCCGGCACTTCAGTGATCTCGACGCGATCGACGTCCGTCTGCGCGAAGTCATCGCCCTTGAACAGGAGTGGCTGGCCTGAGACGCGAGAGAGTGCGTATGCGAAACAGTCGCCGAAGTTCAGCCCGGCCGGATGGCGGCCTTTTCCGAACAGGCGGAAGGCCTGCCGGGCAATTTCTACCTGTTCGGCATCAACAGGTATCACCGTAATCCCGGTCTTGAACAGGAGGAGATCGAGTTCGCGCCCACCCGCATCGCGCCACCGAGATTCGGCGACAATCGCCGTCTCGAGCATCGAACCAGCCGAGATGAGTCGAATCGGGTCATGTTCAATCGCGACGGCGAACCCCTCGGCTTCTGGTTCGGCCATGAGGATCGCGAGCAGGGCGGACGTGTCGAGCACCATCAGCGTGGCACGCCGTGATCGTCGTATCCGAGGATTTCCTCGGCTGGACGGGCGTCGACGACAGGCAGAGCCGCGCAACGCCTTCCAATGTCCATCAGCGTCTGGCTCAGTCGAGTGCCCCGGTGCCGCGTCTGCTGTCGGATCAGGCGTTCGCGCAGGGCGCTGATGATCGCCTCCGTCAGGCTTTCGCCAGTCTGCTCGGCGAGTGCGCGCGCCAATCGGTCTGCCTCAGGGTGCTTGATGCTCAGAGCCATATCATCCTGTCTATATAATCAGGTATATTATATACCACTTCATCACACGCACGTCCAGGAAGGAATTGAAATCTCATTCCGGCCAGAGTTCAGTGCTGGCGCACGGTACCACTCCACGACGGCGGATGCGAGTCAGGCATCTCGGGTTGCAGACTGACCCCATTGACGACAGGCGCCAAGCGAGGAAGAATGACCGCGTCCCTGCGGAGGTAGCGTATGACGCCACGTCTTCATTCACTCATGTTCATCGTCGTCTTCCTTCCCATGGTTCTGGTTCTTGGCTGTGGTGGAGCACCGCAGCCTCCGGCCGAACAGGCCAAGCCGGCCGAACCCCCGGCACCGGCCGTGGATGTCGCCACGCACATGCACGAGCACCTCGCTCGTGTCACGAGCATGCAGGAAGCCGTGATCCGCGGCGACATGGAAGCTGCCGTCGAACCGGCCAGGTGGATCGCCGACCACCAAGAGACCGCGGGGTTGCCGGCGGGCACCGAGTCCGTCGTCGCCGACATGAAGAAAGCCGCCGCGGTGGTCGCGGAGGCCAAGGATCTCAAGAACGCGGCCACGGCGACGGCGATGACGATCTCCTATTGCGGGACGTGCCACGCCGCCGCGAAGATCACCCCCGTGATGGCGGAAATGGCCAAACCGGCGGCCGCCGGCCCGATGGCCGCACACATGCTGGAGCATCACTGGGCGACTGACCTGATGTACCAGGGGCTGGTGATTCCATCAGAAGACCGATGGCAGAAGGGCCTCGCCGCGATGCAGGTTTCACCGCTCGCCGAGAAGGACCTGCCGAAGGATGCCAAGCTGACGAAAGAAATCGCCGCGCTCGAGAAGCGGGTGCACGAGATGGCGGCCAAGGCCAAGACGGCGACGGACCTCGGCACGAAAGTGGCCTTCTACGGCGAGTATCTTGGCGGGTGCGCGGGCTGCCATGGTCTCCACGGCAAGGTGTGGGGACCGGGGTTGCCGAAAACGCAGTGAAGATTGCCACCTGGAACATCAACGGCATCCGCGCGCGCGAAGCGCAGGTGCTGGAGTGGATGGGTCGCGAGGAGCCTGACGTCGTCTGCCTGCAGGAACTGAAGGCGACTCGCGACCAGATCCCCGCCTCACTTTCCGGCCTCACCGGCTACTGGTCGTACTGGCACGGCGAGCGCGCCTATTCGGGCGTCGCGCTCCTCGTGCGCAAGACCTCCTGCCCGAACGAGCCGGTGTTCACGCACCCCGATTTCGATCATGAAACGCGCATCGTCTCGGCCGAGGTCGGCGGCGTCACGATCTCGTCGATCTACGTGCCGAACGGCGGGAAGGACTTCGCCGCCAAGATACGCTTTCTCGAGGCCCTGATCGACCATGCGCGCGGCATGGCCGGCGGAGGGCGTCCTGTGATGTTCTGCGGCGATCTGAACGTGGCACACCGCGAAATCGATGTGCATCCAAAGGAGCGCAAGGACACCGTCATCGGCCAACTGCCCGAGGAGCGTGCGCTCTTCGACCGGCTGCTGGCGACCGGGCTCGTGGATCTTGGCCGCGCCCTCGACCCCGCCAACGACCAACTCTTCACCTGGTGGCCGCCGTGGAGGAACATGCGCCAGCGCAATATCGGCTGGCGGATCGACTACGTGCTGGCGAGCGCGTCCATTGCGACGCAGGCCGCTTCGTGCGCGGCGTACCGCGAGATCGGCACGAGCGATCACGGGCCGGTGATCGCGACGATCACGGACTAGACCCGGGGCTCAGCGTTTCTTCGCCGGCTTCTTCTTCTTCGGCCCTTTCAACGCCTCTGCTGTAGCCTGCGCCAGCCACACGCAGTCGAAGATGCAGTTCGGCACATCGTCCGGGCCGATGTCGCTGACGTTGTGTGCGACCACCGACCACACGGTGCGGCTGTCGATGGCGAGCCGGCTGTGTCCTGGCACGTCGTAGTTGGTCTCGGCGATCTGGCGCAGCACGCGGAGCAGGGCCGCCGGCGCTTTCGGCAACGGCATGATGGGTGCGACGACGCGAAGCGAGAGGTCCTCGCGCTTGCCCACCACGGCCGCGACGCCGATCAGGCCCTTGCCGGAGGGGTCCTGCATCCAGCGCCAGCCATCGCTGTCGACGGCCGACGGGATGCCGGCGTTGGCGAGCGCCTTGTCGATGTCTTGCTGCACCTGGACGCGGAGAGTGGGCTGGCGAGCACTGGAACGCGGACGGCTCGCCTTCGCTGCGCGTGTCTTGGCCATGGACGACTCCTCTGGACGGGTGCGGGGGGCAACCGTCATCCGTTCACGGGCGCGCTCCCGCCGCGACACCGAGGACCCGGTCGCAGAGGGCGACTGTGAGTGCGGCCAAACCGGAGCCCGGCGCGACTGGGTCCGGCGTGCCGCCTCACGTGCCGATGCCCGTGAGGATCAGATAACCGATGCGCCCCGGGTGCACCTCCGTGAACGGAGGTGAGGATATCATGGATGGTGATGGCTCTTCCGTCACGCACACGCCGGTGGATGTCCGGCGGAGTCCTGGTGATTGCGGCGCTGCTGATGTGTCCGGTCGCCGACGCACAGCCGGCGCCCTCCCGCCGTGCGGGTGCACCGCACGTCAATGTGGAACTGATCGCCGATCGCGATCACGCGCGGGCCGGCACGCAATGGCTGGGTCTGCGATTTGCCGTCGAACCGGGTTGGCACATCTACTGGCAGAACCCAGGCGATTCCGGCGGGCCGCCCGAGGTTCGATGGCAACTGCCCTCGGGCATGAAGACATCCCCGATCGAGTGGCCCGTGCCGCGGCGCATCGACGTGGGCGGCCTGGTCAACTACGGCTACCAGAACGCCGTCGTGCTCCCCGTCAGGCTCGCCGTCGCTGCCGGCGTGCCGACGTCGCCGGCGGTCCTCCGGGCGACGCTCCGCTGGATCGTGTGCCGCGACATGTGTGTGCCGGGCGCGGCTTCAGTCGCACTGACGTGGCCACTCGATGACCGGGACAGCGGCGCCGTCGCCTCCTGGAGCCAGGCCATTGCGCGCGCGCGGGCGCTGGTCCCGCAACCGGCGCCTCCGGCGTGGAAGGCCTCGGCCGTCGCCGGAAAGGACGCGTTCACGCTCGACCTGGTCACCGGGCAGCGGGAGGAGGCGATCGTCTTCTTCCCGCTCGAGGTGAACCAGGTCGACGACTCGGCGCCCCAGGCGCTGACGTCTCTTGCCGGAGGCGTCCGCCTCGGTTTGCGAAAATCGGCGCAATTGGTTAAAGATCCATCTGCGCTGCGTGGTGTCGTCTCGTTTCCCGATGGGCGGGCTTTCGAAATCACCGCCCCCGTCTCGCGCTGAACCCCGTCACGACCGCCCCCTGGAGGAGTCTGCCATGCGACATGCGACCATCTGGGCGGTGGCGCCCGCGCTGGTCCTCCTCGCCGGCCCTTTCATCGCGCATGCCGCCAACGTGGGTAGTCCGGCGCCGGCATTCACCGGCATCGACACGAAAGGCAAGACGCACAAGCTTGCCGAGTTCAGGGGCAAGTGGGTGGTGCTGGAGTGGCACAACAACGGCTGTCCGTACGTGAAGAAACACTACGGGAGCGGCAACATGCAGGCACTGCAGCGGGAATGGACCGGCAAGGGCGTGGTGTGGCTCACCGTGATCTCGTCAGCGCCGGGCATGCAGGGATTCGTCACTGCGGCCGAAGCCGATGCCTACGCGGCGCAATCGAAGGCGGTGCCGACAGCGATCCTGCTCGATCCGAAGGGCGAGATCGGCCGCCTGTATGACGCCAGGACGACGCCGCACATGTACGTCGTGAATCCGCAGGGAGTGCTGATCTACAACGGCGCGATCGACAACAAGCCGTCCACTAATCCCGCGGACGTCGTCACGGCAACTAACCACGTCTCGGCAGCGCTGACAGAGGCGTTGGCCGGGAAGCCCGTGACAACCCCGACCACGCGTCCGTACGGCTGCTCCGTGAAGTACGCCAGGTCCAACCAGAACTGACGGCGCGGCGATCGGCCGCACCGTGAGATGTCAGGTGCCGGGCTGGCGCCGCTCATGTTGAGACTGACCTGAGAAATTGTGCCTGACCCTTTTCCCGGGGGGAGTCAGTAGGTGAACTCGCGGATGTCGTAGGCTGCCAGTTGGGGCCGGCCCTCCTCGAACCGCAGGCCGGCGCGGATCCGCGCCTCTTGCGCCCGGCGCTCCACCGCTGTCAGCCGCCGGATCCCGGCACTGATCGCCATCGCCGGGTACGATGTCGCCGGCACATCCACGAGGTCGCTGAAGTAGAGCAGGTCTCCAGCACCGAGCCCTATGGCGTTGATCGTCGAAACGGTGTCCCGCTCGTGGCCCTCGGCGAATCGTTCGCCGCCCAGGCCGATCATCACGATCACGCCGACGTTGACACCGGCGGCCTTGATGGTTCTCACGGTGTCCGCCGCGTCTGCGGCCGTGCCGGGCTTCCGCACGAAGGACAGGAGCGGGTCGTGGCCGGACTCGACGCCGACGTAGACCCGGCGCAGCCCGAGATGATGCAGCAGGCGGTACTCGGCGAGGGTTTTCCTGGCGCCGGTGAAGCCGTCGACAAAGGCGTACACCCCTCGACGCGCGGCATCCACCTCGTCGAGCAGCGTTTCGAACATCGGCAGCAGTCGCACCATCGGCACGGCCAGCGCATTCGCCGAGCCGAGGAAGATCCCCCTGGACCGGAGACTGACCGACGCGCCGAGGTAGCTCAGCACGCCGAGCACGTGCTGGCTGAACTCCTCCGGCGTCTTGACGCGATAGCCCTCGCCATAGAGGTCACAGAATGTGCAGCCGTTGAACGAACAGCCCTCCGTTGCCTGGACCACAAGCGAGAGGTACTGGTCAGGCGGCAGCATGCCGACCGGGCTGTAGACGACGTGAAAGCGCCGGACGTCGCCGTGCGCGGCTGTGGCGTCGAACCGGGACGCCAACGCCAGCAGGGTGCGTGCCTCCTGCGCGACCACGGCGTCGACAGGCCCCACCCACTGCCAGGACGGACCCGTCATCCTCTCGTGCGTAACTCTCGCCACGGCCGCGGCGGCGTCAACGACTGCGTCGGCATTGCCGCCCGCCAGCAGACGGCGGTCACGCGTGTTCCCTGCCCGGCGCGTCTCCAGCACGTGCCCGCTCAGTCCCCGCCTCCACGTCACACCGTCGCGAAAGACGCTGTAGAGACGACCGCCTCTATCCCAGGAGACGACGTGTGTCTCGTCGACGCTCACCGCAATCGAGTGCGGCTTCAGGCTGATGATGTAGGCCGACGTGCCGTGGCGGGCGTGAAGGACCATGACCGTTGTGCAGCAGAGTATAGTCGGTTGCGGGATGGAAGGCTCCTCGACAGGGGCGCCTGGCAATGGCAGACTGAGGAATCGTTCTCTACGATGCGAGACATGGCCAACACGCGCTATCGAACCATCTTTCTTGACGCCGGGGGCGTGCTTGTCACTCCCAACTGGCGACGCGCGTCCGAGGCGCTGGCGCGACAGGGCGTCGCGGTGACCCCCGGTCGGCTCGCCGCGGCCGAGCCATTCGTGAAGCAGCAACTCGACGTCGCTCCCACTGTGCGTGCGACCAACGACCAGCAGCGCGGGTTTCTCTACTTCGATCTGATCCTGGCGCGCGCGGGCATCGAGGCGAACGCGGCCACGGACGCAGCGATGGCCGAGTTAAAGGCCTTCAACGACACGGAGGGAACCTGGGACGTGGTGGCCACGGACGCCGTTACCACGCTCCAGCGGCTTCGGGAGGCGTCGTGCCGTCTGGTCGTGGTATCGAACACCAACGGCACGCTGCGCCGGATGTTCCGCCGCGTGGGCCTCGAGCCCTGGATCGACCTCGTCATCGATTCGCAGGAGGAGGGCGTGGAGAAGCCGGACCCGCGCCTCTTCGAGATCGCGCTCGAGCGCGCGAGCGCCAGCCGGGGCAGCACGATTCACTGCGGAGATATCTACCAGATCGACGTGGTGGGCGCCCGTTCGGCTGGCATTTCCGCCGTGCTGCTCGATTCAGAGGGCCTCTACGCGCACGCGGACTGCCCGCGCGTGAACTCGCTGACGGAATTCGCCGACGGCCTGATAGGCGGCGCGTTCGATTAGAGGATGAAAGGTGGATCTCATGAAACGTGTGGCGATAGCGTCGGTGCTTGTCGCGTGGGCGGTGTCATCTCTGGCTGGGCAGACGCCGCCTGCTCCCGCCAGCGTCGTCCTGAAACCCGCCCGGGTCTTCGATGGCGCGTCGCCGACCCCGCACGAGGGGTGGGTTGTCGTGGTCACCGGCAACAATGTCGTCTCGGCGGGCCCGGCCTCGGCGGTGCAGGTGCCGGCCGGTTCACGGGTGATCGACCTGCCGGGCACCACGCTCATGCCGGGTCTGATCGACGCGCACTCCCATATCTACCTCCATCCGTACAACGAGGCGACGTGGAACGACCAGGTGATGAAGGAAACGCTGGCCTATCGCACGATCGCTGCGGTCATCTACTGCAGGGACACGTTGCTGTCCGGATTCACAGCGCTCCGCGATCTGGGCACCGAGGGCGCGGAGTACGCCGACGTCTCCGTGCAGAAAGCCATCAACGAAGACCGCATTCCCGGCCCTCGCCTCCAGGTCGCCACCAAGGCTATCGTCGCGTCCTCCAGCTACGGACCAGGCCCTCGCGGCTTCGCCACGAACTTCGTGCTGCCGAAGGGTGCAGAGGAGGTCAGCGGCGTTGATCAGATGCTCTGGGCGGTGCGCGATCAGATCGGCCACGGCGCCGATTGGGTGAAACTCTACGCCGATTACCGCCGCGGGCCGAATGGCTCGACGGTGCCGACGCTCACGCTCGCCGAGATGCAGGTGGCCGTCGAAGAGGCAAAGAGCGCGGGCCGCCCCGTCGCCGTGCATGCCGCATATCCCGAGGGCATTCGCCGCGCGATCATGGCCGGCGCGCAGACCATCGAGCACGGGTACGGGAGTACCGACGAGACCTCCAGGCTGATGGCCGAGCGAGGCGTCGTGCTCTACCCCACCCTCGCAGCTCAGGAAGCGTCGGCCATCTACAACCAGGGCTACAAGCCAGGCGTGTCGAAACCGCCGCCTTCGATGGAAGAGGGCCGCCGCGCGTTCCAGTCGGCCATGAAGCACAACGTCATCATCGGCCTCGGCAGCGATGTCGGCGTGTTCGCTCACGGAACCAGTTACCGCGAACTGGAGTTGATGGTCGAGTACGGCATGACGCCCGTGCAGGCGCTGGTCGCGGCAACCGCGATCAACGCGAAGGTGATGGGCTGGGGCGACACGCTCGGCCAGGTGAAGGCCGGCTTCCTGGCCGATCTCATCGCGATCAAGGGCGACCCGACGAAGGACATCGCGGCCGCGCGCAATGTGACCTTCGTGATGAAGGACGGCCGGATCTACAAACAGTAGGGGCTAGGGGCAAGGGGCAAGGGACAGGGTGCGATAGAATGCGCAGGTCGCGTTGCACCTATGCACATCATCATCATCGGTGGCGGCGAGTCGGGCTTCGAACTGGCGCGGGCGCTGGCCGAGCGTCACGACTGCTACGTTGTCGACAGCGACCCGGCCGTCGCCGAGCGCTTCGCGTCCCTGAACGTCCAGTTCGTCGCGGGGAGCGGCACCAGCGCCGACACGCTTCGCGCGGTCGGTGTCGCCCGGTGCGACGTGCTGGTCGCGTCAACCGGCCAGGACGAAGTGAACCTGGTGGCATGCTCGATTGCGCGCAAGTTCGGCCACCCGGAGACCATCTGCTTCGTGTCCCGCGAGGAGTTCCTGGGTTCGGCCAGCGGCCAGGGCTCGCTTCGCGAGCACTTCGGTATCGATCGAGTCGTGTGGCCGGAGGGACAACTCGCCGACGATATCGAACGCATCATCGTCGAACCCGGCGCGATCGACGCGGAGGTGTTTGCCGGCGGCCAGATCCGGCTGATCGAGTACCGTCTTGAACCCGGCTCCCCCGCCACGCACCGTCCTCTCGCCTCCCTTGGGCTTCCCCGCGGATCGCTGATCGTCGCGGTCAAACGGGCCGAGTCGCTGACGATTCCCCGCGGAGGCACCGTCCTCGAGCCCGGCGACAAGGTGGTGATCATGACCAGCCGTGAAGCCACCCAGGAGGTGCGGGCGCGGTTGCTCCCGGACCGGCTGGCATCGCTGACGTCGCTGCTGGTGACGATCGTCGGCGGCGGCGACGTGGGCGCACGGCTCGCTGAGCGCCTCGACGCCGACCGGCGCGTCACGCTCCGTCTCATCGAGCGCGACGCAAGACGAGGCGAGGCCCTGGCCTCACGCCTTCGCCGGGCCCTGGTGATTCAGGGCGACGGCACCGACCTCGAGTTGCTCGAGTCCGAGGAGATCGGCCGCAGCGACGTGCTCGTGTCCGTGATCGACAACGACGAGCGCAATCTGCTCGCATCACTGCTGGGACGGCAGTTGGGTGTGAAAAAGGTCATTACGCGCGTATCCCACCGGGCCAACCTCAGGTTGTTCGAGCGAGTCGGCATCGACGTGGCCCTGTCGGCACGAGGCGCGGCGGTGGCCGCGGTCGTCTATCACGTCGAGGGTGGGTCCACCAATTTGCTGGCGGTGCTCGAAGAGGGCCAGGCGCAGATTGTCGAACTGGTCGTGCCGGCCGGCAGGCAGCCCACCCGGCTGCGCGACCTGGGCGCGCCGGCCGAGTCGATCGTCGGCGCGATCCAACGTGGGTCACACGCCTTCGTGCCGAGGGGTGAAGACGAGATTCGCGCCGGCGACCACCTGTTGGTGTTCACCGCGTCCCTTGCAGCTGAACGCGTCCGGGAGTTCTTTGCCGGAAGCGGCAGATGACCTGCCAGTCCGCGCCTGACTAACGATGCGTCTGCCCATCGTCGTCCACCTCGTCGGCGTCGTCCTGAGGATGTTCGGCCTCATGTTCGCGGTGCCACTCGGCACCGCTTTGCTCTATCGGGAGCACGCGGACGCGATCGGGTTCGCCGTGGCCGGCGTGGCCACTGTGGTCACCGGGCATGTCATGCGATGGGCGGGAGGGCGCCACCACGACGACATCCGGCGCCTCGAAGCCCTGGCCATCGTCGCCGGCACGTGGCTGGCCGTGGCAATCTCGGCAGCCGTTCCCTACGTCTGGTCCGGGTTTGGACTGGTCGATGCCCTCTTCGAGTCGATGTCGGGCCTCACGACCACCGGCGCGACCATCGTGACGGACTTCTCGCGCGTCAGCCGGAGCCTCTTCCTGTGGAGATCGCTCACGCAGTGGCTCGGCGGCATGGGGGTGATTGCCCTGTTCATCGCGGTGCTGCCGCGGCTTGCCATTGCCGGGCGCCAACTCTTCTTTGCCGAGGCCCCGGGGCCAACGAATGAGAAGCTCACGCCGCAAGTGCGCAAGACGGCGGCCGTGCTCTGGAAGCTGTACGCGGCCATCTCAGTGGCCGAGGTCGCCGCGCTCGTGCTGGCGGGCATGCCTCTCTACGACTCGGTGTGCCATGCCATGACGACGCTCGCTGCGGGAGGGTTCTCGCCCCATCCGGAGTCGGTCATGGGCTATGCCAACCCGGCCGCAGAATGGATTATCACGTTCTTCATGTTCGTGGCCGGCGCCAACTTCGCGCTGCAATATCGGACACTGCGCGGCCAGCCCGGGGCGCTCGCCGGCGACGATGAGTTCAGGGCGTATGCGGGCGTCGTCCTGGTGTCCTCCGGGTTGCTCGCGGTGTTTCTGTGGCAGGAAGGGTACAGGGCCGCCGAGTCGGTGCGGCACGCCGCGTTTCAGGTCGTCTCTATTGTGACGACCACCGGGTACGCCAGTGTCGATTTTGCCAAGTGGACCGAGCAGTCGAAGATGGTGCTCTTCGCACTGATGTTCGTGGGAGGATGCGCGGGCTCCGCCGGTGGCGGCCCGAAGGTCGTTCGCCTGCTCCTCGTGTCGCGCTACCTCAGAAGCGAGTTGCGGCGCACGCTCCACCCGCGGGCTGTGCTCCCCGTCAAGCTGAACGGCGGCCTCGTGCCCGACGATGTCATGCGTGCCGTGCTGGCGTTCTTCCTGCTGTATCTGCTGGTGTTCGCGGTGAGCGCGCTCGTTGTCGTGCTGCTCGGGGCGGACATCATCACTGGCCTGACCGCCACGATCGCCTGCCTCGGCAACATCGGCCCGGGTCTGAACATGGTGGGCCCCATGGGCAACTTCGCCCACCTGCACCCCGTCAGCCGGCTCGTGCTGACCGCAGCCATGTGGATCGGGCGCCTCGAGGTCGTGACAGTGCTCGCACTCCTGCGGCCCGAAGTCTGGCGAAGCGTCCGCTGGCGCCAATAGCCAGGGCGTGGGGCGTGTGCTCCCGCCTCTCGCCTCTTCCCTCTCGCCTACTTGATGCTCACCCTCGCCCAGTCCCACCCTTCGAGGCCGCGCGCGTTAACGGCCTTGACCGACACCACCGTGCCGGGACTGATCGCCGGAATCGTCGCCGCTGGCCGCGCTACGCGCAACTGCGTCTTGCAGGGATCCGCCGGTGGCCCCCAGGCCACGATGTAGCCGCTCACGCTCTTCTCGGGACTCGCCGTCCACGCGAGCCTTGCCGATCCGCCCTCGTCACGGTCGAGCTTCAGGTCCTTCACCCGGGACGGGCTCGACGCCAGCAGCATGATGCTGGCCACGGTCACCTTGCTCGTCTCGGCCACGAGTTCGTGATTCACGGTCTCGAGCAGGTCGGTCGGCTGGTGATAGTGGGGGTTCCCCAGCACGGGGTACGAGCCGATTCCTCCAACGATGTCGCCGTAGGCCTCGTAGTAGGCGGCCGCATCCGTCGCCTTGAAGTACTGCGCGTCGTACGTGA
>Ga0315290_10003191_pt1 | contig 11718 bp, 10 predicted proteins | sample YL17G12_0_MG_FD_203627 | JGI IMG/M metagenome (GOLD analysis project Ga0315290, IMG submission 203627) | Sediment microbial communities from Yellowstone Lake, YNP, Wyoming, USA - YL17G12_0 | ecosystem: Environmental > Aquatic > Freshwater > Lake > Sediment | place: USA: Wyoming | collected...
CCTCGGCGGCCGGGTACTCGTAGAACCCGTGCCCGCTCTTGCGACCGAGGTATCCCGCCCGCACCATCTTGCGCAACAGCGGGCAGGGCCGGTACTTCGAATCCCCGAGCCCGTGGTGGAGCACTTCCATGATCGAAAGGCAGGTGTCGAGCCCGATCAGATCGGCCAGGGCGAGCGGTCCCATCGGATGATTCATCCCGAGCTTCATCACGGTATCGATCGCCTCGCGTGAGGCGACCCCTTCCATCAGGCAGAACACCGCCTCGTTGATCATCGGCATCAGGATGCGATTCGAGACGAAGCCCGGGTAGTCGTGGACTTCGACCGGCGTCTTGCCGAGGCGCATCGACAGGTCCTCGGTTACAGCGAAGGTGGCATTGGACGTGGCGAGACCGCGGATGATCTCGACCAGCGGCATCACCGGCACCGGGTTCATGAAGTGCATGCCGATCACCTGCTGGGGACGCTTCGTCACCGCCGCGATCTCGGTGATCGAAATGCTCGAGGTGTTGCTCGCGAGAATCGCCGCGGCCGGCGCGAGTGAGTCGAGTTGTTCGAAGATGCGCCGCTTGAGCGCAAAATCTTCGCTCACCGCCTCGATCACGATCGCGGCGTCCGCCACTGCTTCCATGCGGGTCCCGCCCTCAATGCGCGCCTGGATCGCGGGCATCTGCTCGGCGGGCCAGCCCTGCTTCTTCGCGACGCGGTCGAGATTCTTGCCGATCACACCGAGCGCTCGCTCGACGAATTCCGGCGACGCATCGATCAGCGCGACGTCGAAGCCCGCCGTCGCGAACACCTGCGCAATGCCGTTGCCCATGGTCCCACCGCCGATCACCGCGATCTTCTTCACCGCGGCCGACGGACCCGCCGCGGCCGATTGCGTCATCGTGCTCATCGGGTGGTACTCCGTGCATTGCGGCGCGCCATCACACGCGCTCCACGGCGAGCGCCACGGCGTTGCCGCCGCCGAGGCACAGGGTCGCAAGGCCAGTCCGTTTCCCGCGCGCCTCGAGCGCGTGGATCAGCGTCACGAGCACGCGCGCTCCCGATGCGCCGATCGGGTGGCCGAGTGCAACCGCACCGCCGTTGACGTTCACGCGGTCCCAGTCCCATCCCAACGCTTTGCCGTCGGCGACCGCCTGTGCCGCGAACGCTTCGTTGGCCTCGATCAGGTCGAAGTGGCCGATCTTGACGCCCATCTTGTTCATCAGCCGCTCGACCGCGTCGATCGGCGCGAAGAACAACTCCTTCGGCTCGCCGCCACCGGTCGCGTACGCGACGATCCGCGCGAGCGGCCGGGCACCGCTCTGCTGCACGCGCGCGGCACTCATCACGACCAGTGCCGCACCGCCGTCATTGAGACCGGGCGCGTTGCCGGCTGTGATCATGCCTCCTCGATCCTTGGTCACCGCGGCCAGCTTGCCGAGTGCCTCGAGTGTGGTGTCGGCGCGCACCGATTCGTCCAGGCTTACGACCAGCGGATCGCCCTTGCGCTGCGGAATCGAGACCGGTGCCATCTCCTTCGCGAAGCGGCCCTCGGCGATCGCCTGGGCCGCCTTGTGCTGGCTCGCCACTGAGAAGCGGTCGATCTCCTCGCGCGTCAGCTTCGCCTTCTCGGCGGTGTATTGCGCCAGCTCGATCATGTGGCAGTCGTTGAACGAGCACCACAGCCCGTCGAGCACTGCGCCATCGCGCAGGGTGGTGTCGCCGAGCTTCTGGCCGGTCCGCCCGCTCATCAGGTAGTGGGGAGCGGTGCTCATGCTCTCCTGTCCCCCGGCGACGATGCACTCGGCGTCGCCCGCCTTGATCGCCTGGGCCGCGAGCATCACGGCCTTGAGCCCTGAGCCGCATACCTTGTTGATGGTGGTGGCCCCGGCTCGTGGATCGATGCCGGCCTTGATCTGTGCCTGGCGCGCGGGGGCCTGGCCCTGACCACCCTGCACGACGTTGCCCATGAGCACTTCGTCGACCTGGTCGCCGGCAACACCAGCGCGGGTCATCGCCGCGCGGATCGCGATCGCGCCGAGATCGGAGGCCTTGAGCGAACTCAACGCGCCGAGAAACTTGCCGATCGGAGTGCGCGCGGCGCCCACAATGAACACATCGGGATATGCCATCGAATGACTCTCCGCAAGGGGTCTGCAGACCCTCGCCTTACCGCCTGGCTATGCCGCCGCCACTTGTTTACGGGGCAGAGAGTTATAGCGCACTCGAACACTGCTCGCCAAGCGGCGCAGGTCCGGTGGACCCTCGCAGCCCGCCGAGAGTCGCCACACGGCCGCTCACGGTGGCAACAGGCTGGCGACGCGTCCGCCGATGAACCCCGTGGCACCGGTGACCAGGTAGCGGCTCATGCGGATCCCTGCGCGCCGTTCACCCCAAGTGCCCGACCGGCTCTCGGAGTGCCGGGCACATCAGGTCTTCGCCCCCGCCGCGCCCGCGGCTTCGATCGCCAGCTTCAGCACCTCCGCCGCGAACTGCTCGATCGTCGTGGGCGTCGTGGTCTCCGCGCTGCGCGGTTCGGCCTGGTGGAACACCCCATTGCCCATGCTCGCGATCATCTCGAGGTAGGCGTCGGCGACGAAAGCCGGCATCCCCATTCCGAGCATCCCCTCGCGCGCCTGGCCCGGCGTGACTTGGACGAACGAAACCGGCTTGCCGATCGCCTTCGAGACCGCGGCGGCAACCTGTTCGTAACTCACATCGGCCGGCCCGTGCAGGCCCAGCACCTGTTGCCCGATCCAATCGCGCTGTCGGAGCAGGCGCGCCGCCCGCGCGGCGATGTCCCGCGTCGCGATCTGCGGGAAACGGAAGCTCCCCGGCGCGGGGGCGAAGATCGAACCCATCCCGGCGATGGCCGAAACGCTGGCCAGGTGATTCTCCATGAACGAGGCAGGCCGCAGGATCATGAGGTGCTCGAACCCGGCACGGAACTCCTTCTCCACCGGATGCAGGGTGGCGATGGGTCCGGTCCCGGCCGGCACCTGTGCCGAGATGCTCGACAGGATGACCGCGCGCTTCGTGCCCGCCTTCTTCGCGGCGGCGACCGCCAGACTCGCGATCCTCCGGGCCCAGACACCGTGGTCGGGGCTGCTGATGGGCGGCGTCGCCCAGAAGACCGTCTCCACTCCGGCGAAGGCCTGGTCGAGGACCGTCGGGTCGTCGAGCGAGCCTTTCACGACTCGGACTCGAGATGCGGCCTCTCCTAGTTTCTCGGGGTAGCGGGCGATGACGGTGATGTCCTCCCCGGCGCGGAGCAGTTCCTCGGTGACGGCGCGGCCGACGTGGCCGGTGGGCGTGTTGATCAGGATTTTCATTCGAACTCCTTTGGGGTTGAGAAGCCGTGGGATGCCTTGGGTTGCGGGGCGCGTGGGCGCCCCTGATGTCGTCAGCGACGCACGAGCCGGAACGCGATGTCGCGTCCGTGTCCGCCAACCGAAAGTGAGATCCAAAGCAGTGCCAGATGTTCGAGCTCCCGCGCCCGCGACAGTGGGCCGGCGTCGACCGCATCGAACCCCAGGCCGGTGGCGAGCTCGTGGGCCATTCGCTTCGCCGCGGCGTCATCTCCAGCATAGAACATGACGCTGGCGGCACCGCCGTAGAGCGGGTCGGCCATGTTCTGGAAGCCGGTCGTGTTGAAGACCTTGACGACCCGGGCACCGGCCGCGAGCGGGGCCAGCCGCTCCGCGCCTGACTCCCCCGCGGGACCCATGTCCGCCCGGAACCCCGGCGCGATGGGGTTGGTGCTGTCGAACAGCACCTTGCCCGTGATCGATCCCATGGAGCGGATCGCGTCCGCCGCCGCGCCCCACGGCGTGCACAACTCGATCACCTCGGCCTCGGCGCACGCGTCGGCGACCGAAGCCACGCGCGTCCCGGGGGGCGCGCCGCCCTTGACCTCGCCACCTTCCCGCACGCCGAACGTCACCTGATGCCCAAGAGACGCCCAGCGACGGCCCAGCGTTCCACCCACATTGCCCGCACCAATCACGGCGATCCGCATGTTCTTCCTTTCGTTTGTGTCCCGACTCATCCAGCCCCAGGCGTTCGCCCCGGACCTCCACCGGCCCGCCCTGAACCTGCATCCGGGGCTGGCGCGGCGAGCAACGAGAGCAACGTCGCACCGGCCAGCAGCGCCAGGACGACGGCGAGCGATACCTGAACGGGCACTTTGTAGAGGTCGGATACCAGCATCTTGAGCGCGACGAAGATCAGCACCAGGGCAAGTCCGACCTTGAGGTAGCGAAGGCGAGACACGAAGCCGGAGATGGCGAAGTACAGCGCACGCAGCCCCAGGATGGCGAAGATGTTCGAGGTGAACACGATGAAGGGATCCTGGGTCACGGCGAAGACTGCGGGGATCGAGTCCACCGCGAACACGAGATCGGTGATCTCGATGAGCACCAGGACGGCGAACAAGGGCGTCGCGATCCGTCTCCCATCGGTCCGTGTGAAGAAGCGCGCGCCATCGTAGTCCGGGCTGGAGGGCACCAGTTTCCGGAACAGGCGGAAGAGCGGATTACTTTCCGGATGCTCCTCGCGGCCCCTCGTGACGAGCAGCTTAACGCCGGTCAGCAGCAGGATCGCGCCGAAGACGTAGATCACCCCGTGAAATGCCTCGAGCGCCGCCACGCCGGCGAAGATGAAGGCCGCACGCATCGCCAGCGCCCCCACCACCCCCCAGAACAGGACCCGGTGCTGGAGGTGCGGTGGCACGGCAAAGGTGTTGAAGACCACGAGAAACACGAACACGTTGTCCACCGAGAGGGCCTTCTCGATGACGTAGCCGGCGAGGAACTCCATCCCCCGCTGCGGACCGTGGGCGGCGTAGATCCAGCCGTTGAAGGCGAGCGCCAACAGGATCCAGGCAACGCTCCATGCCACCGCCTCGCGGAAACCGACAACGTGGGCCTTGCGATGGAACACGCCAAGGTCGAGGACCAGCATGGCCACGATGAAGAACGTGAACCCCAGCCACAGGAGGGGGGAGCCGATGCTCTCGATCATGCGCCAAGCCTCGCGTCGAGCGATTCGAGGCTGTCGAAACGCTCGACACCGTCGGGGGGCGGCGGAGCGCCGGCTCCCCCCACCCACAGGTGCACGCCGCGCGGCAGCAGCCCGTGCAGGCGCCCGACGTCCTCCGAGGCGCGCCGGCGCGACTGGACCGGCGAGACGCTGACCGCCACGATCTCGATGTTCCCGCTCGTCGCCGCGGCCGCGATCTGCTCGACCGGAGTGTTGGGGCCCAGGTAGACCACGCGGTAGCCGCGATAGGCCATCAGCACGCAGGCCATCAGCAGCCCGCTCTCATGCTCGTCCCCGGGGAACATCGCCGCCGCCACCCGCGGGCCGCGCGCCTGGTGGTCGAAGGGCTCGCGCACTTCCCGCAGGAAGTCCGAGAGACAGGCCGAGGCAAAATGCTCGTGGCGGATCTCGAGGGTCTTGTTCTCCCAGGCCCTGCCGACCGCGACCATCATTGGACCGGCGCAGTCCTGAAGGAAGCGAAGCGGTCCGAGCCGGATCCAGTTGGCCCGCAACTCGCGCACCAGGGATTCACGGTCGAGGTCCATGGCCGCGCGCAGCGCCGCCTCGATCGAGCGTCCGAGTTGCTCCCCACCGAATACCGAGGCCTCCGGATCCTCCGCGGGCCGTTTCACCTGGGGTTCGGACAGCGAGAGCATGGCGTCGAGCTCGCGCAGCGAGAGTCCCAGGATCTCCCCGGCGCGATGGCCCTGAGCCAGCAGGCGGCCGACGCGGCGCAGATGCTCGACAGAAGCCGCCGGGTAGAGTCGGTGCCCCGAGGGCTTCCGCACCGGCATGGGTGAACCGTAGCGGCGCTCCCAGGTTCGCAGCGTCTCGACCGGGATTCGGGCGGCACGGGACAGCGCGCCGATCGACAGCGCTTTCGGCTCTGCGCGTACGCGTCCGGGCTTCTCCCTCGTCCCCATGATCATCGATCCCCTATCGGTGCCACGGCCTGTCCGCCGGAACCGCGAAGCCCGCTCGGTGCGGGCTCCGCGGCCTGCAGGCGAGTGGGGCTAGAACCCGAAGGTGAGCCCCCACGATGCATTGAAGCTGCTCGGCATCCAGGTGGTCTTCGCGCCGTCCTCGACCGAGGCCATTCCGAACGTATGCCCCACCTGCCCCATGATTCCCAGATTATCCTTGAGCATCATGAACCCACCGATCCGCCCGGAAACGCCGTATCGACTCACCGACTTGGACTCGTTCTCCGTGCCACCCACCTTGAGCTTCTGCTTGCCGGTCCAGTATTCGATCCCGGGGCCCATGAACACGATGAGCCGATCTCCGACCTTGCCCATCCGGTCGCCGCCGATACGCACCTTGACGGATGTTCCGGTCGCCTTGATCTCGGGATCTCCCGCCGCCCCTTCCCACTTCATCGAAGAGAAGCCGTACGCGCCCGAGATGGCGATCGCGTAGTCGTCGGTGAACGAGTACCAGTACTCGACGCCCGCGTTGGTCTCGGGCGCGGTGGTCGGGGCAAGATAGCTGGCCGGGCCGACGACGGTGGAAGCATAGCCGTCTGCGACCCCTTGGCCGAGCCCGATCGAGAGCATCGAGCCGCCCTTGCCTGCGGCCGACGCCGAACCGGCCGTCACAGTCAGGCAGAGCGTCGCGAGAACCATCCAGGACTTTTTCATCTTGTCTGCTCCTTGGGTATGGGATTGATCACAGACCCGTTCGCCGGGTCATCGAACTCCATGAGATGAACGTATTTTGAATAGGATTCAACAAAATCGCGAGACGGGACATGACCGCTGCCCGGGTGGCGTCTCGTTCCTCTACAAAACTCACCTTGTGGCAGTAATTAATGCCAATTATGAGACTCTATTCTCCGGCTCAGGTTCCAGCAACCACGTCACGACATCGTCAATACTACTCATAACATGTTCAAACATGGAATCGATCTCGTTGATTGGGCCATCTAGGCATCCGTCATCGCCGGACCGACCGGCGATTCAGGACACCCGGCCAGGTGGGGTCGCCCGCCGTCGGGACTTTGTGGACGGAGGATCCGATGTCGAATCAAGCGCGCTTCCCCTTGTTGGCGATGGCCATCCTTGCCGCCTTCTCCCTCGCGAGCTGCAACTCGGACAATAACTCCAACCCGCTGGCCCCGGCCCCCCCGGCGCGGGTCATGGCGGTGCACGCCTCTCCCGACGCTCCCGCGGTGGACTTGCTCGTGGACGGTTCCGTGGCCGGGACCGGCCTGGCCTTCCCGAACAACACGGCCTACCTCAGCGTCGCGGCAGGCACACGCAACGTGAAGGTGAACGTCTCCGGGACCACCACCACGGTGATCAGCGCCGACCTGCCCGTGACCGGGGGCACCAACTACACGGTGTTCGCCAGCGACGTCGTCGCGAGCATTGGCGCGGTCGTCCTGACCGACGACCTCAGCGCCCCGGCATCCGGCAAGGCCCACGTTCGCTTCGTCCACCTCTCTCCGGACGCGCCGGCGGTCGATGTCGCCGTCCAGGGCGGACCGGTCCTGTTCGCGAACAAAGCCTTCAAGCAGTACACATCCTTCACCCCGGTCGACGCGGGGACCTACAACCTCGAGGTGCGGCTGGCCGGAACCACAACGGTGGCGTTGCCGCTCAATGGCATCGTGCTGCAACCCGGCAAGATCTACACGGTGTTCGCGAAGGGCCTGGCGAGCGGTTCCGGCGCTCAGGCCCTAGGTGCCCAGATCATCGTCAACAACTAGGGACGATTCGCCGTGGCCGGGAGTCCGGATTGATGCCCCGGCCCGGCGGATCCATTCAATTTTCAGAGCGGCAGGCGGGCGATCGGGGCCGGGCACAGCGTGTCACGCGTCTCGGCCCCCGCCCGCGAGCACACGGGCCGGCACGAGTCTTACCGCCACACATGAGAGGGGCACCATGAGATCCCGAGACCTGATTCTGACGGTGGTGACGATGGGCCTGGCAGGCGGCGCGATGGTCCCCGGGGCCGGTGCGGCGAGCAAGCCTGCGACCGCCCCCGCCACGAACGGCGACAAGCCGATGTCACGCAACATCTACGACTTCCGGGTCACAACCATCGATGGCGGTCAGAAGTCGTTGGCCGACTACCGCGGCAAGACCCTGCTCATCGTCAACACGGCGTCGCGCTGCGGGTTCACGCCCCAATACGCGTCGCTCGAGGCCCTGTATCAGCGCTACAAGGACCGCGGCTTCGAGATCCTCGCGTTCCCGGCGAACGACTTCATGGGTCAGGAACCCGGGACCAACGCGGAGATCAAGGAGTTCTGCAGCCTCAAGTACCGGACGACGTTCCCACTGTTTGAGAAGATCAGCGTGAAGGGCAAGGACATCGCGCCGCTCTATGCCTATCTGACGCGGGAGTCCGGCCATCCGGGAGGCATATCCTGGAACTTCGCCAAGTTCGTGGTCGGGCAGGACGGGCGAGTGGTCGCGCGCTTCGATCCGGCCACCGATCCGCTCGACGAGAACGTCACCAAACGCATCGAGTCTTCGTTGGCAAAGCGATAGCATGCGAGGTATACGCGGGTCCAACCCCACCTCGCAGGAAGAGAGAATCCATGCCTGAGAAGCCCCCCGCCGCCGGGGACGACAGCCGCAACAACTGGTTTCTCGCGCTGCTCGCGCTCGGCAAGCGGCTGTCGTGAGGATCGCGATCGTCGGCTCCGGTATCTCCGGACTCACGGCTGCGCATGGCCTGCATCGCGAGCATGACGTCACACTGTTCGAAGGTGACGATCGTCTCGGCGGCCACTCGCACACCGTCACCGTCGAGGACGCAGGAGTGCCGCGCCATCTCGACACCGGCTTCCTGGTCTTTAGTCGGCGCGACTACCCGCGCTTCGACGCGATCCTGAACGACCTCGGCGTGGCGTCGACGCCGAGCTGCATGAGCTTCAGCGTCCGGTGCTCTCGCACGGGGGTCGAATACTGCGGATCCGACATCGGATCACTCTTCTGTCAGCCGGCCAACGCGGTCCGACCCGGCTTCTGGCGCATGCTGCGCGACGTGTCGCGCTTCTACCGCGAAGGGTGCGCGACCGTGGCCGGCATGCCCGGGGATGCGACGGTGAAGGACCTGATCGCCGCCGGAGGTTATTCCGAGGAGTTCGTGGCCTGGCATCTCCTGCCCCTCGGCTCCGCTCTGTGGTCCGCGCCGCGCAGTGCCTTTGGCGACTATCCCGCGCGTTTCGTCGTGGACTTCTTCGACCGCCACGATCTGCTGGAGCTGAACGTCTCGCGGCGCGTTCCGTGGCGGACGATCGCCGACGGCTCCGCCCGCTACGTGGAGAAGCTCGCCGCCCCATTCCGTGACCGGGTCCGGACCGGGGACCCGGTGCGCGCGATCCGCCGCGGCACCGACGGCGTGCGCCTGCGGACCGCAACCGGAGAGGCATCGTTCGACGAGGTGATCCTCGCCTGTCACGGCGACGACGCGCTGTCGCTGCTCGAGGATGCGACCGCCGCCGAGCGTGAGATCCTCGGCGCCGTCCGCTACCAGGCCAACGACGTCGTGCTGCACACCGACACGTCCCTGCTGCCGCGAAGCCGCAGGGCGTGGGCGAGCTGGAACTACCATGTGCGCCCTGACCGTGACCTCGCCACGCTCACCTACGACCTGAACCGCCTGCAGGGGTTCCGCTCCCCCACGCGCTACTGCGTGACGCTCAACGAGACCGAATCGATCGATCCTTCACGCATCATCCGCCGCTTCACCTACGCCCACCCCCAATACTCCCGGGAGTGGGTTCGCGTGCGGGAGCGGCGCGAACGCATCCAGGGCACGCACGGTGTCTGGTTCTGCGGCGCCTACTTCGGCAACGGCTTTCACGAGGACGGCGTGCGTAGCGCCGCCGAGGTCGTCGATGGCATCACCTCCCGGGCGCCCGTGCCGGCGGCGAGGGCCTCGTGAACAGCGCGCTCTACTTCGGCCCGATCGGTCACCGCCGCCTGGCGCCGGTCGCGAACGCGTTTCGCTACCAGGCCTTTTTCGTCTACCTCGATCTGGCCGAACTGGACCACGTCTTTCGGGGTCGGTGGCTGTGGTCGACGCAGCGCTTCGCGCCCGCCTGGTTCCGCCGCGCCGACCACCTGGGCGATCCCAGTCGCCTGCTCGACGCCTGCGTGCGGGATCTGATCCAGGAGCGTGCGGGATTCCGGCCCGCGGGCCCGGTGCGCCTGCTGACGCACCTCCGGTACTGGGGTTACTGCATGAACCCGGTCAGCTTCTACTACTGCTTCGATCGTGATGGCGCCCGCTTGGAGGCGATCGTCGCCGAGATCCACAACACCCCCTGGGGCGAGCGCCATTGCCACGTTCTCGACTGCCGGGCGAAACCGGCAGGGCCGGTCATGGCGTTCGCCTTCCCCAAGGAGTTCCACGTCTCGCCGTTCATGCCGATGGAGGTCGATTACGCCTGGCAGTTCACGACGCCGGGCCAGCGCCTGACCGTTCATATGGAGAGCCGCTCGAACGGCCGGACCCTCTTCGACGCGACCATGACGCTCGAGCGCCGCGCGATCACCACGACGAGCCTCGCCGCCGCCCTGGTCCGGCACCCGTTCATGACCGGCAAAGTGATCGCCGCGATCTACTGGCAGGCGCTCAAGCTGTGGATCAAGCGCTGCCCCTACTATCCGCACCCGGGTGGGCTGCGCGGAGCGGTCCGCCCATGAGCGCGGCGGGTTCGCTGCTGACGGCCCTGCGCCGCCCTGGCGCCCCCGGCGTGGCCGCGGGCCTGGCGCGCGCCCTGGTGCACCAACGGCTGGCGGCCATCCGCGACGGCCTGCTGTCGGTCGAGGACTACCGCGGCACGCGCCGTTTCGGTGTGGGATCCGACCTCCCCCCCGCCTCGCTCCGTGTCATCGACCCCCGCTTCTATGGGCGCGTGGCGCTCTCGGGGTCGCTGGGGTTCGCGGAGTCCTACCTGCGCGGCGAATGGACGACCGACGATCTCACCAGTCTGCTGCGCCTGTTCGCACGCAATGTGACGCGCCACGGCGGGGGCCGCTGGACGGACGCCGCCCTGGCGCGCCCGCTCGCGCGGCTCGGACACGCCCTGCGCGCGAACTCGCGCCGCGGGAGCCATCGCAACATCCAGGCGCACTATGACCTCGGCAACGAGTTCTACGCGCTCTTCCTCGACGAGACGATGACCTACTCCTGCGCGGTCTTCGCCGAGACCACGAGCACGCTCCACGAGGCATCGGTGCGCAAGCTCGACCTCGTGTGCCGCAAGCTGGACCTGGGCCCGAACCACCGGGTGCTCGAGATCGGGACCGGCTGGGGGAGCTTTGCCATCCACGCCGCCAAGACCTACGGCTGCCGCGTCACGACCACGACGATCTCTGAGGCGCAACGCCAGATGGCGCTCGAGAGGGTCCGCGCGGCGGGGCTGTCGGACCGCATCGAAGTACTCGGAACGGACTATCGCGACCTTTCGGGCACATTCGACCGGCTGGTGTCGATCGAGATGATCGAGGCCGTGGGGCACGCGAACCTGCCTGCCTATTTCCAGGCCTGCGCGGACCGGTTGCGCCCCGACGGAGCCATGCTGCTCCAGGCGATCACCATGCCCGACCGTGATTACCAGGACTATCTGGCGTCCGTGGACTACATCCAGCGCTATGTGTTCCCCGGCAGCAGTCTGCCGTCGCTCGGCGCGATCACCCGCGCCGTCGCGCGCACCGACCTGCGCGTCGA
>Ga0315290_10003192_pt1 | contig 11717 bp, 9 predicted proteins | sample YL17G12_0_MG_FD_203627 | JGI IMG/M metagenome (GOLD analysis project Ga0315290, IMG submission 203627) | Sediment microbial communities from Yellowstone Lake, YNP, Wyoming, USA - YL17G12_0 | ecosystem: Environmental > Aquatic > Freshwater > Lake > Sediment | place: USA: Wyoming | collected...
GGAATTCTTACGAATCCGTATTTGCCGAGGGAGAGACCATCCGGGTGGTGCTTGAAGGGGCACTCAGGCATCACCAGCATGTCAGTCAGAAAGATTTGCCCTATGAGAGCCAGGACCGGACCCCGCACACCATCCGAGTGAGCACGGCCGAACTCACAGGGGACGATGCAGAACCGGCCGGCGTCATCCTGCAGGCTCAGGATGTCACCGACTGGCTTGCGCTGGAGCAACGAGTCCGCGTCGCGGATAAGCTAGCGGCTTTGCACACTCTGTCCGCGGGGGTCGCGCACGAGTTGCGCAATCCCTTAAGCGCGATGGACCTGAATCTCCATTTGCTAGAAGAGGACCTCAAGGAGAGCGGCGCGCTCGCGGGGCAGGCCACCCATTATATGCATGTCGTGAATGCCGAATGCCGACGACTGACCGTCATCCTCGATAACTTCATGAAGTTCGCTCGACCCGGCGCCATCGGCCTCCACGATCTGGATGTGCAGAAGGTGATTGAGCACATCATGGCGCTCATGCAGTTCGAAGCCGAGGAGCGTAAGGTGCAGCTTGAGCAGATGGTCGAAGAAGAATTACCGCTCGTTCTGGGGGATGAGACCCAGATCAGCCAAGTGTTGATCAATATTATTGTCAACGCGTTCCATGCCATGCCGGAGGGTGGGCGCTGCCGCATCGTCGCGGAAGGACGCAAAACAGATGAGACGCGCTGGGTGGAGATTTCAGTCAGAGACACGGGTATCGGCATCAAGAAGGAAGACGTGTCTCGCTTGTTTGAACCGTTCTATTCGACCAAGTCCAGCGGAACCGGACTCGGTCTCGCGATTGCCTATCGGATCATGCAGGACCATGGAGGAACCATCCAGGTCTCAAGCGTGCCAGGCAATGGGACCACCGTCGTGATGACGTTTCCTGCGGCGGTCAGAGAAGCTCAGCCCGTGGTAATGACGTCATGAAGCGGACCGTCAATATTCTTGTCGTCGATGACGAAGTCAACATCCGCGGTGCGCTGGTGACCATGTTGGAAAAAAAAGGCCATCAGGTGCACGGAGTTGCCACGGCAGAGGAAGGGTTGGAACAACTGGAAATGACTCCTACCGAGTTGGTCATTACCGACCTTCGGATGCCGGGAATCGGCGGTATGGAGTTTCTGCGGCGCCTGAAAGACACATGGCCGGACACGGAAGTCGTGGTGATGACCGCCTACGGGTCCATTGATACGGCAGTCGAGGCGATGCGACTTGGCGCATACGACTATCTTACGAAGCCCATCGATCGTGATCGGTTTCCCATTGTGGTCGAGAAGGCACTGGAGCGACACGTATTGGCGACCGAGAACAAGCAGCTCCGAGACCGTCTCGAAACCAGGACGCGCTTCGATCAAATGGTTGGCGAGAGCGAGCCCCTGCAACGCGTCTATAACCTGGTGGAAATGGTAGCGGCCAGCGACGTCACGGTCTTGCTCACGGGAGAAACTGGGACCGGCAAGGAGCTCGTCGCGCGAGCGATCCATCAGAAAAGTCCCCGCGCGAACAGTCCATTCATCACGGTGAACTGCGGGGCCCTCCCGGAGAATCTCTTTGAAAGTGAGTTGTTCGGCTACGAAAAAGGGGCCTTCACGGGTGCGATGTTCACCAAGATGGGGCGGTTCGAGTTGGCGGAAGGCGGAACAATACTGTTGGACGAGGTGGGCGAGCTGTCCTTAAAATCCCAAGTGGATTTCCTTCGCGTTCTGGAGACGAAGGAATTTCGCCGCTTGGGCGGGACGAAGGTGATCAGAGTCGACACGCGCATCATTGCCGCGACGAACCGCAATCTGGTGGAAGCCGTTAAGCAAGGCGACTTTCGCGAAGACCTCTATTACCGACTGAATGTGGTTCCGATTCATCTCCCGCCACTGCGCGAGCGGGGTGATGACATTCCGCTGCTGGCGGAGAGGTTCCTCAGGGAGTTTGCCTCTCAGCATCACCGCGAGTCGAAGGACGTCTCGCGCGAAGCCATGCGGCTTCTGAGACTCTACGCCTGGCCTGGGAATATCCGACAACTCCGGAATCTCATGGAGCGGTTGGTGGTGACAGTCCGCGACAAGACGATTCAGCCGGAACACTTGCCGGAAGAAATTCAGGCCAGCAAGGAAGACACTCGAATCATGCTCGTCACGCTAGGGACTTCCCTCGAAGAGATCGAGCAGGACGTGATTCGGCGCACGTTGGCGGAGGTGACCAACCACCGGGAAAGAGCTGCCAAACTGTTAGGGATAAGCCTGCGGGCGCTTCAATATAAGATTAAGGAATACGGCATCCGAGATTAACCTCCCCTCTCCGTTCCACGGTTTCAGACGTCTTCGACTAGTCCATCCCCTCTCTGATTCGCAAATCTTGCATGGTCAGCGCGCCTGAATGCTTACGCGATAGGGAATCGTGTCAGGTTCTGCAAGAAATGCAGCCTTTTTACGCCAGTATTGGATCGAAATCTGCAAATCTTGCATGCGTCGAGACAACGAGTCGACCGATCCTCGCGGACGTCAACACCAAGGCCCTAAGTCTGCAATTTCGTTCACCCATGCGCTGATACATGGCGAGGCCGTCCGCGGCATTCTTCCTGCATCGCCTCATGGTGAAGATCTTGTTCTAAGGCGCCAGCTGATCTTGGAAACATCGTTGGGAAGACATGAAAGCAAGACCTGGGCAGTCGTGAGTTCTGGCATTAACGAAGGAAACAGTGAAGAGTCGAAGAAACATGAACATGGGGATCTCTGGAGCGGCGGATCCAACATCCCCTAACCACTTGACTGAATCATGGATCGATCGAGCGGCACGGCTGGAGAAGCTCCTGACTATCTGTCCGAGGGATATCCTGGTCAGGTGTGACCTCGCCTCGGTGCTGGAAGAGCTAGGACAATACGAAAAAGCCCTCTTCAACTGGAAAGCTGTGTTAGCCGGTGACTCGAATAATCTCAAAGCGAGGGAGGGGATGGCCCGCTGTCGGCTCCGGATCGGGCGACCTCTGCAGTCGAACACATAAACAGAGGACTCATGCCGCGGCTCTGATTGAGAACGAGGAGGATCCAATGCATCCTGTAATTACAGCAGCGATGATAGCCGCTATCGGCTTCGGAGGGCCGGCTTGGGCTTATGAGGAAATTGCCGTGACGGATGGCGGAAGCCTCAGTGGAACCCTCTTCCTCGAAGGCCAGGTTCCCAGGCCGAAGGGCTACAACCTGATCACTCTCCCGGACCAGGTGTACTGCGGGCGAATTTCCGATGGCCAGGGATGGCGACTGCTTCAGCCCTTCAACGTGGGTCAAGCCGGACAGTTCCGCGACGTGGTGGTGTATCTCGAAAACATCGAGAAAGGAAAATCCTTCTCTCACGTGCATGCTCCAAGAATTGAAGCCAAGGATTGCCAATTCGTTCCCTTTACGACCGTGGTGCGTGAGAAACAGGACGTGGTCGTCGTAAATATGGATCCGGTCATGCACGACATTCAGGCCTATGAGACTTCTCAGCTTGGCCCACGCGTGCTCTTCAACTTGCCGCTGCCGATGAATCCGCAGCACCCGCGAGATCTCAAAGACCGGAGCGACGCCGCGCTCTATCACAAGCACCTGGCCGGCGAACCGATGAAGCAGCTCGTAGGCATGACAAAAGGGCGCCGGGTGTTCGTCATGCAATGCGGTTTCCATGCCTATATGGAGAGTTGGGGACTGGCGATGGAGAACCCCTACTATGCGCTGACCGACCAGGATGGCCGGTTTGAAATCGGCGACATTCCTCCCGGCACGTACAAGATGGTGATCTGGCATCCGTACCTCGGCGGCACGAAGGAGCAGACCATCACGATCCAGCCGAAGAGCCAAGCGGAGGTGGACATAAAAATCCCCGCCCCCACCGGGCGCCTATACGCCAACGAGATGGTGGACAAGCCCTATACCCGGTTCGGCATCACCGACGATGCCCAGAGCCACATCGTGCCGACCTTGATCCGTCAGACTCGATAGTGATTGCTGGCGCAGCCTCGCTCATTCCACCTGCAGATGGTGGAGCAGGATTCTTGATTGGCACTGGGTGCTGCTGGGCGAGGATCGCTAGAAGGAGAACATGACAAAATCCGAAACTGTCAGTCACCGAATCGAGGTGCTGGCCATCGGTTTGTTTGGTCTCGCCGTCGGAGCCTTGACCGTAGGCATGGCACAAATTGGACAAATCCCAGAGGTGGATAGAGTGGGGGGCTGGTCATTGGCCTGGTATTTGGCGGTCTCGTGCAGGTGCTCGCCTGGGTTGCCGACACTCGATGCCAAGAACAGCTTGGAGGGACAGCCCTCACGATGTATGGCTTCTTCTGGCTATTCGGAAATGGCAAGGTCGTATGGAGGAACCTAAATTCCAATGAACCAGTTTTGCGGACTTAATCCGGCTCTGTCGCACGTTGCCTCTCCATGAGTATTCGTTGATGTGGCAAAACCTCCTGCGTGGATGTCCAGAGGGAACGCTCCGGCCTCCTGTCTCACAGTTTTGAGGATTACTCTTAAACGATGACCATCCTACTCATTGGCATGCTGGCGATCTATGCAGCCGGTATTGTCCTTCCGCCCTGCTTCCCAGGAAGACCGAGAATCCAGAATATGATCGCTCACGGACTTGCGGCTGTCGCAGGTCTGATGGGAGTCCTCCTCGGCATCGCCGGCCTCTTCGCTTCTGCACCACTGACACTGTCCTTACCCTCGGCCCTTCCCCTTCTGACCTTCGCGGTCCGGCTTGACCCCCTCGCCGCCCTCTTCGTGCTGACCATCTCTCTGGTCGGTCTGGCCGCTTCCATCTATGCGCTCGGGTACGTGACCGAATTCTATGGGCGGGCTTCGATCGCTGTGCTCGGTTCACTCTTCAACGGGTTTCTTCTCGCGATGATCCTCGTCGTAGTCGCCGACAACGGGATCTTCTTTCTGATCGTGTGGGAACTCATGTCGTTGCTGTCCTATTTCCTCGTGGTAACGGAGCACGGGAAGGCCGAGGTGCGTTACGCGGGTTTGTTTTACCTGATCATGACGCATGTCGGAACGGCGTTCATCATTCTGGCCTTCTTGATCTTCTTCCAAGCAGGTGGGTCGTTCTCGTTCGAGGCCTTCCGGCATCCGGAGCAGCCCTTGCCCGAAGGGATGAGAACCCTGGCTTTTCTGATGGCCCTGATCGGTTTTGGTACCAAAGCGGGCATCGTGCCGCTCCACGTCTGGTTGCCCTACGCGCACCCGGCGGCACCGTCGCATATCTCGGCGCTCATGTCGGGCGTGATGATCAAGACGGCCATCTACGCGCTTGTGCGGGTATACTTCGATTTTCTGGGAGGCCAGTTCCCTTGGTGGTGGGGATTCGTCGTGCTGGTCATCGGCGCGGTGTCAGCCTTGTTGGGCGTGATGTATGCGCTGATGGAACATGATCTCAAAAGCCTGCTCGCATACCACAGCGTGGAAAACATCGGCATCATCCTGTTGGGCCTCGGAGCCGGCATGATCTTTCAGACCTACGGGCTCACAGAATTTGCTGCCCTGGGGTTGCTGGCCGGGCTCTATCATACAATCAACCATGCCATGTTCAAGGCGCTGCTGTTCTTAGGCGCCGGCTCGCTGGTCTATGCCACCCACACGCGCAACATGGAGGAGTATGGCGGCCTGCTCCGACGCATGCCTTGGACGGGGGTCTTCTTTTTGATCGGGGCCGTATCGATTTCCGCCTTGCCTCCCACCAACGGATTCGTCAGCGAGTGGTTGATCTTCCAAAGTCTCTTCCTCAGTTTTCACCTCCCAACCGTCTTGCTGAAACTCATGCTTCCGCTTGCCGCGGCGATGCTGGCCCTGACCAGCGTGCTGGCTCTGACCTGCTTCGCCAAGGCATTCGGGATCTCGTTTTTGGCCCTGCCACGGAGCTCCCATGCGCGACAGGCGGAGGAAGTGCCGATCACCATGCGTATCGCGATGGGCCTGCTGGCGGTGGTCTGCGTGTTTCTCGGCCTCGCGCCGATGGTCGTCGTCCCGATGTTGGACCGGGTGGTCGCACCACTTGCAGGCCTGTCGATCGAGGGAAAAGTTCTGGCGCTGGATGGCTGGGCGCTGGCCCCGGTGAATGTGGAATTCTCCAGCCTTTCGCCCATGGCACTGGCGCTCCTCCTGGTTGCGTTGTCCGCACTCGGACTGTTGATCGTCGTAGCATTCGGCGGTCTGGTGAAGCAGCGGTACTACAAGACGTGGGGCTGCGGAATCAACCTGACCGCACGCATGGAATACACCGCGACCGGCTTTGTTCAGCCGATCAAGAGAGTCTTCAGCGCGATTTATCAGCCGACGGTGAAGTTGGAGACGGAGTTGCTTGAAGAGTCGCGGTACTTCGCCAAACGTCGGCGCTTCGAGTTCCACATCGAGCCGGTCTTTCAGAAATATCTCTACGATCCCGTGGTCGCGTGCTTCATCGGCATGGCCGAGCGTCTACGAGTGATTCAGGGGGGAAGTCTGCACCTGTACTTGGCGTATATCTTCGTCACACTCATCGCCTTGCTGTTATTCGCGGTGTAACCCGATGTTGCAAGCCATTATTCTCGTTGTTGCCCAAACGATCGTCTTACTGGCCGTGTCGCCATTCCTCGTAGGGCTGATCAGGAAGGTGAAGGCGCGTCTGCAATTACGGCGGGGAGCCAGTGTCTTTCAACCCTATGCGGATCTCGCCAAGCTTTTCCGTAAGCAGCCAGTGGTCTCCACCGCAACCTCGTGGATCTTCACCGCGACGCCGTACATTGTGTTTGCATCTACGCTGGCCGCCGGGTTGTTGGTCCCCATCTTTGTTTCCAGGACACCGCTCGACTTTGCCGGCAACATTATCGCGGTCGTGTATTTACTAGCGCTGGGGACGTTCTTCCTGATGTTGGCCGGCCTCGATGCCGGTTCATCCTTCGGTGGGATGGGAAGCAGCCGCGAGGCAATCGTCGCCTCCCTGACCGAACCGGCAATGATTCTTTCTATCTTTGCGATTGCCTTGACCAAGGGGTCGACCAACTTGAGCACCATTGTCCATAAGACCGCGCTGTTGGAAGGTATCGTGACGGACCCGTCGCCATATCTGATGGCACTGGCAGCCCTCTTTATCGTGGCCATCGCCGAAACCGGCCGTGTGCCAGTGGACAATCCGGCCACTCACCTGGAACTGACCATGATCCATGAGGCGATGGTCCTGGAATACTCAGGCCGCTATCTCGCATTAATCGAATGGGCAGCCGGCCTGAAGTTGGCCGTGTTTCTCTCCCTGATTGCCAACGTCTTCGCGCCCTGGGGAATTGCGACCACGCTGGCGCCAACCGCGATGGGGATCGGGCTCGTGGTCTACCTATTGAAGATCGCGGGACTTGCGGTGTTGATCGGGGTCATCGAGTGCATGTTCGCAAAATTGCGGTTGTTCCGTGTGACGGATCTCCTGGGCGTCGCCTTTATCCTGGCGCTGCTTGGGCTGCTGTTCATTTATATTCTTCGGAGCTAAGCCCATGCAGATTTCTTCTCACATTGGATCTCAACTCGTCGACTTGTGCTCGGCCTTACTCTTGTTAACCTGCTTCGCCATTGTGGCTCAGCGGCGGCTCTCAGCCTGCGTCGACTTGTTCGCGTTGCAGTCGGCCTTTCTCGTCCTGACGGCAGCGCTGGTGGCCTTTCTGACCGGGAACCACCATATCTACATTGCGGCTGCGCTGACCGGCCTGATTAAAGTGATCATCATCCCGCGGGTCCTGAAAAAAGTCATCGAACGTCTCAACGTCAAGCGAGAACTGGTAATGAATGTCAACGTGCCGGCCGGCCTGCTGATCTGCGGCGCCCTGGTCATGCTGGCCTTCTTCATCACGCAGCCCATCATTCCGTTGGGTTTTCTGCTAACCCGCGATTCTTTGGCCATCGCGCTTGCGATCGTGCTCATCGGATTTTTTACGATGATAGCGCGACAAAAGGCCGTGTCGCAGCTGATGGGCTTTCTGGTCATGGAGAACGGCTTGTTTTTGGGGGCCACGGCCGCCACCTACGGGATGCCCTTGATCGTCGAACTGGGGGTGTTCTTCGACGTGCTCATCGCGGTGTTGATCGCGGGGATCTATACGAATCGCTTACAAGACGCGTTCGACAGCGTGGATACCAGCCACCTCACCGTGTTGAAGGAATAAGTGAAGGGTTCATGGCAATGATCGAAGTGGTCGTTTTATTGATCGCTCCGCTCCTCGCGGGGGGGCTGAGCCTGGTCATTCATCGGTCCGCGCTGCTCCACACGATCAATCTCACGAGTATGAGCCTGCTCGTGGCGGCAGAAATCATGATTACCCGGACCGTGCTGAGAGACGGTCCATTCACGGCTCTGGGACAGTTGGTCTATCTCGATTCCTTGTCGGTCTTCATTCTCTTCATCATCGGGGCGGTCGGACTGGCCTGTTCGTTCTACATGCGTTCCTATATGGATGAGCAGGTCGCGCGAGGCGTGATCGCACCCGGACGACTCAACCTGTTCTTTTTCCTCTTTCACATGTTCTTGCTGGCGATGGTGATTGCGACCGTCGCCAACAGTGTCGGGGTGCAATGGGTGGCCATTGAGGCGACGACGCTCACCACGACCTTTCTGATTGCCTTCTGGCGACGACGAGAATCCTTGGAAGCCGGGTGGAAGTATCTCATCTTGTGTTCGGTCGGGATTTCCCTCGCACTCTTCGGCGTGGTGCTCACCTATTATTCGTCGCTGCATGTGCTGGGTGATGTCAGCGAGGCGTTGAATGTAACGCAGTTGCTGCCCGTGGCCGACCGGTTGAATCCACATGTGCTGAAGTTGGCCTTCATCTTCATCTTGGTGGGCTATGGCACCAAAGTGGGGCTCGTGCCCATGCACAGTTGGCTGCCGGATGCCTACACCGAGGCGCCGGCTCCGGTGGCGGCCATGCTGGCGGGTGTTCTCGAAATTGTGGCGGTCTATGCGATCCTCCGTATGAGAATGATTGTCGACCACGCCGTCTCGCCTGCCTTCACTGGCGGGCTGCTGGCATTGCTCGGGTTTGCCTCGTTTGTGACGGCAGCGTTTTTCATCCTCATCCAACACAACTATAAACGACTGTTCGCCTACTCCAGCATCGAGCATATGGGGATCGCCATGATTGGATTCGGGGTCGGGGGACCGTTGGGAACTTTCGGCGGGCTGTTTCATCTGTTGAATCATGCGTTCGCCAAGTCGATGGCGTTTTTTGCCGCGGGCAACATTCATCGTCGCTATCACACGGTGGAGATCGATCAGGTGCAGGGGCTAGCCGTCGTACAACCCTGGACGGCCATGGCGTTGATGATCGCGGGACTGGCCTTATCGGCGCTTCCTCCCTTCGCGTCATTTGTCAGCGAAGTACAAGTCGTCACGGCTTTGGTTTCGCAAGGGGTTCCTGGACAGTGGTTGACCACCAGCGGTGGCATGGTGACGTTTGCCTTGTCTGATCAGTTCAGCAGCCTGGGCCTCACCGGACTGTTTCTGCTCTGCGCGGTTCTTGCGTTCAGCGGCTTGCTCTATCGCATCACCGGCATGGTCTGGGGCACCCCCCCAGAGGGAATCGTCCGGGGAGAAACCTGGACGCTAGGCCATCTGCCAATCATTGTTCTCGCCGCGGCGCTGGTGGGATTCGGCTTCTTTCTCCCCCAGCCCATGCGGCAACTGTTGGAACAGGCGACGCAAATTCTCTTGGCTCGCTAGGGGGAAGATTGCCATGACAAAGAAGAGGTCCTGTGACGAATCGCTCAAGGTTGCGTTCCCGTCCATCGTGCAAGATGACGTGGCGCAGGGGGAGTTCTATCATTTTTTGGTCCCCAAGGATCTCTTGCCGGCGATCACCCACTACCTCCATACCCAACCGAACTTCCATGGCAGACTGACACTCTTATGGGCTGTCGACGATCGGCCCGTTCGGGACACCTATGGATTGCACTACCTCTTCACCCTGGAACCTTCCCGCCGCTGGGTGGTGTTATCCACGGAGCTCGCTGGGGACGATCGGCTGTTCCCCTCCATCACGCCGCACATACATGCCGCTAAGTGGTACGAGCGAGAGATTCGCGACATGTTCGGATTAATTCCGCAGGGGCATCCGGACTTGCGACGACTGATCCGGCACGAACACTGGCCCAAAGGGACACACCCGCTCAAAAAGGACTTCCCCTGGGACCGCGTGATGGGTCGGCAGCAAGGCGAACATCACTTCCGTCACATTGAAGGGGAAGGGGTGTTTGAAGTACCGGTGGGCCCGATCCATGCCGGGATCATCGAGTCAGGCCATTTTCGATTTTCTGTGGCAGGTGAACCCATCATGCAACTCGAGCTGCATCATTTCTGGAAACATCGCGGAGTCGAGAAGCTGTTCGAGCAGCAGGAATTAACCGCAGCGGTTCCGTTAGCCGAACGAGTGTCCGGCGATACGACAGTCGGCCATAGCATCGCCTACTGCCAGGCGGTCGAATCGTTGCTTCACCTGAAAGTGCCACGCCGTGGACGATATCTACGGAGCCTGTTTCTTGAGCTGGAGCGACTCCACAACCATCTCGGCGACGTGGGCGCGATCTGTAACGATACGGCGTACGCCCTGCCCCATGCCCATTGTGGCCGGATGAAAGAGCAGATCATGCAGCTCAACGACCGGCTGACCGGCTCGCGATTTCTCCGTGGAGTCAACCGGGTGGGCGGAGTCGCCGTGGATCTCACGGCGGTGCAGCTGGCCAAGATTGTTGCCGAACTGGATCGCATCGAAAAAGACTTCTCAGAACTAGAATCGATCTTCGCCCACAACGCCTCTCTGATAGACCGGCTGGAGACCACCGGGGTCCTGACGGAACGCACGGCCAGGGATCATGCAGTGGTGGGAGTCGTCGGACGGGCATCGGGTCTCGATCAAGACCTCCGTCGTGATCGACCGTTTGCAGCCTACGACGAGCTTCCAGTCAAGGTGGTGAACTATCGCTACGGCGATGTGCGGGCGCGGATGCGGGTCCGCATGGATGAGATTCATGAGTCCATGCGGCTGATCAGAGAGGTGAGCGCGAAGATTCCGCAGGGGCCGGTCGCCGTTGAACCAAGTCGCAGGCCACAGGCCGGTGAATGGGCCTTGTCAGCAGTCGAAGGCTGGCGTGGTGAAATTGTCTACATGGTGATGGCAGGCGAGAACGGGAACATTCATCGGTGTAAGGTCCGTGACCCCTCGTTTGTGAACTGGCCCGCGATCCAGTGGGCGGTACTGGGAAATATCATTCCGGATTTCCCGCTCATCAACAAGAGCTTTAGCCTGTCCTATGCGGGGAACGACCTCTGACCGTGAGGGGTAAGGGGTGAGGCGTGAGGTGTAGGGAGCCTGACAGCAAGTCGGCGTAATTTCTCTCCCAAAACCTCTGACGCCTAACGCTTCACGCCTTACAAGAAAGGAAAACATGTTTCGTATCCTCAAAAAGAGCTTAAAAACCGGAGTTGTGACAGGCCAGCATCCCGCAGCCGCACCGCTTGCGGAAGTCTCGGCATCGGAGGCAAAAGACAAAGCCAAGCCGTTCCGTTCCTCACTGGCGTTTCGCGCGGTGGATACCGGCTCGTGCAATGCCTGTGAGATGGAAATGAATGCGCTCGCGAACCCGGTGTATGACATCGAGCGGTTCGGCATACACATCGCCGCGTCGCCGCGCCATGCGG
>Ga0315290_10003194_pt1 | contig 11713 bp, 18 predicted proteins | sample YL17G12_0_MG_FD_203627 | JGI IMG/M metagenome (GOLD analysis project Ga0315290, IMG submission 203627) | Sediment microbial communities from Yellowstone Lake, YNP, Wyoming, USA - YL17G12_0 | ecosystem: Environmental > Aquatic > Freshwater > Lake > Sediment | place: USA: Wyoming | collected...
GATAGAGCATCAACCAGATGGCCGCCGGGAGGCGGTACTGAAAACCGAAGGTCAGCCGCGACGTTTGCAGGTCGAACACGGTGTTGAGCGATTCGATGAAGATGGCATAGACATCCGAGTCGCGATCTTCTTGGGCGAGCGTGACGGCGTGCGACCACAGCTCACCCTGGATCGCCTCGGCGCGGGCCACGGCGTCGTGGAGGTGTCCCGGATTCTGCACCATGTCCACCCTCAGGTCCACGTACTCGCGGAACAGCCGCTGGACTTCGGCGCGATGCGGCTCGGCGAGCAACCCGGCGCGCAGCGAGGCGGTGCCGATGGCGTTCACTTCCTCCAGGAGCAGTTGCTTGCGCGCCTGGAAGTGCGAGCTGGCGATCCCGAAGGTGAAGGCCAGCAGGAAGGCCAGCAGGCCGAGCAGGGCTCCCACCACGGGACCGATCGGCTCGTTCGCGGCCTGTACCGCGTGGCGCCGGCGCGCCCGGCCGAAACGGAATCCGACCTCGATGGGGACCAGAATCAGGAGAACGGTGAACAGGCTGACACTCCAGAGAGGCATCCGATTCAGCAGCTCGATGAAGGGCATGGCGGCTCCCCGGCGCCCGTGGCGCCGACGTGACCGGTGCGACTTGTCCGGACCCGGCGAGGATTTCGCTCAGGCCTGCGACACGATGGCGGGCAAGATACCAGTCGGTGGGTCGTCCAGCAACGCTGGCTGGCCTAAGGCGACGCCGGCAGTCGCTGCCACCAGATGCCCGTGCACTCCGGCAGCGTCACCGCACCGTCGCGCGCGGCCAGCCTCGCGGTCATCTCTTCGCCGAAGAAGAAGCGCACCAGCTCTTCGGCCTCGCTGCGGTCCGCGAATCGGTAGTCGGTCCGGATCCAGGTGCGCGCGTAGCCATGCTGCGCGAGGTGGTCGTAATACGCGGTCAGCGGCGCCGGCGCCTCCGGTTCTTCACGCCCGGTCCCGAGCGTCTCCAGGAGCACGGCCGTCCCGCCGGGGCGCAGGACGCGGCGCATCTCCGCCAGCGCTCTGTCGACCTCGGCCCGCCAGCGCTCCGGCTCCCAGGTGACCAGATAGCAGACGCTCCAGCCCGCGATCGCCAGGCCGGCAGCCCCGTCCGGCGCCGGCACCCGCCGGTGGTCCGCGACCTCCGTGCGCCAGTTGCCCAGGCCCGCGCGCCGCAACCGCGCCGCCGCCACCTCCAGCATGTGCGCCGAGATGTCGAACGCCGAGATGGAGGCGACTCGGGGCGCCAGCAGGCAGGTCAGCCGCCCCGTCCCGGCCCCGAACTCGACGACGTCGAGAGCGGCGAGCGGCACGATAGCCTCGAGGGCCGGAAGGATCCGGCCCTCGTGGTCCTCGCGCGCGACCAGGCGCTCGTAATCCGCCGCCCGCGACCGGTAGATCTCGAAGTGATCCGGCACCGGCGCCCTCGAGCCGTCCCCTACGCCTCCAGTTTCGCGTCCATGGTGATGGCGGCGTTCAGCACCCGCGACACCGGGCAGCCCGCCTTGGCGGCGTTGGCCGCGGTCTCGAAGGCGGCGCGGTCGGCTCCGGGCACCTTGGCGGTCACGTCCAGGTGGACGGCGGTGAGGGTGAAACCGGCGTCGGTCTTCTCGAGCGTGACGGCGGCCTTGGTGCGTATGCTCTCGGCGGTCAGGCCGGCGTTGCCGAGCTGCGCCGACAGCGCCATCGAGAAACAGCCGGCGTGCGCCGCCCCGATCAGCTCCTCGGGGTTGGTGCCGATGCCGTCCTCGAAGCGGGTGCCGAACGAGTACTGCGTGTCCGACAGCACACCGCTGTCGGTCGAGAGCGAGCCCTTGCCGTCCTTGAGGCCGCCTCTCCAGACGGCCGATGCGCTGCGCTTCATGCTGCCTCCTGTGCTCGGGTGGGGAGGGCCGCGGCGGACCGCGGTCCGTTCACGCCTTGTCGCCGCCGGCCATCCGCGGATACACGAACCCGGCCAGCGCGGCACCGATCAGCGGCGCCACCCAGAACATCCACAGCTGCCCCAGCGCCCAGCCGCCGACGAACAGCGCCGGTCCGGTGCTGCGCGCCGGGTTCACCGAGGTCTGGGTCACCGGGATGCTGATCAGGTGGATGAGGGTGAGGGCAAGGCCGATGGCGATCGGCGCGAAGCCCTGCGGGGCGCGCTTGTCGGTGGCGCCGAGGATGACGATCAGGAACATGAAGGTCATCACGACCTCGGTCACGAGCCCCGCCCCCAGTGAGTAGCCGCCGATAGAATGGTCGGCGTAGCCGTTGGCCGCGAAGCCGTGGGCGACGTCGAAGCCCGGCCGGCCGCTGGCGATGAAGTAGAGGACGCCGGCGGCGGCGACGGCGCCGAGCACCTGGGCGACCCAGTACGGGATGAGATCCGCGGCCTTGAAACGCCCGCCCACCACGAGGCCGAGCGAGACCGCCGGGTTCAGGTGACAGCCGGAGACGTGGCCGATGGCGAACGCCATGGTCATGACGGTCAAACCGAAGGCCAGCGACACGCCCAGCAGCCCGATGCCGACCTCGGGGAAGGTCGCGGCCAGCACGGCGCTGCCGCAGCCGCCCAGCACCAGCCAGAACGTGCCCACGAATTCCGCCGTGAGACGGTTGCTCAGCTTCATGTCCGACTCCTCCTCTGATGAAGGGCTCGATCTCCCGGGCGCAGGGCCCGGGTGATCGGATGTCGGCCGCGGCTGAGTCGCTCGGCGGGGCGGCCCGGCGGGTCCCGGACCGTCCCTGCGCATCGCCCTGGGTGCAGCGGCCTCGCGTGGGGCTGGCCGGGCAGCCTACAACACCCGGGGGCCGGAGGGGAAGCCGGCCGCCGGCGGGGCGCTTCGGGCCGAGAGCCGCTTACGGCGAGCCCTCGCAGCCCGCCTTCGTGACGCGGCCGCGCGCCTGGCCGGGGAGCTTTCCCAGGATCTTCCAGAGCCAGCGGTGCACGCGGTGGATGGACGCCACGGGCTCCGCGAACATCAGGATGCACTCGCGCTGCACGACGGCGATGCCGTCTTCTTCGCACGCGCGCACGGCCGCGGGCGATTCCGACCCCGGTTGCATCCACACGCGCCGGATCCCCGCGCGCCGGACCTCTTCGACGACCTGCTCGGTCTGCTCGGGCCGCACGACGATCACCACGCCGCCGACCGGCTCCGGCAGGCTAGCAAGATCCGGCCAGCAGCGCTCGCCGCCGATCCTCCGGGCTTCGGGGTGCACGGCGAAGACCGTGTAGCCCTTGGCGCGCAACTCCTTCCAGATGATGTTGCCGAATTTCCGGCCGCCTCGCGACACGCCCACCAGCCCCAGCGTCCGCTGGGCGAGGAAGTCCGCGATCTGCTCCCGGTCACTGGCCATGGCTTTGCGTGCTCCCCGGCGCCCCCGCCACCAGGAAGAAGGCTCCCGCCGTGATGCCGGTGTCGTCCCAGGTCGGCCGCGTGTCCACCCAGGCGATCGCCGAGCCCGCCGCGAGGGCGAGCGCCCCAGCCAGGACGCGCGTTCTAGTCCTGCGGGGTCTCAATCGGGATCTTCCATGCTGAAGAGCCACCACCGATTGGTGTTCCTCCCCCGCGTGCGCGGCTGCCGCTCGAAGTAGATCTTCAGCTTCTGCCCCGCGTCGGTCACCACCTCGAACCAGTGCTTGCGCACGTAGGCTTCGCCGCTGCCGTGGCGGCACGGCCCGGTGTCGCGCCAGGCGCGCAGCACCTCGACGATCCGGACGGTCTGGCCCTTCCAGAGGAACTCTCGCGGCAGGCCCGGCTCGCCCAGGGCCATGCGGGCCGTGTCGCTGCTCTCGGTCACCGGCTGGATCGCCACGCTGAGGAATCGCTCGGTCATGCTGGCATCCCCGCTCGAAACGCGCCACCCGGACGGCGCCGCCGCCGGCGCCTCGGCGGCCGCGTGCGATTCAAGCCGACTTGTGCTTGATGAACGTGCCCCTCTCGATCTCCTCGAACGCCGTCTGGAGTTCCGCGCGCGTGTTCATCACGATGGGACCCTGCCAGGCGACCGGCTCGCCGATGGGCTTGCCGGACACGAGCAGGAACCGCGCCGGCGCCTCCCCCGCCGTGGCGACCACGCGCGCACCGTCGCCGAACAGGACGAGTTCTCCGTTCGCCGCGACGGCGTCGCGCTTGGCGTCGGGGCCGCCCGCCCGCTCGGCCGCATGATCGAGCGCGCCTTCCCCCACCCCGAATCTCGCCGATCCCTCGATGACGTACGCGAAGACCGTGTGCCCCGGCTTGGTGGGATGGGTGAACTCCGCCCCCGCTGGGATCTCCACGTCCAGGTACTCCGGATCCGTCACGACGTCCTGCACGGGACCGCGCGCGCCCTCGACTTCGCCGCAGACCACGCGAACGACGACCCCGGAGGCGGCGCGCACCACGGGGATCTGCTCCGCCGCCACCTCGCGATAGCGGGGGTCCATCCGCTTGTGGGACGCGGGCAGGTTGGCCCACAGCTGGAACCCGCCCATGGCGCCCCGCTCGTCCCCCTTGGGCATCTCCTGATGGATGATGCCGCTGCCGGCGGTCATCCACTGCACGTCGCCCGGCCCGATCACGCCCTGGTTTCCCATGCTGTCGCCGTGCTCCACCCGTCCGCTCAGGACGTAGGTGATGGTCTCGATGCCGCGGTGCGGATGCCACGGGAAGCCCTGCAGGTAGTGGCGCGGATCTTCGGCGCGGAAGTCGTCGAGCAGCAGGAAGGGGTCGAACGCGGGCACTTCTCGGAATCCGAACACCCGCTGCAGGTGCACGCCGGCGCCCTCGAGGGTGGGCTGGCTCTCGAGGACTCTGCGGATGCCGCGCGTGGCTTCCATCGGACGCCTCCTTCTACGGCTGTCGCTCAGGCGCCGTGCCAGCTCGCGAACGCCCGCATGGCCATGAACCGCGCCATGATCGCAGCGGTGGCCGTGCCGATCACGAACAGCACCCAGCGCCAGCGCCGCCAGTGGCCGCGCAGAGCGGAAAGCTGCACGAAGCCGTCGACCACGTACGCCAGCGAGTAAAGCACGTTGGCCAGGACGGCGAGCACGAAGAAGGTCAACATGAGGTCGAGGTCGGCGTGCGACCGCGAGACCGGGAGGCCCGCGACGAAGCACCCCCCCACCGTCAGCAGGAGCACAGCGTTGTAGATCAGCCGCCGGCGCTCCCAGTAACGCAGCGCGTCGGTGGCGATCTCCCCCAGGGGCGGGCGGCCCGGCGGGCTTCCTGTCAGCGTCTCTCCCATCAGCTTCTCCGTGCGTACAAGGCGTACGCCGCCGCGATACCGAGGAGGTCGAAGACGGCGTGCACCACCATAGCATCGACGACCCGCCGGCGGCGCAGGAAGATCAGCGCGCAGATCAACCCCGAGAGGCCGGCGGAGACGGCGCTGGTCGTCCCCTGATACAGGTGCCCCAGGCCGAACACCACGCTGCTGACGGCCAGCGCCAGGACGAGTCCCGCCCCGCCGAAGACCCGCTCGAACCGCGTCAGGACGAAGGCGCGGGTCAGCTCCTCGGCGAAGCCGCCGCCGACGATCGCCGCGGCGATCCAGTAGGGCGCTTCGTGCGGATCCCGGAACAGCGCTTTCAGACCCGCCCCCGTCCCGCCCCCCAGGATGGCCGCGAGCAGGCTGTTCAGCGCCGCGTTGACGACGACGAACATCCCCAGCGCTGCGACCGTGCCGTAGGCCAGGACGCGCCCGAACCCGTCGAAGCGCCAGCCCAAGTCGGCGAGCGTCTCGCCGCTGCGGCGCAGGAGGATCCAGACGATCGCAAGGGCAAAGCCGGCCCGGAGGCAAACCCACAGCGCCAGCTCCTGGACACTGTTCGGATGCGGCGCCCACCAGAGCTGACGCGCCGTAGACCCGAGCCAGTAGAGGACGATCACCGCCAGCGACAGGTACAGGCCGCGCCGCGCGCCGCTTCCGGCCGCTCCCTCGCTGCCAGCCGCCTCACCCTTTACGTCAGTCCCCATAGCCCTGGACACTCTCGAGAAGGTGATACTCGCCGCCGATCACGCCCGCGACCCGGCCGGCTTCGGCCGCCTCCGGGGCGTCGAGGAACTCCCGGGCTCGCGCGACGCTCTCGACCCGGAAGAGGAAGAATACATCGTCCGGGTCCGGCACGGCGCGCCAGAGATGGAGCAGGCGCAGCCCGGCCGCCCGGTGGGCCGAAGCGTGCGAATCGAAGACCGCTTTCCACCGGGCGAAGTCGGCCACGCGATTGCGACACAGGAGGAACTCCATCGCGTCACTCCTTCACGATCTGCGCGAGATGGTGCCGCATGTGCCGCAGATAGTCCCGCATCAGCCACTCCAGCGACACCGGCTCGCCCCCGCCGATGACACAGCGCGTCTGCAGACGCTCCGGCGGTACGCACTCCATCACCTGCGCCACATGCCGGTTCAACGCCACCCAGAGCTCGACCAGCTCGCTCCACGGCCGTTGCCGGTAACGGTGCGCCGCCACCCAGGTCTCCTGCTCGTACCCGGGCCAGACGAACGGATCGGCCGACGGGGCGCGCACGAAGCGCTGGTGGTTGTTCGCCGCCGAGTCGATGAGATGGCCCAGGATCTCCTTGTTCGCCCATTTCCCGGGGCCCCGATCGCGGGCGGCCTCCGCCTCGTCTATCGCCCTGAGGCGCGCCTGCGCGCGTTCCACCTCGTCACGCAGCATCCTCGCCAGATCGACCATCGTTCCTGTCTCTCCTTCGCGATCCCGCGTCGCCGCCTCCGTCACCCGGGCGATGAACTCCGCCTTGCCTCGCGTGTAGGCCACGCGATCGGTCGGCAAGGCGGCGGCCAGGCTCCGCTTCAACGTCTCGTACTCCCAGGCCGCGTCCGGATGCGAGATCAGGTAGTCCCGGAACAAGAGCCTGTCCCAATGCTCGGCGAAGCCGGCCTCGACCATGTGGACGTGGTGCGTGCGCGCGCCGGTCCGCGGGTCCCGCTTGATGAACCAGGCGTAGAACGGCGGCCCGTCGTCGCCGTGGGTGGGGCGCCAGAAATAGTCGTACCCCTGCGCCTCCAGGATGGGCACGATCCGCAGCCGCGTCTCGGATAGGCTGGTCACCTCTACCAGGATATCGACGATGGGCTTGGCGGCCAATCCGGGCACGGCCGTGCTGCCGAAGTGCTCGATCCGTCGGATGAGGTCGCCCGGCAAGCAGGCCAGCAGATGCTCCCTCTCCTGACGGAACCGCTCCGGCCACCGCGGGTCGTACGACGCGATCGCTACTTCCTCGCGCAGCACTCTGCCGATCTTCTGCTCCGAGGTTTCCATTTCACTGCGCGCGCGGCCGGGCGCCACCGGCCGCCAGCGCCCTCTCGATGCGGCGGTCCGGGACCAGCCACATGAACGCCACCGCCACGTAGAGCGCGCCTGCGATCCACGGCTGCACGAAGGCCACGGGAATGGCGATCAGGTAGGACCCCAGCGAGATCTTGCCCTTGAGGTCGCGACCGATGGCTGCCGCCAGGGCGGAGTCGCACCCCTCCGAAACCAGGATCCTGCCCTGCAGGATCCAGTACGCGAACGCGGCCAGGAGGAACACCACGCCGTACACGGCGGTCGGCGCCGGCGCGAAGTGCGTCTCCCCGATCCAGTGGGTGACGAACGGGATCAGCGACAGCCAGAAGAGCAGGTGCAGGTTGGCCCACAGGATACCGGCGCTCACCCGGCTGGCGGCATGCAGCAGGTGGTGGTGGTTGTTCCAGTAGATGCCGAGGTAGACGAAGCTGAGCGCGTAGCTGGAGAGCACCGGCGCCAGGGAGCGCAGCGCCGCGAGGTCGGCCTCGTGCGGCACCTTCACCTCCAGCACCATGATCGTGATGATGATGGCGAGCACGCCGTCGCTGAAGGCCTCGAGCCGTCCCCTGCCCATCGTCTGTCCCTCCAGGCGCGGCGCCCCGCGATTCCCCGGCGCCCCAGCAGCGCTCAGCGCTTGCCGTGCACCACGATGCGCAGCACGCCGCTCAGCACGCCGGAAAGCGTGATCAGCAACCCGGCCCAGAGCGCCGCGCGGCTGCCGGCGAATTGCCCGTACGCGAGCCCCAGGACTCCGAGCAGGAGCACCGCGGCGATCCCCACCGTGCCCCCGCCGACGCGTGACCGTATCGGTCGGATTCTTTCCATTTGCCGCCTCCTTCTTCTGCAACCACCGAGTGAGAGCGCCCCGCCGCGTCGTGCCGCTCCCGCCTCCCCCGCCGGCCGGCCCGCGCGCCAGCCCGACGCCGGCGCTGGCACCCAGCAGGTCTCCACCTCAAGGGCCGGACAATCTTTCGCTCATCCCCGGCCGAGGTCGCTCTTCGCCCTCCCCACCCAGCCCGGGGCCGAATCGGTCTTCTGCCGGAGGATGAGGTTCAGCTGCGCGGCGTGGTGCTGGACGTGGCGCAGGTTGTAGAGCAACAGCTCCGAAAAACCGACCTCGCCCCACCGGAACCGGCAGCGTTCGTGAGCCCTCTCCTCCGTCAGGGCCTCGATCGTCGAGCGGCACTTCTCGCGGCCGTGCTCGAGATAGGACTGCAGCTCGTCCTTCGCATACGGCCGCTCGGGGAGCAGCCCCGCCGGGTCCAGCTCCTCGAGGGTGAAGGGCGCGGGGGGCGCGAACCCTTCGACCGGGCCGGATAGGTAAAGGTCGAGCCAGAAGAGCGCGTGATACACGGTGTACCAGAACTCCGGACGCTGCGAGCGGTCGCCCCACAGCCCGTCAGGGCAGGCGCGCATGGCGTTCTCGATCATGTCGATGGCGGCCCCGAACTGCCGCCAGAGGATGGCCTTTTCGGTCGCGTCCACTTCAGGGCTCCAGGCCGCCGCCGGCCCGCTGGGCGGCGGGCTTCCGGCGAACGAGCATACCACGAGGAGGTTGTCAGCCGCGCCGGAGCGCGTAGAACACGTATCCGTAGCTATCTTCGGACGGTTCGAAGGGCTCGATCTCCTTGAGGGTCTCGCGGGTGAACTCCCGGACGGCCGGGTCGGGGTGGTCGTCCAGGAAGGGTGAGTGCGAGTCGATCGCGTCGATCACCGTCCCCGGCTCCCTCGCCAGCACCAGGGTCTGGCGCCCCGTCCCGCATCCGGCATCGACGATGAGGCGGGGCTCGCACGTGGGCAGAAGCCGCAGGACATGCAACGGATGGGAATCGCCCCCGGACCGGATTCGTTCCAGTCCATCTGCAACTCGCGGTTCCGGTGGAAACCCAGCTCGAGTTGAAACCGCGGCCGGCTGAGCATCGCGGGGAGGCTGACGCTCGACCCGACCAGGGGCCTCCCGTTCGCCGTGTTCCGCATGCGGTGCACGCCCATCGGGTGCGGGGCCTCCTTGTACTCGCGGATACGCGCTCTCCGGTCCATGGGCCTCCGTCCGTAGCCGCCGCGGCGAGTCGGGCGATCCGCCGCGAGGTCTCGGCCGGCCGACGACCCGCAGGGCCCCGGCCTAAAGCGACGGCTGGAGCAGGTTGGCGGCGCCGGCGTACGTCCCGCATGCCGTGCTCATCGTGACCACCCAGTCGCCCTCGGCGATCTGGCGCTCGAGGGAGGGGTCAGCTCCCACGCGTATGCGCGGAGACGTCCCATTCTCCCCAGTGCCTGACGATTTGCCCGGCTCGCACCTCGATGATCTCGATGCCGGTCATGGGCGTGAGCCGGCTGGTGGGCCCGACACCGAGGGGCGCGGCGCGATTGGTGCCTTGGGCGGCCCAGCGCAAGGCGACCTGCGATCTCGCTCCATCGACCACCAAGTCCGCCCCCGTCGTGAGGAGATCCGGGAACGCTCGCGCAAGCTCGGCCAGCCCTTGAGCAAACCCCTGCTTCGTGGCCGGCCTTCCGGCCGCTGAGCAGTCTTCGAAGTGCTCCGAGTGCAAGCGGTCGAAGAGCTGCCAATCCACGGGGGTACACCACAATGCAATCCACTGTGTGGCGATACTCTCAAGCTCCGCGCGCGTCGACATGAGGCACCTGGCGTGGGGCTGGGCGGCTGCGCCGCCGCCGCCGTCAGCCGCGAATCCCCTGCGTGAACGACCAGTGCGTCTGGACGATCTCCCACCTGGAACCCGCCTGGCGGTAGACCTCCGTGCAGTTCCAGCGGTGCGCATCCCCGCTGTCGCCATAGGACGTGAAGTTGAAGGTCAGAACCGCGGCCCGGCCGAGATGTTGCACGCGGGCGTTGGTCAGTTCGTACCGGGAGGCGGAGACCTTGCCGCGCAGGGCCCCGTAGTACGCCGTCAGCGCCCCGTGCCCGTCGAGACGCACGTCCTGATAGGGGTCGAAGTACACCACGTCCGGCGCCGAGATCTCCAGGAACCCGGACGGGTCGCCCCGGCACCAGCGGTCGAGCGCGCCTCGCTCCAACGCCATGATGGTGGTTGTCGGATCGCTGTCGTCAGTTTCCGTCACTGCCCCCACGCGGTCCCCCTTCCTGCGTCGGTCGCCAGCCCTCGTCGGGCGTCGCCGTTCCTCAGGACGATCCTGCCCGTCGGGACGTAGGCCGCCCTACTGCGCGTCGCGAACCGTCCGCATGATCCTCGCTACGGTGTCGTACAGCGTCGTCTTGCCCGCCGTCTGGTTCAGCGTTCCGATCATCGTGATGCCTTCGCTGGGCCGGATGTGCGCCAGGGCTACCGCGGCAACCTTGGGGTCCAGAAAGGAAACATGAACGTCCAGTCGAACAACGTCGTGATGAGCAGGTGAATCACCAGGTAGAGCGCGAACCCCGCGATCCAGTAGAGCAAGAGCTTCGGCACGCTGGGCTTGAAGAAGACATGAGAGAGGGCGAGGAAGGCGATCGTCGGGAGCGAGTATGAGATCGCGCCTGGCCAGTGGAGTACCGAGACGAGGAGCTTCCCCAGGAGATTGGCGACCGCAGCGATCAACAACGCTGGGACATAGGGAAGCGGACGGACGCGGAGCACGAGTCCCGCAGACACGACGATCGTGACGGCCATGAAGAGGATGGAAGCAAGGATGGCAACGGGGTCAGGTAGGGTCATCTCCTCAGATCTCCTCTGTGCCGCGCGGTGGGCTGCCGAACGCTTCGCCGCTGAGCCCCGCCGGCCGGCAGAACCCCCGAGGGAACCCGACGGCGGCGGCCCCGCGGCGATCGGCCCGGCGCCCAGTCGACTCGCTATTCCGTCGTCTTGCCGTCGAAGTGTTCGTTGTCGGCCTCCGCGTCCGCGCGGGTATGGTGGACGACGCCGTCCCGATGATTTGGCGGCGCATAGAGCGTGTAGAGCTTCAGTGGAGCACTGCCGGTGTTGATGATGTTGTGATTCGTCCCCGCCGGGACGACCACCGCGAAGCCCGCTCGGATCGCCGTCCGAACGCCATCGAGAACCGCCTCACCGGTCCCCTCCTCCACGCGGAAGAACTGGTCGAGCTGATGGACTTCCGTCCCGATCTCTTCCTCGGGCTTCAGCGCCATGACGACGAGCTGGCAGTGTTTGGCGGTGTAAAGCACCCGGCGAAACTCGTCATTCTTGACGGCGAGACCCTCGATGTCTTGCACGAAGCCTCTCATGGCGACTCCTCCTTCCTTGCCGTGCCCCACGGGGGCGTTAGATGCTCCTCAGAATCAGGATACTGTCTTCGGGCGGCCTAACGCGGCCGCTCGGCGGATTGTCGGGCGGCATGCCCTTGGGCCTCCGTGCGCGCGAGGCGCGCCAGGACCCGCTGCACGGTGACGGCGATCCTTGCTCGCCACGTACCCGGCATGGGCCGCAGCGGTCGGTTGAGGAGCT
>Ga0315290_10003200_pt1 | contig 11705 bp, 11 predicted proteins | sample YL17G12_0_MG_FD_203627 | JGI IMG/M metagenome (GOLD analysis project Ga0315290, IMG submission 203627) | Sediment microbial communities from Yellowstone Lake, YNP, Wyoming, USA - YL17G12_0 | ecosystem: Environmental > Aquatic > Freshwater > Lake > Sediment | place: USA: Wyoming | collected...
CATCACACGCGTGACCTACCCGGGTTTCTTACGCGATTTCTGGAGACAGGCGCAATCCCATAAACCCAATCGTAAAATTCTACAAGCATTTCGTTCCTATCTCATTGAACACACCCAAATGAATGGAAGTGTCTACAAACGGCTATCGAGGCTGGATTCACATACGGGAGTGGTGTGGAAGTCGGCTGCCGTGGGAGTCGATCATGCGCTAACGAGAACCGCACGACCGCGTACCATACTTTGGGTGGCCCCCAACGTGGCTGAACCAACCAGTCAGTGTATAGCATCGCCCCTGGCTCCCTACTCAGCTGCGATGAAGCCGGCTCAACGAGACCATAGGGCAGAAAAATGTCCTTGATGCGCTCCTCCATCTCCATAACGTGGGCAGTCTGGAAAGCGCTCTTCCTGCGCGAGGCGGTCTCCCGACTCTCGGCTGGGCGCGCCGCCTGGCTGTGGATCCTCCTTGAACCGCTGGTGCACCTCATCATCTTAAACGTGCTCTTTGGATTCATTCTTCAGCAGATCGTCTCTGGCATCGACGGCGGCCTCTTCATTACGACGGGACTTCTGGGTTTCTTTATGGCCCAGAACACGGCCTTGCGCTGTATGGATGCGATCAATGCCAATGCCGCGCTGTTCGCCTATCGGCAGGTGCTCGCAGTCGATACGGTGCTGGTGCGCGCGGCGTTAGAAGCCGTGCTGCTACTCATCAGCGCGCTGGTCCTTCTCCTAGGACTCGGCCTCCTCGACTACAAAGTCGTCCCTCAAGATTTCTTGTTGGTCATGGTGAGTTTCGTGGCACTCTGGCTGACCGGCCTCGGCCTGGGACTGGTGCTCTCTGTCGCGTCAGAACTCATTCCGGAAGTGGGAAAAGTGGCCGGGATGATCTTCCGGCTCTTTTATTTTCTATCCGGTGTCATGTTCCCCGTCTCGGCGATACCGCCGGCCTACCGAGACTGGTTCTTGTTGAATCCATTGGTCCATGGGATCGAATGCCTTCGCGTCGGCTTTTTCCCCCAGTATCATGCCATCGCTGGCGTGAGTTTGACGTATCTCCTGGGCTTCGCCATGGTGACGATGTGTCTGGGACTCGCCTTGCATGTTCGCTTTGCGACGAGGCTCGTGGCGCAATGATTATGGTGGACGACGTGTACAAGCGCTATCGCAGCGATCAGGGAGTCGGCAAATGGGTGTTGCAGGGCGTCACCTTCACGATCCCGCCACAAGTCAATGTGGGATTGATGGGACGCAACGGCGCCGGGAAATCCACCTTGTTGCGACTGATCGGCGGGATCGACACGCCGACTCGTGGGCAGATCGAACGCCGGTGTCGAGTCTCCTGGCCGATGGGCTTTGCCGATGGGCTGCAGGGCTCCTTGACGGGACGACAGAATGCGAAATTCGTGTGTCGGATTCATGGCCATGAACAGGACTTACCGGATCGCCTGGCCTATATCGAGGACTTTGCTGAATTGGGGGACGCCTTCGATGAGCCGGTCAAGACCTACTCATCCGGCATGAAGTCGCGGCTGCAGTTTGGACTCTCCTTGGCGTTTGACTTCGATGTCTATATTTCGGACGAAGTCACTTCCAGTGGCGACGCCGCCTTCAGGAAAAAAGCCTCCGAAGCCTTCAAAAAACTGACGGATCGAGCCGGCATGATCATGGTCTCGCATGGAGAAGGCACGCTCAAAGAGTTTTGCACGGCCGGCATCTGGCTGCACGAGGGCAAAGCATACTGGTTTGACAAGATCGATGAGGCACTCAAGCAATACAAGCAAAGTCTTCAACCATGATGCCGCTGAACTTCATTTCCCATGACCCTAAACTATCCGAGGTCGGTGTACCGACGGCCATCCGCGCGACCATGGCGCGTGCAGCCGGACCGTTCAAAGGGAAAAGCCCCATAGTTCTCTTCACCGTCCTGCTCTGCCTGCTGGCCGCGATCTACTGGGGAGTCATCGCGTCCGATCGCTATGTGTCGGAGGCCCACGTCATCATTCAACAGACTGAGATGCCGATGAATCAGACCATGGACATCTCGACGCTCTTCGGCGGCTCGGGGGGCGGGAGTCGCGCAGACCAAATGCTCCTTCGTGACCATCTATTGTCGGTCGACATGCTGACCACCGTGGATGCCGGCCTGGGATTGAAAGAGCACTACAGCGATCGCAGCCGCGATCCGTTTTCTCGGCTCTGGTCGGCGGATATCTCACAAGAGTGGTTCCATTGGTACTATCTTTCCCGTGTCAGCGTGGAGTTCGACGAGTATGCCGGCGTATTAGTGATTCGTGCGGAAGCGTTTACCCCCGAGAAAGCGCATGCGATTACCAGCCTGTTGGTGCAGGAAGGGGAGCGGTACATGAACCTGATGGCACACCGGCTGGCCCAAGAGCAGGTGTCATTCATCGAAAAACAAGTCAGTCAAATGAGCGACCGCTTAATCCATGCCCGCCAGGCCGTCTTGACCTATCAGAACGAGCGCAATCTCGTGTCGCCCCAGGGGACGGCAGAGAATCTCTTCGGCATCATCAACCAGATGGAAGGGCAGCTGAGCACCCTCAAGACTCAGCGCGATGCCTTGCTCGGATTTCAGAACGCGAACAGTCCCGCCGTCATCGAGCTAAATCTGCAGATCGCCGCGGTGCAAAAACAAATCACACGCGAGCAGTCCCGGCTCACCTCTTCAGAGCGGAAAACCTTGAATCGTGCGGTCGAAGAGTACCAGCTGTTGGAATTGAATGCCGGGTTTGCGCAGGATCTGTATAAAACTACGCTGGTGGCCTTGGAAAAAGGCAGGATCAATGCGGGACGGACGCTCAAGAAGGTGTCGGTGCTGCAGAACCCCACCCATCCCCAGTACCCGTTACAGCCACGCCGGATCTACAATACGGCGGTGTTTGTGCTGGGCGCGCTCCTGCTGGCCAGCATCGTGAGTCTCCTCAGCGCCATCATACGGGAGCATCGAGATTAACCCATGCACTACCTTCTCACCTTGGTGTTGGTGATGGCGGTCGCACTCATCTCGCCTTCCTGGGCCGCTGACAATTTCGTGGGCGCTCTGGGCCTGGGACTGCTTGGGGGATCGGCAGGAGCGGCTGGGGCAAAGCCGGGCCAGCCGGGGGGCCCCGCCCAGGGAAAGGTCGGTCCGTTTCCGGGCAAAATGCCCATGACGCTCCCTGGCCCGCAGTCGGAACCCGCGCCGGAGATTCGTCCGCAGACCGCACCAGGCGCTTTGGCAAATCTCAACAGCCAAGTCTTTGGCGCACAGCTCTTCACCGGAGCCTTTGCCCGTCAGGGGCCGACGCAGTTCAATCCAGACTATCTCATAGCGATCGGCGATAGCATCAGACTGCGCCTCTGGGGCAGCGCGACATTTGACGATGTCTTAGTGGTCGATCCGCAGGGCAACATCTTTATGCCCCAGGTCGGCCCGGTCAAGGTCCTTGGCATCCGGAATCAGGACTTGCAGGGCACGATAGAAAAGGCCGCCCGTAGAGTGTTCCGCGCCAATGTCTTCAGCTATGCCAGTCTCGCAGAAGCACAGCCGGTGCGGGTGTTTGTCGGCGGCTTCGTCAATCGGCCGGGTCTCTATAATGGGACCTCCATGGACAGCCTCCTTCATTACCTGGACCAGGCCGGGGGAATCGACCCCGATCGCGGGTCATTCCTGAATTTGCAAATCAAGCGGGGCAGCCAAATTCGGAAAGAGCTGAACCTCTACGATTTTCTCCTCGAAGGGCGCATCCCTCAAGTGCAACTGGCTGATGGCGATGTCATTTTTGTCTCCTCCCGCCAAAAGATCGTGATGGTCTCAGGCCTCGCAGAAAACCCGAAACAATTCGAGTTTGCGGGGTCAGAGTTGAACGGGGCGGATTTGATGAAACTTGCGAAGCCGTTCCCGCGGGCCACGCATGTGCGGGTGGTACGCAACACCGGCATCATTAAAAACATGGAATATTATCCGCTGGACCAAGTCGGGACTCTCCGTCTGGTGGACGGCGACGAGGTCGAATTTACCGCCGATAAACGGCCCGGCACGATCACGGTGCGGGTCGAAGGCGAGCACCTGAGCCAGCATGAATACAAGCTGCCGTACGGAACGAGGCTGGGAGAACTCACGAAAAGGATTGAGTTTAACGAACGGTCGGACGTGGCCAACTTGCAGCTGTTTCGCCTCAGTGTAAAAGATCGCCAAAAACTCATCCTCCAGACTGCGCTGAAAAGTTTGGAAGCGGCGGTCCTCACGGCACGATCGGGTACCAATGAGGAGTCACAACTTCGGACCAACGAGGCCGCCCTGGTTTTGCAATGGGTCGATCGGGCCAAGGAAGTGGTCCCCACAGGGCAGGTGTTGATCGCCCAAAGCGACCAACACGACGAATTGCTGCTCGAAAGCGGCGACATAATCCATGTGCCGGTCAAAGATGGACTCGTGTTGGTGGGCGGGGAAGTCCTGTTCCCAAATACCATCGCGTTTGAGCAGAGGTTGTCCGTGGGGGAGTATATCCAGCGAACCGGAGGGTACACCCAGAGTGCTGACTCGGCCCGTGTGGTCATCGCGCATCGCGATGGAAGTTTTGACGAAGCCAATGATGGATTCTTCAGCAAAGCGACGAAAGTCCGTGCCGGAGACAACATTCTGGTGTTGCCGAAAATCGACATGAAATACCGGCAGATCGCCAAGGAATTGACACAAATTCTGTTTCAGATGGCCCTCATGACGGGCGTGGTGCTCAACCTGTAATGCGCGATGTACCTATCGAGACACGTTCTTCTTGTAACATCGAGAAATCTGGAAACGGATGAGCATTGTTGTGACCGGCGGAGCCGGGTTTAGCGGCTCTGTACCCGAGGCATGCAAGATCGGCACATGGAGAACATCCATGGCTACTTTCTCGAAGCCACTGGCGTGCACATCATGGCTTCCTTTGCATGGCAGCCACAACATCACAAGGTAGCGGCCGTGAGGGAGTTCTGGCACAAGGATACCGAGTAACCCTTGCTATGTTTGTGAAACTCTCATGGAGGCTGCGGCTACAGTTCAAGAACCCCTATGTCAGCGGTATGCAAGGCAGCATTGATGGAGTGTACTCCGGTTCATTAAGGGGATGGGCTCATGGTGGCGACGGCAAAAGGTTGGCTCTCATTGTCAGGAAGAACGGCGCGTATATGGGCGAATGCACGGCCAATGCCCCAAGAGCGGACTTGGCGACACTGGGAATAGGTGATGGTTGCTGTGGATTCTCGCTCCCGGTGCCGCGCGAATTTGCTGTTCGGTTAGGCGATATTATCGAAGCTGTCGATTCCGCGCTGCCCTCACGCAAGATGGCGCTGAGGATGACGCGGCGCGTTGTCGCGAGACCGGGTTGGAAGGGTCCTTTTGCAAAACGTGCGGACAGTCACAGCGGGGGCGATACGCACCTTGGCAGATTGGCAAACGGATTCCACCAAAATGGAGTCTTGATACCGACGCGCCGCACAGCATATGTTTCCGATTCTGACTCGGCGGTCACCTCTGCAACGGAGTTCGACGGCCTTGCGATTCGGTATGAAAAACAGGCTGTGGAGAATCAGCAGCTCCGAGCCGCGGTGTCGAATTCTGAAACAGAGATCCAATTGAATTTGCTCCAATTGCGCCAGGTTCAGGAAGAACTGGAGCGGTGGTTTCTGGAGTACCTGGACGTAAAAGCGAAACTCGATTCATCCGATATGCCTATACCTGTGCACGCGCACGCTGCCGGAGCAAGTAAAGCACCGTAGCGAAAGAGGCCATCAGTCATGAAACAGGTGAAGAGATTTGCGGCGTTAGCTCTTGGTCAGGTGGGCTACCGATTTCAGTTCGAGCGGACAGTGATGTACATCGATCCATACCTCACCAATTATGTCGAGGAATTTGCAGGGTCTGATCATCGCCGACTTTTTCCAACGCCGTTAACTCCCGAAGCGGTCACCGATGCAGATTGGGTATTGCTTACGCATGTGCACATCGACCATTGCGATCCTCGCACTGTCGTCGCCATTGCTGATGCCTCCCCCATGAGCCGTTTCGTAGGACCGGCACCTGTCCTGGACGTGCTACGACAACAAGGGATTAGTGAGGCTCGGATGCAGTTGGCACCGGAAGTCGCGTGGTTAAAGCTCGATGATGTCCTCCAAGTGATGGCAGTCCCGGGGGCGCATCCAAGTATCGAACGTGACCACAACGGCCGTGCGCACTATGTGGGGTACGTCATAGAGTATCACGGGCGCCGTATCTACCACGCAGGTGACACCTCCATAGCTGAAGAACTGATGCAACGCCTGATGGAACTTGCGCCAATCGACATCGCCTTTCTTCCGGTGAATGAGCGCAACTATTTTCGAGAGCGCCGCGGCATCATCGGGAACATGACCCTTCGCGAGGCCTTTGGACTCGCCGATGAAATTGGCGTCAAGCTTCTGGTGCCCACGCATTGGGATATGTTTGCCCCAAATTCTGTACCACGAGAAGAAATCGAACTGCTTCATACCCTGTTGAAGCCGGCATGCGCGCTAAGCTTTTACCCGACCGAACTGTAACATTGATGAAGCTGAGCATCGTCATACGTACTTACAATGAAGCCAAGTATCTTGGCGACCTGCTAGGAGCGATCGCCGATCAGGACGTTGACCAGAGCAAGCTGGACATTGTTCTCGTCGATTCGGGTTCGACGGATGGAACACTGCAAATCGCCCAGCGTTTTCCCGTAAGAATCCTTCATATCAAGAAGGAAGAGTTTTCTTTTGGACGGTCCTTAAATATTGGATGCGCTGCGTCTATGGGTGAGGTCCTTGTGTTTATCAGCGGCCATTGTGTCCCGGTTTCCAAGGACTGGCTGACAGCGTTAATTGCGCCGCTGAGCAAGAAGGGCGTCGTGTATAGCTACGGGCGCCAGATAGGCAATGGGCATAGCTATTACAGTGAGTGCCGGATATTTGAACAATATTTCCCAGCCAAGAGCAACATTCCGCAAGATGGCTTCTATTGCAACAATGCCAATAGCGCGCTCTTGAGAGCAGTGTGGGAATGCAACCGGTTCGATGAGGAGCTGACCGGTCTCGAAGATATGCACCTCGCGAAAAGTCTTATCCGCGGGGGGCATAAGATTGCCTATCTCGCCGACGCTGCGGTGTTTCATATCCATAGTGAGACCTGGCCGCAGGTGAAGCGACGGTTTGAGCGGGAGGCAATTGCCCTGCAACACATCATGCCCGAGGTGCAAATGTCCTGGCTTGATTTTGTGCGGTACTGGCTCAGCGCGACATCCCTCGATCTCCCTGCTGCGTACCGCGATCGGGTCTTGTGTCGTCGGGCAAAGGAGATCGTCCTCTACCGGCTGATGCAGTACTGGGGAGCCTATTGCGGGAACCATATACACCGGAAACTGTCCAGGCGACGCAAAGAGGCCTATTACTATCCACGCTAACCGGTCAAAGACAGGAACAGACCATGGAAATGTCAAAGAGTGAACGCATCGTCGCGCTGCTGCCGATGAAAGCCAATAGTGAGCGGGTGCGAGGGAAGAACTTTCGCCTCTTTCATGAGAAGCCGCTCTTTCAGTGGGTGTTGTCGGCGTTACTCGGGGCGAAGGAAATCGACCTGGTGGTCATCAATACGGATGCCCGGAACATCCTGGCTGATCACGGGTTGGTCGATAGCGACCGGGTTCTGATCCGTGACCGGAAGCCGGACATTTGCGGGGATCTGGTCAGCATGAACCTGGTGCTCGCGGACGATGTCGCCAACGTCCCCGCCGATCTGTATCTCATGACCCACACCACCAATCCCCTCCTGACGACCAAGACCATTCGAGAGGCCCTCTCCCTATACTTGAGCAGCAAGGCTCAAGGGACGGCCGACTCGGTGTTTGCCGTGAATAAATTTCAGACGCGCTTTTATCGCCGGGATGGAAGCGCGGTCAATCACGATCCCAATCGGCTCATCCGAACGCAGGATCTGGAGCCGTGGTACGAAGAGAATTCCAATTTCTACATCTTCTCTCGTGAGAGTTTCGAGGCCACGCATGCGCGTATCGGCAAGCATCCCCGGATGTTCGAGATGCGCAAGACAGAATCGATCGACATCGATGATCAGGAGAGTTGGGACATGGCCGAAGCCATGTCAATGTACCTTCTTGCCAAGCAGGGAGTCTGATAACGATGGCATTACGTGTACTCGTCACATGTCCCCCCATGCTGGGGATGATCGAGACCTTTCGGCCCCTCATCGAGGCTAAGGGCATGGAGCTTTCGGCGCCGAACGTCGTGCAGACGCTCTCCGTTGGGGAACTCATCGAATTGGTGCCGCAGCATGACGGGTGGATTATCGGTGATGATCCGGCGACGCGCGAGGTGTTCGCCGCGGGCAGGAATGGCCGATTGAAGGCGGCCGTCAAATGGGGGATCGGCGTCGACAACGTCGATTTCGCCGCCTGCCGCGACCTGGGCATCCCGATCGCCAACACGCCCAACATGTTCGGTGGAGAAGTGGCGGATATGGCCGTTGGATACGTGATCGGGCTCGCCCGGGAAACCTTTGTGATCGACCGGGAAGTGCGGAAGGGTAAATGGCCCAAACCGAGCGGGATATCCCTGGCCGGAAAAATCGTCGCATTGATCGGGTTCGGCGACATCGGCCGAAATACCGCGAAGCGCCTGGCGGCGGCCGGCATGCACATCGTCGCCTACGATCCAGCCGTCAGCGATGTCCAGGGACAAGAATCGGTGACCATGGCGGTATGGCCCAAGCGCCTGGAAGAGGCCGATTTCATCGTGGTCACCTGCGCGCTGACCTCCTCCAGCTTTCACATGATCAATAAGGAAAGTCTGCTGCGGGCGAAGCCGGGGGTGAGAATCGTCAATGTCGGCCGCGGCCCGGTGATTGAGGAGTTGGCATTGATCGAGGCCCTGCAGTCGGAGAAAGTGCACTCGGCGGCGCTCGATGTGTTTGAGCAGGAACCGTTGCCGGCCGATTCTCCGCTCAGGCACCACCAACGCTGTATTTTTGGCTCGCACAACGCTTCCAATACGACCGATGCGGTGGACCGGACCAGCCGGATCGCGATCCATAAATTGTGCGAATTCATGGGGTGCTTATGATTCGCGCGCGCAGTGTGCTCATCACGGGGGCCAATGGCGGTATAGGGCAGGCGTTGTGCGCGCTGTTTCAGCAGAACGGGTGGTTCGTCGTGGCGACCGATATTCAGCACACGCGCCAGGCGGCCTGCGACCGCTATGTGTCCGCCGACCTCTTAAAACTCAGCAGCGAGTCATCCTACCGTGAAGACCGCCTCAGGGAGCTTCGCGCCTGCCTGCCGGAGCCTGAGAATTTGGATGCCCTCATCAACAATGCCGCACGACAAGTGGTCGCGCCGGTTGAAAAGCTCACGGCATCCGATTGGCAGGACACCTTCAGTGTGAATGTGACCGCACCCTTTCTGCTCGTCCAAGGCCTGTTGAAGGAGCTTGAGCGCAGCCATGGCACCGTCATCAATATCGGCAGCATTCACGCCCAGCTCACCAAACCGCATTTTTCCGCTTACGCCACCAGCAAGGCTGCGCTCGTGGGATTAACGAGGGCATTGGCCGTCGAGCTGGGAGGGCGCGTGCGGGTCAACGCGGTGTGCCCTGCCGCAGTGTCCACGCCGATGCTGGTGGCAGGATTTGAAGGGGATCCAGAGGGACTGGCGAAACTTGCTTCATACCATCCAAGCCGCTGCATCGGCACGCCTGAAGATGTGGCGGGGGTGGTGCTTGCGCTGGCCTCGAGTCTCTCGAACTATGTCAACGGGAGCATCATCAATCTCGATGGCGGGATTTCATCGAGATTGTTCGACCCGGCGTAACATGGACTGTCCTCGTATGCTGAGATGGAAAAACTATCATCGAGGGGAAGAGTGTCTGCTGATTTGCAATGGGCCGAGTCTCAACCAAGTGGACTGGTCGAGGATGCCCGCTCACTTGGTCAGATTCGGGCTCAACAAAATTTATCTGGGCGAAGCGCGCTTCGGATTTCTTCCACGCTATCTCTGCTGCGTCAACGAAAAGGTGCTGCGGCAGTCGGTGCAGGCTTTTGATCAACTGCGTGCGGTGAAATTTGTCAGCAACCGTCTCGGTGAGGAGTGGTACCCGGAAAATCCGTTGCAATACAGAATCAATACCCAGAGCTTGCCGGAACATGCCGAACGATTCAGTCTCGACATTTGTGCCTATGTGGAAGAAGGCTGGACCGTCACTCATGCGGCATTGCAAATCATTTATTACATGGGGTTTAAGCGCGTCTTCATCGTGGGTATGGATCACCGGTACAGCCTGGCTGTTCCCGGCCAGGAAAACGCCGCGGCAGCAATCGAAGGCGCCGATGAGGACCACTTTGATCCATGGTATTTTGGCAGAGAGCTGCAATGGGATCAGCCCGACCTCCACAACAGCGAAACGTCCTATCGGGCGGCGCGTGATGTCTTCGAACGTGCCGGAAGAACCATCGTAGATTGCACGATCGACGGGGCCTGCAAGGTGTTTGAGAAGCGTCCGATTTCGGATCTGTATGTGTAGAGCGCCGATCATGATCGCCAAGCGATATGGCTGGATGGCGACGAGTTGCGGGAGCAGTAGCGGTGAGTCATAGGAGGGAACATGAGTAAAAAGGTCGCATTGATTACCGGAGTTACCGGCCAAGATGGATCCTATTTGGCGGAATTTCTCCTGAACAAAGGATACGAAGTTCATGGTGTGAAGCGGCGCACGTCGCTGTTTAATACAGACCGGATCGACCATCTCTATCAGGACCCGCACGAGAAAGAACGACGGTTCTTTTTGCATCACGGTGACATGACCGATTCCAGCAGCTTGACCCGCATCATTCAGTCTGTGCAGCCGAATGAGATCTACAACTTAGCAGCGCAGAGCCATGTGGCGGTGTCATTTGAGGAGCCGGAATACACAGCCAACTCCGATGCCTTGGGAGCGCTGCGTCTGTTGGAAGCCATTCGTATTCTCGGCCTCGAAAAGAAGACGCGGTTTTACCAAGCTTCCAGCTCGGAATTGTATGGCTTAGTGCAGGAAACGCCGCAAAAAGAAACGACGCCGTTTTATCCCCGCAGCCCCTATGCGGTAGCAAAGCTCTATGCCTATTGGATAACCGTCAACTACCGGGAAGCCTATGGCATCTATGCGTGCAACGGGATTCTGTTCAATCATGAATCCCCTCAACGGGGTGAAACGTTTGTCACCCGGAAGATTACTCGGGCGTTGGCACGCATCAAGCTCGGCCGGCAAGAGTGTCTGTATCTGGGCAATCTGGATGCAAGGCGCGATTGGGGGCATGCGCGGGATTACGTCGAAATGCAATGGCTCATGCTGCAACAGGAGAAGCCGGAAGACTATGTTATTGCGACGGGCGTGCAGTACAGCGTGCGCGACTTCGTCACCGCGGCAGCACAAGAATTGGGTATAAAGATCCTTTGGGACGGTGTTGGTGTGCAGGAGCGAGGTTACAACGAATCCGGCGCCTACATCGTTGCGGTGGATCCACGGTACTTCCGGCCCACCGAAGTGGAATCGCTGCTCGGTGACGCCAGCAAAGCCAGGACCAAATTGGGCTGGACGCCGAAGATCTCTTTCAATGCACTCGTGGCGGAAATGGTGCGCGAAGATCTAAGGCCGCTGAACGGGACGAGCTGGTT
>Ga0315290_10003220_pt1 | contig 11661 bp, 10 predicted proteins | sample YL17G12_0_MG_FD_203627 | JGI IMG/M metagenome (GOLD analysis project Ga0315290, IMG submission 203627) | Sediment microbial communities from Yellowstone Lake, YNP, Wyoming, USA - YL17G12_0 | ecosystem: Environmental > Aquatic > Freshwater > Lake > Sediment | place: USA: Wyoming | collected...
CATGATCAGAACCAGGAACCTTTGGGACTGCGTGGTCGCCCACGCGGTGACGAACCTGCTCTTGGGCCTCTACGTGGTCCACTCGGGGCAGTGGCACCTGGTGTAGACGTAGGGTGGGACGAAGTCCCACCGATTCGACTCGTAAACACGCAGGGTGGGACGAAGTCCCACCGACTCGACTCCCCTTCCAACCCAAGGAGCCCGTACCATGGCGACCTTTCTGATGACCGGCAAGTATTCCCCCCAGGCGCTCCAGGAGATGAGCGCCAAGCGGACCGGCGCGGCGGTCGACCTGATCCGGCGCCACGGCGGCCAGGTGCAGTCGATGTACGCGACGCTGGGCGCGAGCGACCTGTTGTTCGTCGTGGAGTTCCCCGGCGTCGAGGACGCCATGAGGGCCTCGGTGGCCCTGGGCCGGCTGACCGGCATCGGGTTCACCACCGCCCCGGCGGTCAGCGTCGAGCGCTTCGACAAGCTGCTCGAGCAACTGTAGCCGGCTCTCTCCCACGGGAATCCCGGAATTCTCCCTTTTCGTGTACACGGACCACGCCGCGTCTACGGTTACAGGAGGAAGTCGAAGGGGTCGCGGGAGACCGCCGTGGGCGAGGTTCGTGTGGACATCGACGCCTGGGACGCACTGGTCCAGCCTTTGGGCGATCACCTGCTCCGCTCGATTGCCCGGATCGTCAGCCAGCCCGAGGACGCCGAAGATGCGCTCCAAGACGCCCTGGCGACGATCTGGCGGAAACTCCAGCGGATCAGGGCGCACCAGAATCCACGTGCCCTGATCTTTCGGATCTGCGCCGACGCCGCGGTCGACGTGCTGCGGAGGCGGCGCCGCTTCGATCGCAGCAAGCGGCCGGAGGTCACGTCCGGAAATCGGCCGAATCCCGGCGGCGAGGCCGAGAACAGGCTGGCCGCCGAGGAGACCCGGGCGGAAGTCCGGCGTGCGATCGCCCGGCTTCCCCGGACCCAGGCAACGGCCGTCGTGATGCGCTACGTACAGGAACAGGACTATCGTGCGATTGGCGATGCGCTGGGATGCCGCGAGGTGACGGCACGGGCCCACGTGGCCAGGGCTCGCAAGCGGCTCTCCTCGCTCTTGGCCCATCTCTTGGCGCCTGCCTAGGAGACAATCCGATGAACGACGAGCAGCGAACGGATCCCGTGGACCGGCTGTTGGACTCCATCGCGACCGAAGAGGTGCCGTGCGATCTCGAGCAGCGGCTGCGCGTCCGAATGGCGGCTTTCCGCAGCGGCTTGACGCCGGGGGGTGCGGTGAGGCTCGCCAGGAGGGCCTCGCTGCGCCGCACGGCCTGGATCGCCGGCCTGGCGGCAGCGCTCGCCGTCATCGGGCTGTTTCCCTGGCTGACCTCCTCGCCGCAGGACAGGGCCTATGCCGAGGCGATGAGAGCCCTGGCGAAAGTCAAGTCGGTCCACGTTTCCGGTTGGACCACCGACACGCGCGGCCGCTTCTCGGCCGATCGCTCCCGTCGATGGCCCGTCGAGGAGTGGGGATGGAACTCGCCGGACGGAAGCCGCTTCTACCGGCGCGAAGGCCCGGATACCGTCTGGGACGACGGCGTCCGCCGATACCGGCACCGCGAGGATCAGGATGTGCTTGAGGTGGGCGAGTCCGAAGCGAGGGACCTGCCGAGCCACTTTGCCGCCATTGCGGATTTCCTTGTTCGCGAGAAGCGCCCTGCGGTCCGGAAGACGATGCTCGACGAGCGGCTCTTGGGCGGCAGGGCGGCCTGGGGCATGCAAGTCGAGGCGGGAAGCGAGCGGCGTGAGGTCTGGTTCGACGCGCAGACGAAGCTCCCGATCCAGATGTCCGAGTTCCGCCAGGGCGACGGCCAGTGGCTGCCCGTCTCCGAGCGCACCCTCCGTTACGACGAGGAGCTGCCCAGGGAGATCGCGGGCTATCGGCCGCCGGCCGCGCGCAACGTCCGCAACTTGGCCGGTGCCGGTTCTTCCGCCGGTGCGTGGAAGCTTCGCGTCCAAGAGCTGGCGGCTCGCTACCGCAGCCGCCCGCTGCCCGAGCGCATGGAGGTGATCGCCCGCACCGCGCCGATTCCCGGGGCGCAGGGCCAGGTGCTGCCAGGCACGAAGGGCTACCACGTCTGGCCCGTCGATGAGCCGCTCGTCAACGTGGTTCGCTTCAACGAGGCCAGCCGCTGGTTGCACGGCCAGTTCCGCGTCCCGGCCGAATGCCGGGATTACGCCCTGCACCTCGACTTGGTCTACCAGGCCAAGGTCTCACCGCTCGATCGCTTGCGGTGCGTCCTGGAGTCGGCCGGCTTCGATCTGGCAGAAGAGGTGGAACAACGGAAGGTCTGGATTGCCCGATATGACGGGCGCAAGCTGAAACCCTGGGGCGAGGTGAAGGCGCCGATACGCCGAGACGAAAGAGGGCCTCTTCGTGCCGGAATGTCCTCCGGCGACGGGGTCGTTACGCTCCAAGGTCTCTTCGTGTTGTTCAACCTTTACCAAGACACCAACCTCGTCGGCCGCGGACTCATGATTGTCGACGAAACGGGTCTTTCTCCACCCACCGACCATCAACTGCTTGACGATCCGTCTCTGCCCGGCTGTAGCGAACAACCCTGCTGGATTGGGGAGGAGGCGCCGGCGATCGCCAAGGCCTGGTTTGCCGAGCAGTTCGGCATCACCTTCACGGAGGAAACCCGTCCGATCAAGATGTTTGTTGTCAAGAAGCGCCGGCAAGGCTCGCCCTAGGCAATCGTCAGGCACGGGGTGCCTGACCTGCTCGCTGACCTACTCGCTTTGGCTCCGGCTTGACCTCCGGTTTCGGCTGGGTCGGCACCGGCTTGGGCTCGCCGGCTTTCGAGGGGACGGGCGTCTTGGCCGGCGGTTCGCTCTTCGCCGGCGGCTTGTCGGGCTTGGCCGGCTTCGGCGTGAGGATCACGGTGACGGGCGTGCCCTTCGCCGGGATATGCTCGGTGAACGCCTCGAACATCAGCTCCTCGTTGCTCGACGAGCTGGGGATCGGCAGGTCGAGCACGGCGGCGGGGAAGTTCGACACGCAGATCAAGTCCCCCTCGCGGTCCGCCTGGTACGCCACCTGGCCGGTGACCGTGTTGGTGAGGATGCGGCTCCCCGCAAAGACCCACGGGTACGCCAGGGCCTTCTGCGTCTTGACGTCGCGGACCCAATCCTGGGCCCGGGCGGTCTGGCGCCGGCCCTTGGCGTCTTTCCAGGCCAGCGTGACCTCGATCTCGGTGCCGCGGGCGGGGACGTACTTGGGCTGGAACACGGCCGGCGCGCCCGGCTCGGCGCCCACCGCCAGGAGGCCGGCGTGGACGAACGACGCCTTGGTGGGAATGCTCAGGACCGACTCGTGCTCCTTGGAGCCGCGCAGGCAGGCGAACAGCTCCAGCGGGGACTGGCGCAGGCATACGCCTCCCATCAGCACGACCCGGTGGTTCTTGCTGTCGAGCCAGACCGGATACTCCTTGTGGAGTCGCTTGAGGTCCTCGGGGCGATCGACCAGCGGCGGGCCGAGGTCCGGCGGCTTCTCCTGTTCCTCCTCCTTCGGGGGCTCTTTGAACGGGATATCGGGAAAGGCGGAGCCGGGGACCGGTTTGGGCTCGGCCTTCTTCTCTTCTCCCGCCGGCGCGGCCCGCACCGAGGCCCGGGCCGTCACCACGGTCTGCCCGCCGCCGGTCAGCTCCACCGTGTGCGACAGCAGCCCGGCCCGCGTCACCCGGAACGAGAGCACCAGGCGATGCGCCTTGCCGGGCTCGAGATCGGGCACGTCGTGCTCGATGGGGGTCGCGGCCACGGCGTGCTCCAGCCCCGGATCGAACCGGTCGATCAGCAGGAGGTTCCGCACCGTGGTCTTGCCGGCGTTGGTCACCACGAGCACGAAGACCGCCTTGCCGCCGACCGCCGCCTGCTCCGGGCCGACGATCTCCAGCTCCAGCGCCGGCCCTTGCGCCGGACTCGCCGGGGCGGAGGGTGCCGGCTGGGGAGCGGCCGCCGCAGCGCCGGCCGTCTCGGCCGGCGACCCGCCCGCCGCCAGCCACAGGCCGGCCGCCAGCATTCCCAGGCCCGGCAGGGCAACCACAATCAGCCAACGACGCTTCGCCGCCGTGAGGAGTTCCATCGCCAACGAGCCCCGCATACAATGGGCCGACTGGTGCAACCGATTTCCCGCGGCCCCGCCGTTCCTTCCGGCGGGCCACGGTCAGGATAACCCCGCACCACCGTCCAGGCAAGAGGTCGCCTGGAAAGCAGTAGGTTGGGCAAACATGGACACTCCCGACGTGTTACTCCGTGCCGCACGTTTCCAGGTGGTTCGCAAGACCCAGATCACGCCGGATGGGAAAACGCACGATCGAGAAATCGTTCGTCATCCAGGCTCCGTGGTGCTCTTGCCGCTGCTGGAGGACGGCCGGGTCGTGCTGATTCGAAACTACCGGGTGGCGGTGGAGCAGTGGCTCGTCGAGCTGCCGGCCGGGACCCTGGACCCCGGCGAAGACCCCTCGCTGGCAGCCCATCGCGAGCTCGCCGAGGAGACCGGGTACCGGGCCGGCTCGCTGGAGTTGCTTTGCCGCTTCTACCCCTCGCCGGGAATCCTGGATGAGCAGATGCACCTGTTCCTGGCGACGGGCCTGGAGGCCGGTCCCGCCTCGTTGGAGGGGGGTGAGCAGATCGAGCCCTGCCTCGTCGCCTGGCAGGAGGCCCTGGAGATGGCCCGCGACGGCCGCATCCAGGACGCCAAAACCCTCACCGGGCTTCTCTACTACGAGTTGCTGCGCCGCAGAACGTAGCCCGCGATGCGGCAAGAAACGCAAGGTGGCCCGGTCGCCCCGGTGCTTCACGAGCACCCGGAGCGGCTGGGCCACGTCTGCGGCGGCCGAACCTGGCCCCACAGGCCAGGTCCAGCTACGACATGAATCCGGCGGCCTCCATCTGCGTCACGTTGTTGCTCCACATGCCCCCCGTGGTCTCGCCCACGGCGCTGATGGAGCTGATGACCGCCATCAAAATGAGCGCCAGCATCACGGCGTATTCCACGGCCGTGGCCGACTCTTCTTCCCCAAGGAATCGTAGGAGCGGTTTCATGGGCAGAACCCCATCTTCCTGATCGCCACAGCGGCGAGATTGAAGCGAAGCTGAAAAGGAGTCTCTCTATTTGAAACTTACGCCATGGGGAGGAGTTGTCAAAACTCTTAGCTGGCGGGTGCGCTTCAGGTGGGGGTAATTCGGCGACCTGGACCCGGCCACCCCCTTCCCGAGTGGGGGCGGTCCTGCCAAGGTTGGAGCCGTTTGGGCCCGGAAAGGAAAGCTGTAGGGTGCGTGCTTGCACGCACGCAGGCACGCACGGCCTTTTCCCGCAGAATCGCGTGCGTGCAAGCACGCACCCTACCGTCTACCGTCTACTGCTTTATTCTCGGCCCCGCCCTTCCCGACGCTCACGACCCGAAGCCCACGCCCAGCTTCGGACCCAGCTCCAGCAGGTACCGCCGGGCCTTGTCGTACTCCGCTGCGTTGGCCATGTGCTCGATCATCAAAGGGGCGTCCCGGTCCAGCGCGGCCAGGCGCCTTAGGTACGTCCTCCAGTCGAGCGTGCCGGTCCCCACGGTCACCTCGCGGAAGTGGACGTTCATCTCCACGTCCCAGGTCAGGTCCTTGGCGTGGCAACTGACGATCCACGGCCCGAGCTTGTCGAAGCACTCGTCCAACAGCGCCGCCGTGTTGTAGTACCGCTCGGGCGAGTTGACCAGGTTGCAGGGATCGAGGTGGACGCCGAAGCCCGGCCGGTCGACCGCCTTGATGAGCCTCAGCGTGACGTCCGGGCTGTGCGGGATGGCCCAGCCCATCATCTCGTAACAGAACTTCGCCCGGGCGGGCTTCACGGCGTCGATGATCTTTCGGGCGTTCTCCACGGCCGCGTCGAAGAACCGCGGGGAGAAATTGTCCGGATGCGGGCCGAACCACACCTTGGGATTGAACGAGCCGGCAATGTCCACGCAGCACCGGGCCCCAATGGCCTCGGCCAGCGCCAGCCCCTCGGTGACGGTTTGGAGGTTGGCTGCCCGGGCGGCCGGGTTCGGATCGAGCAGATTGCACCATCGCCCCACCTCGGCGAGGACCACGTCGTGCTTGGCAAACGCCGCGGCGAGGTCGGCAATCTTCTCCTTCTCCTTCAGGCCCACGCCCGGGCAGTACGCCGCGCGGTACCCCAGTTTTCGATGGGCCAGGGCCAACCCCTCCGGGTCGGGCGGGGCATCGAACACCGGGCCACCCAGGCGCACCGGATGCGCCTTCCCCTTGGCCCTTGCGCCGGGCGACTCGCTCGCCTCCTGCGCTGCCGCCCACCCGGCGCCCGCCGCCGCGCCCGCCAAACCACCCGTATAACTCAAGAAACTCCGACGGCTCGTGTGCTGTGCGTGCATCGATATCCCCTTTCTTTCGAGGTACGGTGTCTTTCTCAAGACTGCTGTCCCCGTTTTGCCGGCATGGCCCGGATGCTTTCAGCATACCCTCTCACCGCTCCGCAGCCCAGACGGCCCAAGTGCCGTGGTTGACACCACCGGATCCCCCGGCAAGAATGGGGTTCTTGCCTGCCCGGAGAAGAAACCATGACGTCCGAGGCCCCTGAGGCCCAATCGTCGGAACACGTGATCGTCTGCGGATTGGGGCACGTTGGCTACCGGGCCGTCCGGCTGTTGATGCGTCTGGGTCGGCGCGGCGTGGTCATCACCCGCGAGCTCAACGAGGACTGGCGCAGGGCCATCGAGCCGCAGTTTCGCGTCATCGTGGGCGACGCCCAGGACGACCGGCTGCTCGATCAAGCCGGCGTGGCCGGCGCCAAGGCGGTGATCGTCGTCACCGACGACGATCTGGCCAACCTGTCGATCGCCCTGGATGCCCGGCGGATGAATCCGCGGGCGGCGCTGATCGTCCGGCAGTTCGACCAGGAGCTTGCGGTCCACTTGGAGCAATCGGCCGAGATCGACCGGGCCCTGTCGGCGTCGGCCTTGGCGGCGCCGCCGTTCGTGGCCGCGGCCCTGGGGACGACCGTGCGATGCTCTTTTGCGGCCGGCACGGCGATCTGCCACGTGGGGGAGGAGGGCATCGACGCCGGCTCCCCACGCGAGGGTCGCAGCCTGGGCGAATGGTCGACGAGCACGGGGCAGGCGGCCTTGGCAGTCCGCCGCGGTGGGCGAGTGATCGTTCCCTGCGCCCCGGACACGCCGATTCTCCCCGGGGATCACGTCATTGCGCTGCGCCTGACGGACGATCGCTCCCCGCCGGACGCCGCGGCACGTCGATCCGCCCGGCGCGGTCCCGGCGTCTCCAGGCTCCGCAGGTTCTGGATGGGATGCCGCCAATGGTGGCGTGAAGTTCCCCGGGCGATGCGTGTCGCGATGCTGGCCCTGGCGCTCGTCGTGCTGGTAAGCGTAGGCGTGTTCCGCGCCGCGCTGGGGCTCCCCCTGGTCGATGCCCTGTACTTCGTCGTCACCACGATCACGACCGTCGGTTACGGGGACATCCACCTGATGAACGCCCCGGCGGCGCTGAAGTTCTACGGCATATTCGTCATGTTGTGCGGGGCGGCCATTCTTGCCGTGATCTTCAGCATCGCGACGGACCTCATCCTCCGCACGCGGCTCCGCGACGTGATGGCCCGCGACGCCGAACATTACCGCGATCACGTCATCGTGGCCGGCCTGGGAAACATCGGTTTCCGGCTGGTCCGCGACCTGGTGCAGGCCGGCCAGTCCGTCGTCGCCATCGAGCATCGGGCCGACGCCCCGCTCCTCCAGGCGGCCCGCGAGCTGGTCCCGGTCGTGCTCGGCAATGCGAAGACCGTCGAAACGCTGCGCAAGGCCGGCGCGGCCGGCGCGAAGGCCGTGGTGGCCGCTACCGACGACGACCTGGCCAACCTGAGCACGGCGCTGGCGGCGAAACGCATCCAACCTTCCTGCCGGTTGGTGCTCCGCGTCTTCAACTCGGAGCTGGCCGAGAAGATGCAACACGGGTTGGCCATGGACGCGGTGCTGAGCGTCTCCGCGGCGGCGGCGCCCACGTTCGTCGCCGCGGCCCTGTGCCCCCAGGCGCTCCACGGCTTTCTCTTGGGCGATTGGCTGCTCGCGGTTTTTCATCAGACCGTGCGCGACGATTGCCCCGAGGCCGGCATGACGGCCCAGAACCAGTCGCTTTTGTTCGTCAAACGGGCCGGCGCGGCGCGGTTCGAGGCGGCCGCCGGCGGCGACGTCCCTCGCCCCGGCGACGAAACGCTCGGCGTCCGCTGGTATCCGCTGGCCGAGGTCGGCGACGTCACCGGCAACCCCTTGCGAGACACGAGGTGATGACCGCATACCAATTGGCAAGCCATACGCTCCTTCTCACCGTGGGCCTGCTCGGTTGGACCACCGCGGCTGCGCCCCAGGAAGCCCAGGCCCAGGAAGCGCAGGCCCGGGAAGCGCAGATCATCGTGCACGCCGACCGGACGATCCACCGGCTGTCGCGGCACCTGACCGGCGCGTGCATCGAGGACGTCAACCACGAGATCTACGGCGGGCTGTACAGCCAGATGATCTTCGGGGAGAGCTTCCAGGAGCCGGCCGCCGCCGTGCCGCCCAAGGGCTTCCTGGCGTTCGGAGGCCGGTGGGACGTCAACGACGGGGAGCTCCGGGGCGGCGCCGGCGACGGTCCGAAGCTGGTGAGCCGGCTGCCGGCATTCGCCGACGGCGAGGTCGGCATCGAGGTCTTCCTGCCCGACCGCAGGCCGGGCAATGCCGGCTTGATCGTGCGCGTGGCCCGGCCCGGCCTGGGCGCCGATAGCTTCGACGGCTACGAGGTGTCGCTCGACGCCGCGGCCCAAATCTGCCGATTGGGCAGGCACCGGCACAACTGGGAGCACATTCAGGACACGCCCTGCGACGTGCCCGTCGGGCAGTGGATCCCCTTGACGGTCAGGCTCGAAGGGCGGGCCATCGAGGTGCTGGTCCGAGGAAAGAGCCTGCTGCGGCACGAGGACGGCCCCGGCGCCCTGTTGTCCGGCACCGCGGGCCTGCGCCAGTGGCAGCGCGAGGCGAGGTACCGCAACTTCCGGATCAAGTCGGGCGGGCAGACGCACTCCATCCCCTTCGAGGGCGAGCCGCAGCAGGCCCTCGAGATCAGCCGCATGTGGCGGCTGGTGCAGCGAGGCTCGGCCGCGGGAACCGCCCGCCTGGAGCAAGACCGGCCCTTCGTGGTGGGCCAGTCGCAGCGCATCACGTTCCGCGCCGGCCAGGGCGAATGGGGGATCGAGAACCAGGGATTGAACCGTTGGGGGATGCACTTCGCCGGCGGCAAGCCCTATGAAGGCGTCCTCTGGGCGAGGGCCCCCAAGCCGGTCGTGCTGTTCGTCGCCCTGGAGAGTGCCGGCGGCGGCCGGCTCCTCGCGGAGAAGGGCCTGAATGTCGGCCCGGGCGAGTGGCAGCGCCTGGAATTTACCCTCGTGCCAGCAGCCACCGAGCGCCAAGGCCGCTTCGCCGTCAAGCTAAAGGAGCCGGGGTCGGCGGACCTGGGCTACGTCTTCCTGCAGCCGGGCGACTGGGGCCGATTCCACGGCCTTCCCGTGCGCCGCGACGTGGCCGAGGCCCTGGCCGATCAGGGCATCACGGTGCTGCGTTACGGCGGCTCGATGGTCAATCACCCCGAGTACCGGTGGAAGAAGATGATCGGCCCGCGCGACCGGCGCCCGCCCTACTCCGGCACCTGGTACCCGCATTCCTCGAACGGCTGGGGGATCGTGGATTTCATGGAGTTCTGCGAGGCGGCCGGGTTCGAGTACGTCCCCGCTTTCAACATGGGCGAGACGCCCGAGGACATGGCCGACTTCCTCGAGTACGCCAAGGGGCCGGCCCAGGGCACGTGGGGGCGCCGGCGCGTCGCCGGCGGCCACCCGGCGCCCTACAGGCTTCGCTACGTCGAGCTGGGCAACGAGGAGCGCGTGGACGAGGACTACTTCCGGAAGTTCAAGCGGCTGGCCGAGGCGATCTGGGCCAAGGACGCGGAGGTGATCCTCGTCGTCGGCGATTTGGTCTATTCCCGGCCGATCCGCGACCCCGACGGCTTCTCCGGTGCGGCCTCCGGCATCACGAGCCTCGCCGCCCACCGCAAGATCCTGGAGCTGGCCAAGCGGCACGGCCGCGAGGTGTGGTTCGACGTGCACGTGGGCACGGACGGGCCCCGGCCCGACGCCAGCTTCGACGGCATGCTCTCGTTCGTCGACGCGCTGGGCACGGTCGCTGGCGGGGCTCGGCACAAGGTGGCCGTCTTCGAGTTCAACGCCGGCAACCATGCCCAGCGCCGGGCCCTGGCCAACGCCCTGGCCATCCAGAGAATCGAGCGCGACGGGCGCATCCCCATCGCCACCTCGGCCAACTGCCTCCAGCCCGACGGCCAGAACGACAACGGCTGGGACCAGGGCCTGCTGTTTCTCAACCCGTCGCAAGTCTGGCTCCAGCCGCCGGGCCACGTGACGCGGATGATCTCGCGCCACTACCAGCCGCTCTTGGTGCCAAGCGACGTCCAAAGCCCGGGCAATGCGCTGGACGTCACCGCCAAGCGCAGCGAGGACGGCCGTGTCCTGGTGCTCCAGGTGGTGAACTCCGGCGATCGGCCGATGCCGGCGGTGATTCGTCTCGGCGGGTTCGCGCCCTCCAAGGCCACGGCGAGCGTCGAGGAGCTGTCGGGCCCGCTCGGTGCGGTGAACACCTCAGAGTCGCCCGGGCGAATCGCCCCCCGGCGGGTCGAATGGCGGCACACGCTTGCCGGCGGCGCTGCCCGGTACACGTTCGCGCCGCACGGCTTCACGGTGATCCGGCTCGAATAGGCGGCCGCAAGCCGAAGGCGTGCGCGTCCTCGTTTAACCGCAAGCCGAAGGCGTGCGCGTCCTCGTTTAACCGCAAGCCGAAGGCGTGCGCGTCCTCGTTTAACCGCAAGCCGAAGGCGTGCGCGACCCGGGGCGACGAGCGCCGAAACGCGCACGCCTTCGGCTTGCGGTTAAACGAGGGGAATCACCGGCCGCAACTGCGAAAGTACTGCACGTAGAACACGTTCATCGTCAGGAAGGTAATGACGACCAGGCCGATGGTCGCCCCTGAGTGAAGGTCGCCTGGCATGCCGGCCACCTTGCCCCCGAGCGCCACGGCGTAAACCACGCCCATGAGGACCGCCAAGGTGGTCGCGAAGCGGCGCTTGAGGCTCGCGATCTCCGGCCGGCCATCGAGCAGGACGTGGGGGGCAAGCGCCACCGTTCCCCAGAAGCTGAACATGCCCGCGTGGAACAGCGCGAGCAGCACGAGCGGCGAGGTCTCATCCCTCCACGGCGACAGCCCGATGGGGAACCATTCGAGGGCCAGGCCGACGTCGCCGCTCACCAGGTAGTAGAGTGCGACGGGGCGCCATCCCCTCGCGTGCTTGTTCAGGATCTCGCGCGCGCACCAAGCCACCCCCAGGAGAACGGCGAAAGGAATGACCTTGAAGACCCAAAGAAATAGGACCCCTTCAGCACGCCCTGGGTGATGAACTCCTCGCCCGCGGCGATCGCGAGGCCGTACGCGAAGAACTTCCTGGCCGGGGAGCGGAACATGCGAAACCCTTCAGGAGCCAGGGGGAAAGTCCCCGTGAACGGAT